>Ga0172380_10002207_pt1 | contig 30975 bp, 38 predicted proteins | sample Leawe162metaG_FD_119747 | JGI IMG/M metagenome (GOLD analysis project Ga0172380, IMG submission 119747) | Leachate microbial communities from a municipal landfill in Southern Ontario, Canada - Leachate well 162 metaG | ecosystem: Engineered > Solid waste > Landfill > Unclassified | place... | reverse complement strand
TGATGGCTGGCGACTATAAGGGGGCGATGAAATCGATCCTGAAGGAGGCGCCAAATTTCCCCACCCTCTGGTATCGGGCCGGGTTAATCGCTTATCGCGAAGGTGACTTTGTTCGGGCGTGCACATATTTGCGCCGCGGGATTGCAGGCAATCCCTATGTGGCGGAAGGACTGACCGGGCGCACGCTTCTCGCCGATCACCTTTACTTTCACAGCAACGACACTCGCGGTTGCGACTGGGCGATAGACTATCTGCAATCCCCAGTAAACGACTGGTGCGATGAAGAGATTGATTTCGTCGACTGGCTTTTCAACTGTTCTGACGTTCTGCGCGAACGCGCAAATTTTATGGAGAACCACGAGGGGCTGACTTACGAACATGATTTTGCCGCCCGCGGCCAATACGTGGATTGGCTGTTCTGCCCGGATGAACGGATAACGGACGCCCTCTCCGAACAATTGGTGCGGAAGATTGTAAACCGGTGGGGTGATGCTATATGGCCGTGGGATCGGGACGGAATGAACCGCCCACTAAAGGCCGAGCCGGAGCCAGTAGGGTCCGCTTCTTCGTTGCAACATTAAGGAGTCGCCGAGACAAGTAGGGAGCGGTGAACCGCACCCCTTGACGCTGACACCACGCCAAAAAGAATGCCCCAGCATCCGAAGGATGACTGGGGCGGGAAGCGGTTTGTGCCTGGTAGGGTTGAAACCACCACGCACTTGATCAATTGCCCGGACGAAACAGCCGTGTGAGCATGGCGCCATTGCCGGCCTGCAGTTCGTTGCATGCGTCGATAACTTCCCCAGTGTCGGTCGCGCCCAGCAGAATGTCGGTGCGCTCCACGGAGGCAATCACGATGTCGCCTTCCTTGACTCGTAACGAGAAGAACCCGCCCTCCTCCTGCTGGGTCTCCACTTCGTACGCGGCCGAGAGGCCCACACGATTGAGCACCGCCTCGACGCCATTGTCGAAACGCTCAGCTACGTGAACGTCCGCGATATCGCCGTGCTCCGAATCGTAAAATGTGACCTGATACATGATCCCTCCTTTCTTCATCAGCTGAGATTTGTGATCCGAACCGCGATGTGGTTACCACCACCTGGCAGGAATTTCTGCCTGCAGGCGCCAACGATCCGGTCCCAGATGTCCCTCGGCATATCCTGGTCGCTGCCCTCGCCGTTGAGGCTCGGATCAACGAGCACGACAACGTCCGTCCATTCGGATGGCGTATCGCCGGGCCGATGCCACATGAACTTCGGAACATCACGGTCGAGCCACGCCACAAACGCCCAGTCCGCATAGAATTCCGGTGCATTGATCACCAGGCTTTTTGCTACGGTGATTTCCATGCCATCAGACTCCCGGTTGGATCGGTAGGAGGTGCTTCAGCTCGTCAATGTCTCGAAACGAGATCATGCTGCTGTAGACATTATCGCCACTCCATTTTTCATGGCAATGGACGATAAAACTATCGCGGTATACTTTGGCATACAGCCCGCGCAGCCTCGCTTCCGTTTCTTTGGTTTCTTCATCAAGATCATCGTCGGCCTCAACATCCTCATCGTAGTGAATGACATCACCGGCGCTGGCAACAGCAGGGGCGAGCTGGTCGTAAAACTTGACACTAAGACCCAAGTCGTCTGCGCAAATGACGGCCGCGAATATCGGCAAATCCGAGCGTTTGCTCGCCTGCACCAATTGCGATGCCCTGGCGAGCTTGCCAATTGCGTCGTCTGAAACTTCGATCAAACACCAGGGTGGCAAAGCGTCATTGAATTCGTTGTCGTCTATGGTCCGCGTGTAAATCTTCAGCATGTATCGCTCCTTCGTTAGAACGCGGCGTCGCACTAATCCCGGGGCGGGAAAGTGGGGCGTCCCGCGCGGGGTCTCGCTGATGGGTACCGCTCAGGCGATTTCCCTGTGGGCGGCGAGCGTCAGTTTGCGGGGGATATGCGGGTCAGAAAGGAAGGAAACCCGGCCTCCGTTCATCGGAGTACCGGGCTTGGCGATGCAATAGCTCTATGGCCGAAACAGGACCACCGTATGGTCTTCGCCAGCAAGCGCTTCGTCGATGATGAGCGATATAACTTCCCAGTCTCCGCCGGCCAATCCCGCGCCGATCTGTGGATAGCCGATCCTGGCACCGCCATACTGGCGCTTGATCGTGCGCATGACCGAGTCAATGGCCGGGTAATCTGCCTTGGTGCCGCTTCCCGCCCAGTGAAACTGGGTATAGCCATTGACCACGGTGAAAGCAACTCCGTTACGCACGACACTGGCTGAACTGATCGTCCCGAGTTTGTCCAGGGCGCTTTTGGGTGTTCGAAGATCCGCCTCATAGGCTTCTGGGAAAGTCCTTCGGATGCTTTTGGCGATGCCGGCGCCCATGGTGTGCTGGCAGTTGCATCCGTGGATGATGACGTCGAATTGGCCGGCCAGCGCCAGCTTGATCAGATCGCCCTGAATGCTTTTCATCTGTAATCGCCGAGCGCCAGGTAGTCGAGCGTTGCGATCTGGCCCAGCGCTGCGACAAAGGCAGAATCCAGCTCGGCCTTGGACGCGCTAGTGTTGGCGACGAAATCGACCTGCACTCGCAGCGATCCTGGTACGGTGATGTAGCCGGTGTAGTGCACCGCCGACTGCTCTGTCATGCTGCCCGGGGAGTCGGCACTATCGGTCGCCATTGCGCGAAGGTCGTTGATGTACCTGTTGATGACATCGACGCAATCCGCGCCGCTTACCGGGCCGTCCTCTTCGTCGAAGCCGATCTCTTCCAGATCGGCAACAAAGGCGGAAACGGTCTCTTTGGCGGCAAGGTGGGTCGGAATCACGGCGTTCTTTTCACCGCTCGTGGGTGCTGATACTTGATCCATGTTATCAATTCTCCATAGGGCGTGTTCGAAGGGCCTGGATGGCTAAATGCCCGGGAGATGCGCGTCAGCGGGGGATAAAACCGGCACCCGGGGCGCATCTGTCGGAAGGGAAGGCTCCGTTTGGGTACGTCCAATTGAAAAACCCAGACCGAAAATCGGCCTGGGCTTCGTGGAAATTCCTAAACTACTGTCGCGGCTGGTCAGATCGCCGACGTTCTGTCGCGAGGGGTCAGCTCCGCATTCCAGGTTTCGACCATCTCGTCCCAATTGATCTCGCCCTCGGCCCACGTGTCCAGACGTACGACGCCTTTGACGTAGCCGCAGTCGGCATCCTCATCGGAATTGACGACGACCGGCGCAAGTTCCTTCAGTGTCGTCGACGTAAGGCATCGCGTCTTGTACAGCGCAACGATCGCCTGGTGGAGCGATGGTTCTTGCTGGATGTACTGGTTAGCAAGAAACGTGGCCGAATTGGTCCAGCCTTGGTAATCACTCATGAATTTCTCCTCGGATTGTGCAATTCTGCGCTGGGCGGCGGGAACCCGCAAGACATGTGGGCTGCGGCCTTACACGCGGCAATTCTGCTTTGGACATGAAAGACAGAGCGCAGTGAAATCTCTCCCGGGCCATTTCACGCGAAAACCCTCGGAAGCGTCAAGCAATGCACCTGTTCAGGGTTGTTTTGGGGTCCGTACACGGTAAAACGGCCAACCCCGACTGATCGGCCGCCTGGGGGTATCAAATCAAGTAGGCGTCGCGCCCGGTTCCGTGGTCCCTCGGTTCAGGGCGACCCAGAGTCTGCTACCCGCGCTGGACCCGGGCCACCAGTTCCGAGTAGCGCAGGGGTGCGGGCCGGCCGGCAACGCGTTTCAAGGTATGGAGATCCCCGAAGATCGTGAGTCGAGTCCGCGGCCGAGAGGCGGCGGTGTAGATGATCTGCCGGTTCATGAAGCCCGGCGCGCCGTCCTGGACCACCAGGATGACTTGCTGGTACTCCGACCCTTGCGCGGCATGGACCGTGGTCGCATAGGCGAGCGAGACCAGGTCCAGGTGCTGGCCCGGCAACGCGATCTCGCGCCCGTCGTCGAGATCGAGCACCACGGAGGAAACCGAACCGTCGTGCTTGTAGTTCGCTCGCTTCAAGCACCCCGTATCGCCGTTGACCACCGACTCAGTGTGTTTCTCGCCGGCATCGGAGACTTGGTCGAGGCACAGGTTTCGGCGGATGATGATGCGGTCTCCGATGCGGAGCGTGGTGCCCCCGACCTTCTGGCCGTCGGGGTTGAGCAGCTGCTGCAGCATGGCGTTGGCGTAGGTGGTATTCCACCCGGGCGTATCGGCCTTCCCTTTGCGACGGGCGATGAGAAAGCCGACCTGTTCAATGCCGAAGGCGGCCACGGCCTCGATGTATCGGCTGGCCGCCATGTCGAAAGCGACGGCGGGGTCGCCCAGCGGCCCCGCCCATTCGACATCGGTATCCTCGGGAAGGTCGAAGCGCCCCTGCCGGATCGATCGAACAAGCTGCAGGATCCCGCCCTGGTTGCGATGAGTCACATCCAAGCGGTGGTGATCCGCCTCGAGGCACAGAATGTTCGCCAGCACGTCTCCAGGGCCCACCGAGGCCAATTGATCCGGGTCGCCCAGGAGTATCAGGTGCGCCTCCTCGGGCAGCGCCTTCAAGACGGCGGAAAATATGGGCAGATCCTGCATCGACGACTCGTCGATGATGAGCACGCTCACCGCGAGCGGATTGTTCTCGTTTCGGGTAAACGCGAAGCCGCCGTCCGCGGATGGCTCAAGGGTGGCATGGACCGTCCTGGCCTCGTGATTGAAGTCGATAATGCGGGCGGTGAGCACCTTGGCGGCCTTGCCGGTCGGCGCGGCAAAGCACAGGGCGTGGCGCGTGGCCACCTGGATGAAGATCTCCATCAGCGCCGTCTTCCCACACCCAGGCGCCGCGGTAACGGTGTGAAGTCGCCGCTTTGAACGCAGGAGGCCAGCCAGCGCTTGGCGTTGGGTGTCGTCCAGCCCAAAACGCTCGTTCAAGACGAACTCGGCCTGGGCAATGGCGGCCACGAGCCCCTCATCGACGCCGGTGTAGATCGGCTTTCCCGTGGGCTGTGTCATTTCCCGCAACCGGCTGGCCACGTAGCGTTCTGCTTCCAGGAGCCGCTTGAGATAGAGACGCTCTCCATCTTCGACGATCGGGAGTTTTGCCTCGCGCATGCAGGCGAGCGCGCGTTGGATGGAAATGGTCGGCGCTCGGGCGAGGAAGCGGCTCGCAAACTCCGGCAGGGGCAGAAAGACGTGGCCTTCCCCCTCGCAGGCCGCGTGGAGCACGTGATAGGCGAGCCAGCCCAAACGGGCCGGCGCATCATCCAGGATGCCTAGGTTGCGGCCGATAGCGTCGGCATGGGCAAACCCATACCCCTCGACGGCCATCATCGGGGCATAGGGGTTCTCAGATAGCAAGGCCCACGCGGCTTCGACCGGATTCTTGTCGGTGGCCACGCGGGCGTGGAGGAAGGTCGCCAGCCGGCGTAGCACAGCGTCGGGAACGCCCTGCCCGCCCAGGCGTAGCGCCATGTGGCGGTAGATCCTGGATTCCATGGCGCACTCGTCGGCCGAGATGAACTCGATCTTGCGGCCGAGCGCCGCCACCGCGGGACTGTCAGCGAGGAGCCACGGCGTGCTGGCGAGAATGTCGGACAGCGCGCCAAGTGTGGCATTGGTTTCAAACCAATCGACGATGCGGTTCGCGGACTTTTCAGCGCAACCGTGGAATTGCCGGGTGAGGTATCGGACCAGCGCAGAGCGTTGGGGCTGGACGTCCGGAAGCGCCGCGAACACCTCGAACTGTTCCCCATAGGTCGGATGTACGCGCCGTTTTCCCCTGACCAGATAGCGCAGGCCCTGAGTGAGTCCTACGATGGCTTGGCCAACGACCAGGACTTCCGCACCGTCGTCCATCTCGATCGTGCCCAGGGCCCAGTTATTGTAGGTACGCAGCGAAAGGAGCGTACCTCTGAGTTCCAACGCAGAAGCCAAGGCGCTATGACCGTGAGAATTTAAGGGTGCGAGGCGAGTGCACTGCGCGTTCAGGACGCAGGCGCAGCCTTGCTCAGTTTCTTTCCATTGACCAGCGTATCGACGCACTCTGCGACATTTTCGGGCGAGCCTTTCGTTATGCTGGAACAATCCAAAGGCTTGGCCACCGCAGCGGGCTGGGATGACACGATCGGAGCTCTCGCGGCATTGGCATGTTGATCGACCTCGGCAGGACTCTCTACAATGGACGTGAATAGCAGAAGGCGCTCTTTAACGGCGGCCAACTCCGCCTTGCTTTCCTCACGGTCCTTTGACTGCCTGCCCTCAATACGCTTCAGCGCAGTCGCGATACCCTCGGTAGTGGTGCCGGATGGCGAAAGCAGAATTACTGAGGCCAACGTGCCAATACCGATCACGATGTTCAGGCACACCAGGGTGATTATCGCCCAGGTAGGAAAACGGGAGGCCGTTCGATGTCCCTCTTGGAGAACGACCGTCTTGGCGTCGTCTGTGGACATGGTTCAGAAAATCGTCTCGTTGTAGCGGGGAATAGTTTGCAGATCCGGCAATGGATGGTATTTCAGCCAGATCGCCGCGGCCTTTTGAGCGCCTTCCCATTGAGTGTCGGTGAAACTGACCATTGCCCGAACCGTCTCGAGGCGGTTCCTGGCCTCGGGAATCGGGTTGCGGGAAAGCAAAATGAACCATTTGCCGGCCTCGACAGGATCCTCGGGTACGAAGATGCCTTTGGTCTTGATCTCCATGAGGGTTGCCATGGCTTCGGGATCCCATTGACCGGCGGCCTTGTCCATGAGCATGATCCCGCCCTTCCGGTCGCGCACGCCCCCGGTCCCGCGGAAGGCGTAGAACCCGGTCTTGAACGTGGCCAGGGTGTGCTTGCCGCCATACAGTCCCTTGGAATAAAACCGGGCCGCCTCGTCGTACCGCCGGTCGCGCTCGGCCATCATGGCCAGCCGAATGGCTGCGTACGGGTTGCTCTTGGCCGTTGCTTGCTCAAACAGCAGGCGAGCTGCCGCGGGATCGGCCTTGATCCCGCGCCCCTGCAGAAACATAAGGCCCAGATTGTAGGTGGCGTTGGTGTCGCCGAGGCGGGCCGCCTCGCGAAAATAGGTCGCCGCCTTGTAGGAATTCTGTGGCACGCCACCACGTCCGTGGTCGAGAAGCCATCCAACGAAGTTCATCGCGCCAGGATGTCCTCGCCGGGCCAGGTTCTCCAGGTTGGCAAGCGCCTGAGCGTCCTGGCGCGTCACCAGAACCTGCTGCCATTGTCGAAAGCCTTGTGCCTCACTGCGCCACGCCTCCGCTTTTTGACCAATTTCGGACACCAACTCCCGCGCGTTGCGGGCGAGGGTTTGCCCAATGCCGTCCGAGTCAACGGCATCCGCCGCGGGCGCTGTTCCAGAGATGCACGCCAAAATGATGCCGGCCGCAATGGCAAGAGACCGGCCGAGCGTCATTGCGCAAGACTCCCGATATGGGTGACGGAGGCCATGCGATCGAGGTATCGGCGTGCGATCTTGGCGATGTCCTGCTCCGCCTGTTTGTCGAAGAGCCTCAGGGCGTATTCGATCGAGACGCCGCCCGTGACGCTGGCAAATGAGCCGGGGGGGGAGCATCCATCCTGTTCGTTCAGGCTCTCGGGCAGGCGCGCGAGCACGATGGCTGGAACCTCCTGAATGCGAAAGCGCGTAAAGAGCGGTGGATTGATCTCGACGTCGCCCAGGCGCTCCGGCTTGATGCCTTTGAGCTTCTTCACGAAGCGTGTTGAGGACAGGTCGGTGCCGTCGGCCGGCCCTCGAAAGACGACGGTTGCTTTGGCATCGGCCGCCATCTCTAGGAGTCGGCGCAACTTGGTGTCCGGGATGGAGAATGAGACGAAGACGAGGAGCGTGTTGTCCATCTTCATCGACTTGGGCGATTTTGCGTCGAGCGCGCGGGCAATGATGGCGGGGTCGAGCGGCGGCGCATTGGCGGCCTGGGCACGCAAGTATTGCGGTGCAAGGATATCGAGCCCTGCCTTCGGGCTGTCGGGGAGCCTGATCGGCTTTGCCGGCTCAGGCATGGACAGGGGCTTGGCTAGCGGCGCGTTCAAGGCCTTGTCGGCCGTCGGCCTTAACTTCTCCAACTCGGCGCGAACACGTTCGCCGGAGGGCATCGGGAAATTGTTCCGGGCCGCCTCGATATCCGGCGTGATGGTCTGGGCGGTCGCAAGGCGAATGCTCGCAAGCAACACGAGCGCGGCGATGGAGTGGCGGGTTGTCTTCATCAGGGATCCGTAACGCTGGCCGCCGCCATGCAGCAGTCGCGTTTCTTGAATACGGCGTAGGACATATCCTCGCCGGTAATGGGCCAGGTACTGCCCATTCCCCAGACAAGCGTGGACGCACCGAACGGCTGACAGCAGCGGCCGAGGATGGGTTGGGTTTCGGATTTGGGGAAGACCATGCTGATCTTGTAGTCCGTGTCGTCGATCATCAGTTGGGGGTAGTAGCCACATAGACCTGCGGCGCCGGAGGTTCCCCAGACGCGCATGGTGCGATGTTGGAACGTGAAGGCTTTCTTGGCGATATTGGACGCGGCCGACAAGGTGCTATGCGTCCCGAAAAGCGCACCGGACAGCGGGTAGGTTTGGCCGTTGAATCCGACGCTCCAGTGCGCGTAGCGTCGGAGGTTCATGCAAAGGGGATCCCCAGTGTCAAAGGTAGAACATGTCCCAACCGGAATGCCCGTCAGGATGGTCGCCAGCGTGCCGTAGAGAAAGGAGTCCGGACTGAAAATGGCGCCCAGCCGGTCATCCGTCCAGGTGGGATTGACGGCGCTGAAATCCAGAATGTCGAAGGGCGACTTGTCGATGCAGGGATTGTCCGAGAGAAATTGCATCGCGAACAGAATGGGGTTGCGGTAGGTCGTGTAGTGGTAGAAGGTATAGTTGAGCCCCATGTTGCTTCGAAGGGACGACTGGGTACCGACGGCATCCGCCGGCAACCCGACGTTGCCGATGATGTTGCCGCCCAGCGATGGGGTGCAGTAGGGATCGGTCGAGACATCCACGAGATGCGAAGGCTCCCAGAACCCGACTGGCACGCCGATCCATTGCGGACCACAGGCGCACACCAGGTTGTTGCTGCTTGAGGAGTCATTGTCGAGTTGATCCGCCCCCATGATGATCGCGTTGCCGAAGCGCAGTGGAAACACGCAGCTCCAACAAATGTCAGTGAGGGGGTTCATGAACTTGCCGGAACACGTCGCATCGGCTGCGGTCGGCGCAAGCAGACCTGCGCAAATGATCATTGGGGCAAGGAAACGCCAAAGTACGATACGGAAGGGGGACATCATGTCAGTCGCCCTCTTTCGTCTTCGGCGGAGGAATTTCGGCGATTCGAAGATTTCGCCCGTCCTGAGTGACCAAGGCGGGAACACGTTCAATACCAAGCTTCGCGGTCATCCAGCCATTGATATCGTAATAGACTTGCCGGTGCCACTTCTTGGTGAGTTCGACCCAGGCGCCGGCGGTCAGGATCGGCTTGGCGCCGAATTGCTTCATCACCTTCTGCGCCCACTCGACCTGGCCCGCGTCGTCCCCATCAAAAAATGCCAAAGGTTCCGGCAGCGAGACGTAGTCGAGCGGATTGATCCTGGTCCCGGCCGGGGCAAGCACCTGGCCGGTAGGCGACGTCACCGGTTCTTTAAGGGCCGCGGAGGGATCGTGGAGCCACTCTCGGCGTTGCTCGGCACGCGCGAGGGCCGCCGACGGCGGACGGAACATGGTTTCGCGCGCGCGATCGATGGACTCATTCTTCCACTGCTCGTAGCGGCCACTATCGACGAACTCCTTGGCTTTGGCTTCAAGGAGCGTCTGCATGTCCGGTTCGGCGATTCGATACGTTTCGCCTTGGACGCCGAGCTCCTGCGCGGTAGCGTCAAAGCCCGCGAAAGCGAGGCACAGGAGCACCGAGCATATCCAGGCACGTCGCATTACTGGAGCTCCAGCCAGGCGCGGATGGCTTCCGCCGACTGGGCACCGGCAAGCGCGCCGCGTTCGGCGAACATCATTGGGGTACCGCGCACGCCCAGGCGTGTGGCGAGCGTGAGGTTGCGCTCAAGGGGCGTGGCGCACGATCCGGGCGGTGAGGTCTTGCCACGGCCGAAGAACGCTTCCCAGGCAGCGCCTCTATCTGCCGAGCACCAGATGGCCTGGGCATTGGCCGGCGAGCCCAGGATGGCGATCGGGAAGGTATAGATCGTGACGTTGTCGAGCTTCGCGAGCTCGGGCTCCAACTTCCGGCAGTAGCCACACTCGGTATCCGAGAACAGCACCAGTCGGCGGCGCCCATCGCCCTTCACACGAACGATGGCATCGGCGAGCGGTAGAGTGCTGAAATCGAAGGGCTGGCGCCCCGCGGGCGCGCTGGTTGCGGCGGCGGTCACCGGCTTGTCGCCGCGCAACGCGGCCGCGGTGAGATCGAGCTGAGCAGGCATATCGTACAAGGCCCCGAAGATCCAGTATTTCCCGTTGGGGGTGACATAGGCGAGGTTCTCGCCCATGCGCACGGCGAAAAGACCTGGCACGGGTGTTTCCGTCACCGAATCGATATGGGTCGCCGGATACTCGCGTCTGAGGGTTGCCAATACGGTGTCGGTCGGTCCGGCCAACGCCGGCGCCCCAACCAGCACGGCAAGCAGGGGTAATAGGAATGAGAGTCTCATACGCGCGATCTACCCGAAGAATTGATAGGTCGATCATATCGAAGGGCATGAGACGACTGCCCGCGAAAAAACCGGTATGGAAGCGAGTTTTCGGATGCAGCAGCCCGCTTTCCAGGCTGCGTGCTAGAAAAGCTCGATCTTTGGCCCGGAGACCTCCGGGTTGGGCAATCCGAGAACGCTCCGATGCGAACTGCGCTGGGCGTCCATGACATATGTGGAGTACGCGTGATCGATTTGCTCTTGGAGCGGTTGAATGGGCATGGCGCTATTGCCAGAGTGAGTCAGTTGGTCGGCAAGGGCTACAACGTGGTTATCCAGGCGGTCCATGGCCTCCACGACGTGGCCGATCTGTTGGCGCGTGACATCCTGGAACTGGACGCTTGCCATGACATCGATGAACATGTCGTTTAGGCTGCCGCTGGTTTCCCTTATTTCGGTGGCGAACCGGGCCTCGTGCTCGGTGAGGTCCTGGTAACTTGCGCCGAATTCGTCGAGTTGGCGGCTGAAGCTTCGCAACGCTTCGTGTTCGGCAGCGATCTGCTTGCCGGCGAGCTTGTCCTGGAACTGGGTTTCGATGGTTGTGGCCACACCCTGAATGCTGCCGCTGATCTTGAGGACGGCCTCTTCGGTAGCGCTGGAGAGCTTGCGCACCTCATCGGCGACCACCGCGAAGCCTCGCCCAACGTCACCAGCTCGTGCCGCCTCGATGGCGGCATTCAGTGCGAGCAGGTTGGTCTGCTTGGCAATATCACGGATCAATGCAACGAGCGATCCCAAAGCGCGCGTCTCGGTCACTACGGTCGCCACACGTTCACGATCCTTTTCTGTGGCGGCCAGCTTGTTTTGCATATAACGATCAAGGTCAGCGATAAGAGTTCGGTTTCGCTCAATCCGGGCACCGGAATTGGCGATAAGCTGCGACGACTGCAGTGTTGTCGAATCGACCACCGAGTTGAGGTGGGCGACGACAGTGTCGATGGTCTGGAGGCGCTGGACCATATCGAAGGATGCGTTCTCGGTTTCTGCTACCACGCCGTCCAGGTGGGAGCGCACGATTTTGTTGAAGGTCGGCACCTGGCGCAATTCGCAGGCGACCTGGTCATTCGTGGTCTGATCTTTCTCGCGGCGCCGCGTTTCTTCGTTCGTCATTGCGGAGAGACCAAAATCCATGTCGCGGTAGATGGCAAACGAGACGGCGCGGGTTGCAGCATAGGTAAAAAGGATGATCAGAATAACGCCGACCGTGTCGCCGGCGGCGACTGAAAGACCGAGCAAGGGAAGCAGGCGGCTGTGGAACGAGTCGTGGAATATGAGAAAGGCCACGGCAACGCCAACGACGGTTATCAGAAAGACGCCGAGATTCAGACGCTGAAGTTGGCGAAGCTTGTTGCCGGGATTAACCATGATGACTATGGGACTCGCATCGTGTTTTCGATCGATATTGGAGAGTGGCCAAGCCACCCCTGCAATAGGAAGCGATGCGCCGGTCATCGAGTTTCGCGGCCCCGGACGGGATGGCATAGGTTTCGGTCATTTGATCATTGCCCTCGCATGATGATGGAGTTCGCGAAGTTGCGCCACCGATGGGGGTGATGGTCGCCCGCGGGGCTCGAGGCATTGGCTCGCTTTTCTGTTGTTTCTTTCATTCGCTGCACGTCACGCTGCATCTCGGCGAGCCTGCGCTCGAGTTCGGCGATCGCGGCCTCGTTGATCTTGGTGCTTTCGCGCTGGCTGCGCTGGAGGTCCGCTTTTTCGATGGTCGCATCTTCGACCAGACGCTGCAGACGCCGAATTTCCTTGGAGTCGCTATCGATGATGATCTGAAGATCCTCGATGCGACTCGTCTGCCGTGCTTCCCGCGCTTGTAGCTGGACCACTGTCATTGCAACCACGAGTGAACAACAAACGACGACGGTGAGGATGAGTCCCAAGAGGTGATGAATCCTGGATTGAAAGCATCGGCCAAAGAATTGTCCTGTCTCCCGACAAACCCGTCCGATGCCGGAGAGTAGGTTGGTGACACGAAAACCGCTCGATCCATCGGACTTGGGTGCGCGCCTGGGCCCTGGCACTTGACGTTGTGTTACGGCTGTATCCATGGATATGCCCGATGTATTGGACACCTCAAGACGAGGCGATGATGTCCGCGCGGCTCATGCGTTGTGTGCACCTGCGTTGGCCGGGTTGAACGAACGGCACTGTGACGCGTGGTGTTCGATAAAGAAGCAGGGTTTTGGCACGCCATTCGACCCCGTCTTGAAGCAAGTAGCCCGGAAGAAGAAGTCTTTTTCCTGCGTGGTCAACTGGTCCCAGGTCGCCGGGGGTAGCCCATGACAGTCATCGCAACCTGCCATTGCCGGGAAGATATGACCCTCGAGGATGTCCACATGGAGAAATTCCGGATGGGCTATGGGTGGGTGTGAACGATGGCGCATGAGGTGCCTCGCAAACAGTTGGGAAGATGCTTCGTGCGCAGGGGAGTTGATCAGCACGCTGCTCCCTGCGGCCCCGGTGATATTTTCTGACATCATCATGCGTGCTCTTCACCGGTCCACGCTGAAAGCCCTCGGGCGTGCGTCGTGTCGCCTCGGCGGGCAAGCGTTTTGAAGTCGAGTTCGTTGTCGATTCGCCTCAAAGTTCGCGCGTGACGGTATCGCACCACGGCAATCCCGGCAACAAGCAACGAGAAGCCAATGACGCCGGCGACAGACCATTGGGGCAAGAACGGAATGAGGGTCAAATAGACGAGACCGGAAATGGCCAGTCCCGCCGCATAGGGCGCCATGACGGCGCCCAGCCGATGGGTGAGGGAGGGGTGTTGTGTCAGTTGAGACACGTCGGTCCTCCTTCTCTACTGCGATTGGTTGCGTGGCGACGGATTGCCGGACGATCGTACGCAGAGCAATTGCGGCGGACCTTCCTTGGCCCACACAGCAACCTCATCCCGACTTACGGCGCGGCCAAGCTGGTCCTCCAGCAACTGCCAGCGCTCGCGCAACGCGTGCAGACGAAATTCAACCTGTAGCTTGCTCAAAGACGCATCGGGGGCGCTGACCGTTGAATCCTTTTCCTCGGCGAGGCGGATAAACAAAGGCTTGAATTCCGTCTCGAGAGACGCGCCCAGGACGCGTCCGCCAAAAATGTTGCGCATCTCGCATACGCAGCCGGTACCGCCCTCGCCTTCACAGATGATGGCATCCGAACCATTGCGCAACAGGCTCAACTGATGTCGTTTGGCAGAGGCCATGTTCGGAAAGCGGTTGGGTACGCGTTCGGGGTCCGTCGCACAGCGCGGGGTGGATTGCTGGGATGCTGTAGTGTTCATTCCGCCTCCTCCTCGCCACCCAGCGCCTCAACCAGGGCGGGAAAGAGACGGGCGAGCTCACCCGTCATGATGGCGAACTCGGAATCGAAGATGTCCTCCTCGTTTTGCTGGGACTGCTGCTCGGCCTGCTCTGCGACAAGGTCAAGAAAAACCACGCGCTTGATCTCGAAGGCATCAGTGAGCACGAACGAGATCCGATCGTCGAAGGTCATGGCAAGCCGCGTCGTGGTTTTGCCTGTTCCCAGGTGATGGCGCACGTCGTCGCCATCCAACGCGTGATGGGCATATTTCACTGTGGCGTTTTCACCTGTGCCCGCTTTTAGTTCGCAATCGCGGTCAATACTGAACGCGGCCGGTGCCTCGTTGGCTGCGAGCCATTGGGTCATGGCGTTGCCTGGTGACTTGGCGGTCGCAACGGCCTTTAACGGCAAGTCTGCCAGGGTTTTTGCGAGCAGCTCGATTACCTCTTCCGCGCGGGACTTGGACCCATCGACGACGACCCAGCGGTTGATCGGATCAACCCACACCAAGGTATGTCGGTCGTTGGAGAAGGCGCGCGGCAGGAATTCCTGGGTGACCGCTTCGGCGAGTTGGCGCATTTCCTTGCGGCCGACCTTGCGGTCCATTTCCTTTTCGATGGCTTTGGCGCGGATGAGGGTTTCTTTCCTGACGACGCTGGACGGAAGAATCTTTTCCTCGACGCGCAGTGCGATTAGGATCTGGCGGCCGACGTTGTAGGCAAGGTCGCCGTCCGGGCGAGGGGCAACCCATCCGGCTGACTTGAGGTCCGTTTGGCCGGGAGGACAGAACCGGCCTTTCGAAAGCGCCTCGGACAAGGCGGCGGCCGTCGTGATCTTATCCTCGACCAGACGAAATACGATGAGATTCTTGAAAAACATGATGGCCCCTTGAATGGATAAAGTCGTTTAGGCGTTTGCGTGGCGTAGCTCGGGCGGCTTGGATTGGCGAATCCGGATCCTGCCGTGCGTCTCTTGGATCAGCCCCCGCTGGAGGAGATCGATCATGACCCGGCTGACCATTTCCCGGGATGCGCCGATCATCTTTGCGATTTCGTTGCGGGAGATTTTGTAGGGGATGACCCTGACATCTCCCTCCGGAACGGAAAGCTCGCTGAGGACGCGGCGGGTTCTTTCGGCCACGTCGGAGAGTGCGAGGTTCTTGATGGTCTGGTTGGCGGCCCTGAGTCGGGAGACAAGATTTCGCACGACGTAAGCAGCAACATCGGAATTGGCCGACATGCAGTCCAGAAATGCTTGTGGGGCGACCTCAACGGCCGAGGAGGGTTCGGCGGCAACAACGGTGGCTGATCGACGGACATGGTCGAGCAGTCCCATCTCGCCAAACATGTCGCCCTGTGCCAGCTGGGCGATGATGATCTCCCTGCCGTCGTCCTCAACGCCCACCACCTGCAGTCTGCCGGAGAGGACAACGTAGACACTGCGGCTTGGGTCCCCGTCATGGAAGATGGTTTGCCCTCGCTTGAAATGCCGGATCGAAGCGTCACAACCCAGGTTGGCGAGCGTCTCGTCTGACAACCGCTCAAATATGGGCACGGAGCGAAGAACCGTGACGGACACGCCAGGCACGCGGTTGAAGAGATGGATTGAGGGGTTCATTTCAGCGTCCTCACACCCGCACGCGCGGCGCATCGCTGGGGATTCCGGTCGGCAGGAGAGTCCGGAAGCAGGCTCTCCTGTTCCCCTCGCCCATTCGTGCTAACTGTGCGGACCAACATCGGGTGCGCGAATGCCAGTGCGGTAAGCAAAGCCAAAATAGCCAGTCCGACGCCGATTACATAGACTGTCGTTGTACTGCCGGCAAAGATGCCGATGGACAAGAACGCGAAGCCGAGTGCAGCGAGAATGCCGGGGACCTCCGTCTCGGCGAAGATACGGTAGAACTCCGCCATTGAGGACGGATTCCAGCCGGGGATGAGCGTATCTGATAGCCATGCTTTTCTCCGTGGTTTGCACACGCAGCCGTCCTGCCCCATCTCGCAGATAGTCGCGTCGGCCCCACTTCGAACGAGGTTGAATTGATGATCCTTTGCGGCGCGCCACGTGTCGAATTGTTTGATGTGTCGTTCCGGGTCTGCCTTGCATGCGGGGCGAGGGTCTTGGCCCATAGGGACTATCTCCGAATGGAAGGTGAGTCTCATCCGAAGCAATCATCGGACGTCGTGTTTGATTGTCCCGGTGTGCAATTGGGATCGCAACGCCTGCAAACGCCCGCCGCATTCAGCACGGCGGCGACAGGTCGTGGGCAGCCGCGAATGCGGGAGCCGCGCTCCAAGGCCAAGGCGAGGAGCGCCACGCCAACGCCATCGATATACGCTATGTCGCTGAGATCGATGACTTGGCCAGATAGTCGGGCGCGCAAGTCCTTTTGCAGCCCGAGATCTCCAGCGCCATAGTGGCTTACGTGACCGTTCGAGAAATGTACGCCCCGCGTCCCTGGGCGCGAGGCGGCCAGCTTGGTCAGTACCGCAAGGTGAGCTTTTGCTTCATCGCCAGCCTCGACGCCCAAGATGATCCCATGGCTCGAGTCAAGAATGTGCGCAATGGATCCCGTGCCGCCATAGCGTTGATCCGGAGAGGGATAGATATCGAATCGGATGTGTGCATCCAACTTGATCGCGTGGATAGGGGTCCTTGGAATGCTGAGCCGAAAGCCAGACTCCGAGATATCTTCCGCTTTGCCACGCAGGCAGTGTCCTGCGCAATCGGCGTGCACGACGAAGTCGTCGGCACGCCAGCGGGTGGCCTGCCGTTTTTCTTCGGGGAGGGAATAGCTGGGAAGAGGAGGACTGTTGCTCACAGATCAGTTCCTGGCTGGGATCGGCACCGTATGCCGATAGGCGGGCCAGCGGTGGGGATCGCCGTGGGTAGCAAGCCGGTGGCAAGTTGTCATGTTGTAGAGGCGGCACTGGGCCTGCAGGAGATCGAACACGAGGCCATTTGCGTCCTGGCCTCGCCGCTTGCTTTGCCGTCGCGTGCCCTGCTCGCCGTAACCGAGTAACCGGGAACAAGGTGCGATGGTGTGCAGGGCACGCGACCTACACATCGGTGTGGATATCCGCGTGATCGGGGCCTTCGCTAGACGTAGTCGCCGGGAAGAGAACGACCAAGAGAATGATGGCGGCGACGTAGCCCAGGATGGCGCTCAACGTGAGCGAAGGCCCCGCCTTGTGGATTGGTATGGCGAACAGCGCTGTCAGCACCCATAGAGGAAATGTATCGGGCAGATTGCGCGGACTGATGGCGAAAGTGTGGAAACCCGGATCGGCAACATATCCGGATGATCTTTTCCAATTCGCGAAGGTATAGTGGTTCATGTTTGCGTCTATCCAGTGGAGGGTGTCTATGTGAGATGAGCATACGAATTACTGAGGCGAATTGCTCGCCGAAAATCCCGCGCTCCATATCCAATTTCGCCAAATGGATATGGTGTCCGGATGAGGTCATCGTGAGGTCATTCCGGTGGAATGCCTCGTCTGGCGTAGCCTTTCGGGTCGGGGCTCCGCTTAGACGCTCCCTTGTAGGTAAATCCACGAGGCCACGTTCTCCAGAAGGATGCGACGCATCCTGTCGACGTTTTCCGGATGACGATAGCCCTCCGAAAGGAACCGGCGCCGCACCCCGCGCCGGAAGCACGCCCGCCTTCGGCGGGCTGGGGAAGACGGCCGGTCTGGCGGCCATCGGCATCGCCCGGGCGGCGCCCCCGCGGGGCTTCTACGGGCTCCTCCTCAGGCCTTGGCCCGACTCGTCTTTGGGGACGGACGCCGCCGGGCAGGGCCTGGATCTTTCCCCTCGGGCGTTGCCCTCAGGACCAAGGGTGTGTGCCCTGCCCGGCTTGTCCTTAGGGGAAGTTCTCGAGGGGGATTGGGGTGTCCGTTCCGATGACGTTTTCCCCGGGGTGGCATTGGTTTTTTGAGTGGACTTTTGTGTGATGCGGGCAAACCGATCACCGGAACCTCCGCAGGGTCCTCGCTCGCAGCGGTCGTCGCCATCGCCCCTTCGGGTCTCGGCGCCGCCCGAGTTGTGTCTGTAGCGCGAGTCCTCCTGCCCAATCCCCCTCGAGAACCGGGTGGGAGGCGCTACGCGCCGGGGGAACCCGCCTTCGGCGGGTTTTGGGGAACGCCCTTCGGGCGCGCGGGGTGCGGCGCCGAGCTCCGGTAGGGCCTTCCGTTCGGGGCGTCCGTGGGGATGGTTCTTAAGGCCGCACCTGGTGGCCCGGGTGTCCTTTCGGAGGCGTGCCGAGAGGGAGATGTCCGTGTGGATAATTCGCTATTTCAGATCTTACGGGTAGGCAGGGCCGACGATAGATTTTGAGTCAGGGCCACCCTGATAGATGCCGTTTGTGAAGAACACGAAGGCAATGTCCAATGTGGGATCGATCAGGCTGTTGCTGTTGGCCCACATGTACCAGTTGTTGTTGCCCATGTTGGACCCGGAGCAGCCAAATACGGTATTTACCTGGGGGACCGTCATGCCAGTTACGATATGGTTAAGTTGGGTTTGGGTGAATGTATTCGGACATGCGATAGGTGGTCGCACAGGAACACACTGAGGTGCCGAGGGGATCCCTAGTTTTTGCAGCGCAGTTGCAATCAGATCGATGATGACCTGGACAGGTGTCTTGGTAACGCCGCCGTATGCGCCAGACAAGGTGGTACTGAGATAGGTTCCGACGAAGGCATGGCCGGTCCAGTCGACTGGATTTGACGGAAGGATAAAGTTGGCCGCTGGTACGGCGCCTGTCACTGCCAATGCCTGGATGATCTTGTCGGAGGCAGACGTCACGTAGCCTCCGCGGAGCGATGTTGATGCTACGGCAATCTGGACCGCCTTCACCCCGGCAGCACCAACCGTTGGAAAGATGTGGTCGTAGGCCTGATTCATGAAGAGGTTTCCCTGCGAATGAGCGACCAGCACGAAGTATTGGCCAGCCGCAGCGTCAGCGTCGAGCTGTGCATTATGTTGTGCCATCGTTGCCGCTGTCGGCTTATAGTTCAGAAGGGACGTGCTGAATTGCAGCAGACTTGTAGTTACGGTGTTGAAGAGGGAGGTCAGGACGCTCCCGATCGGTGAGCCAGCGGACTGAATATTCTGGGAGTAGCTCTGGGCGCCGGAGAGTGCTTCCCAGAACAAAACGAAATTCTGCGCGAGGGTGCCAGTTGAATCGAGTTCGTTGGCCCGCTGACTGAACACCTCGGCAATGTCCGCCAGGCAGGTTAGCTTGATTGTCGTGCACGCGGTTTGACTGAAGAATATTTCGTCTCTTGTGTCCAACCCATTGTACGTTGTTGGGTAAGCGCTGCTTAACGCCCCGACGCTCTCACTTGCGTCCGTATAATCATTCCATACGCCGTTGAAAAAACCAACGGTATACCCGCCTGGGGAGCAAGCTGCATAGACTGATTGCACGCTCGAAAAGAGAAGCGCGCAAATAATGAGGTGGACCGAGAGCCTCTTATTGTGCACAACCGACTCCCGGTTTCGGCATTTGTGTAACAGAACCGCTCATAGCTTGATTGAACTTCATCCATGCGTCAAACCGCTGTGGTGTATTGATGGTGTATTTCTTTATCTCGTCCGAGTGCGCGTTCGCAATTCCCCCAGAGAATCGCGACACAGTACAACTCGCTGCATTTCTAATCTTGGCGGCCGCGGCCGCGAGCGCAATCGAATCTGTGACATCAACCACCATGGCCGCGTTCAGCGCAGCCGATTTCTGTCGCAACGCCGCCTTCTGCGCCGGAGTGTCTGACAGGGCGTTGATGTAGGCATCGATATCGTCGCGAACCCCGTTGTCATCTGCGTCGGTTCCCGCAATAGACGTACCAACATCTAAGACCGGAATAACGCCCGCCTTCTCGGCTTGAGCAATTGCTCCGGGCATTGTTGATGGATCATTCGAGTAAGGCGCGGATACCGCCGGGGGTGTTTCCGCGGCGGCCCCGCCGCCGCTCCCACCTCCACTGCAAGCGGACAGCGTTATGGCCGCAAGGCCCAACAAAATCATCTTCGCCATCTGAGTTTCCCCGTCATTTGAAATTGCGATACCTCAAGATACTGCTGGCGGGGATGCCGGCCAGCATGGAAAATCCCGTTTCTCCGCGTCTACTTCGCGTTGATATGGGTGCAAGGGCACCGTTGTTCTCGAGTAATCACTTGGTTACAGCTTCGCTGCTGAAGTGAACGGTCGCCACACGGATCTGTGCGGTCAGGCTCTCATTACTCGACCTTCACACGTTCTGGTGTTCCGCCCTCTGTTGTCCCCTGGCCGCCCTCCACAGAGCGTTGTCTCCCTGTTGCCGCTGCGCCCGCTCGTCTGCCGTACCCAAAGCACCCCGATGGGCATTCAGGATCTCGCAGTATTCTTTGGTCATGCCTCGGATCAACTGCAGATCAACATCGTCCTGGGGAATTTCAGAGATACCAGCAAAGGCCAACTCAAAGCCAAGCCCAATCAAATCATTGAAACGCACATTCCAGTCCGCAAGGGCGCTCAGGCATTTCCGCTTGACAGGCGAGATATCATCTTCTCCGCCTAGGAAGGTTTTGAAGTGCAGCATTCCAACCGCGCCCATGACTTCAAGGTCGCCCAAGATAGCGCCATGTGGTGTAGGCAGCATCAGCGGGAGGCTGTTGTCATCCGATGGCGGCATATCGTTGACCAGCACCGGCGCGAGCGCGGCTGCGACGAGTGCCGCCCCGGTCAATTCGTTAAGCACCTTTTGATGCTCGGTGGTATTCAGGCGCTGAAACACTCGCTCGACCAGGTGCATGGAGATCCCCATCGGGATGAAGATCTGCAGCATTCCTTGCCTGCGAAGAAACATGTCGAGAACATAACCGCTAAGTACCAACTTATCGTTGCACCAGTCTGCGGCACCTCGCATGTGAAGGATGTCCCACTCGACCCAATAGCCGTAGCGCTCCGCAATAAGCGTGGTGAATTCAAGCAACGTTGATTTGCCGTACACTCTGCACAGTTCCTGGTGTAGGCTTCTGGCCCCCTTGGATGTTGTTGGGGGCGTCGTCTTCTTCGACAGGCATTTGCGAATTCTGAGCGTCGCCTGTCGCCCGTTATCCCGAACAGTGTTGAGGACTGAGTTGCGGAGGCCCTTGGCGAGGGATAGATCAATTCGCATTAGACTTCTCCGGCCATGTTCTCGCAATACGCGCCGCGATTACTCCGATTGCTTCGACCATATGACCTTCCTTGTATTGTCGCGCGCAAGATTTTCCTGACCTTCTTTCTACTTACGCAGCCCATGCCGATTCGGTTTCCAGCTCAAGCAGACCATCTTGGATGCCTGCCGATTCCAGCACCTCCATCGGATACTTCTCCGCATGTTTTGCTTTGGTGAGATACCGCTCCACGAGTTTGCGCAGATTGGTGGTGTCGTCGTCGGTCTTTTGGACGCCCAGATGAGGATCGACTATTTGGGTTGCTTCACTTGCCTTGATGCCGAGAACATCCATGATCGGCGGGTCGGATCCTTCGTCGACCACGAGGAAGAAGGCGGTCACCGGGCTGAGCTGGCCTTCGCGATCCAGGCGCCAGATCACCTGTTGGTGGATGCCTGGTGACCAATCCAGTTCTCCGAACACGGCGACGGAGCAGACGTGCTGCAGGTCGTCGATGCCGGCGCCGGAACGCAGCGACATGATCTGAATCGGCGTCTCACCAGAGAGGAACCGATCCTTTTCCGCGTTCTTTTTCGTGGTCGACTCGCTGCCGGTGTACATGGCCGGCGCGTAGTCCTTGAGCTCTTCGAGCCAGATATCGTAAACGGCTCGATGCCATCCCAGAAGCAGCACCTTCTCGCCGGCTTCCACCAAGAGACGAACGAACTGGGCAACGGCCTTTGCCTTGGACACACCGGTGATCTGGCGCATCATGATGTCTAGGTCGCGGGCGGCACGGCCGCGCTCGACAAAGGAACCCATCGTCGCCTTGATGGCAAGCCGATGCGCGAGGTCCTCGACGCTCTTGACTGCCTTCGCGTCGTAGTCGACGTACTCGATGATCTTGGACACCTTCGGCAGCTCCTGCCCAACATCGGATTTGAGGCGGCGGAGCAAGACGTGCTGCTCGCGCAAATACGTGCCCAGAGCCTTGGGATCCTTGATCCGACCCCTTTCATCGCACCATTCGCGGTGGAAGTCCGCGTAGGGCCCAAGCACGCTATCGTCGATGAACTGCATGACGTTCCACATCTCGGCGCCATAGCCATAGATCGGCGTTGCGGTCAGGCCAAGCCGATAGAGGACATGTGCGGACAGAACCTTGGCAGCCGCCCCCTTGGCGGTACCCGTCCCGGTGCGCAGCGACTGCGGCTCATCGTAGATGGCAGCCTTGAAGTAGCCGGTAGCAAAAATATCCGTCCAGCCGAGAATCTGGCTGATCCGGAAGATATACACGTCTGCCGGCGGCAAGCTGTACGGTTTCGCCTCGCGAATGACGTGGACGCGCAGCGTCGTAAAGGCCTGGACCTTGTCGCGCCACTGCTTTTGCATGTGAGGATCGCACACCACTGCGGCCGGCATGGCTCCGGGTTCAGCACAGAGAAAACCTGCTGCGGTATACGTCTTGCCTAGTCCACCTTCGTCCCCCAGGAGCAGAGACTTGCGCCGGCGCTCGAGTTCGATAGCCTGGGACTGATAATGTCGGATCACCTGGCCTTCGCGCAGGCCGGCTACGGCCTCGGGCGTATGGCTCGGCAGCAGTATTCTCTCCATCTCGGCCTGCTGCTGCTCGAAGGATTTTCTTCCCGTATTCAGTAATCGGCGGTCGGCTTTGCTTATCGCCAGGGGGTAGCGGGAGACGAACCAGTCGAGATCCGCCGCCGTGATCAGATCGTTCGGGAAGTGGAATGGTCCTGTCGATTGTTTCGGGACGCGCGGGAAGATGTGCTTGAGCCGAATGGCCACGTGCGGCTCCAGGGCCGTCATTTCCCAGAGCGCGCTGCGCTTGTCCAGGCGAAGAGTTCCGTATGTGCGCCCCTCCATCATAGCCATCCCATACTGAGTGCGGCGGCATAGACCGGCTTGCCATTGATATCCGGTGGCAAGCCCATAGCAAGATTCGAGGCGAGAATCAGGACGAGCACATCCGCGTGCTCGGCATACCGACACAGCTGCTTGTAGACGTCCATCTTGCGCGCGCCGCGCAGCTTGCATTCGATGACGATGCCGCCTTCAACGAAGAAGTCTGGGATGTCTCCATCTGAGAGCCGTTTCTCCCGAACGAAAGGGATGAATTTGTCCGTCAGGGCCTCGGCCAATTGGGCCTGCATCCGTTTTTCGGTGGAAAGATCGAATCGCCGGCGCTGGATGAGCCTGACCAGGTCGGCGGCGCCTACAGGTTGCACGGCTGGCATGCTCATTATTGAATATCCATCGCGCCATAGCCCGTGTCCACGGGTAACTTGCGCAACAGGGTTGTCGTCAGCGAGTAGAACCCGCTTTCGAGGGGTGCCGCGTGGGCCCTCACCCAGTCGTTGGCCCAGCTCGACGCCAGTATCTCTTCGATGGCCTCGAGCGAAGCAGTACCTGCGGCAACGATATGCAGGTTGTGGTTGATCGGCAGAACACCTGCCGGCAAGCGCACTGGGCGAAGGCTTCGCGCAATCCGGGAAATCAGGAGCGCAGGCTGGTCAAGCGGTATCCTGTGCCAGGTTTCGGGCGGAAGCCACGCTTGTTTTCGGCGCCCGCGCGGCGCCATGGCATGAAGGTTGGACTGCAGGTGGGCCATGATTGCCAGTGGCGGCTCAACGTCGGGGACAGTGCGTATAGCGTACCGGCGAGGCGTTTGCAGCTGGCCGGCGACGATATCGTCCGTATCGACCGCGGGCACCAGGTAATCTCGCGGCAGCGTCGCGGCTGTTTCTTCTCCGACCACGAAGATTCCGGCTGAGCCGAGCCACGGCGCCAGGCGAATCTGTGCAACATCTCCCAGCGTGGCCCCGACTTGTGGCTGGGGTGTGTGAGGCTGCCCAGGATAGATCGCCTCACGTGTGAGACGAATGCTGTCGAAGGTAGCGGTGCGCATCACCACGGCGACTGGGTGGACGCGCGGTGGAGTCCCCGCGCGCCGCTGCTTGGGCCGATAGAAGGTAGTGGCAACGTCCAGACGTTCCAGGTGATGGATGGATAGCGTCTGTCCGAGCACCTGGCGCAGCTCGCCGGCTCCAACATTGAACAGCCACCGGTCAGCAGAGACCAGCGCGATCTCGCCATCGGGCATGAGTACGGAGGCACAGCGCGCCAGGAAGCTATGCAACAGGTCGTTTCTGGCGTGTCCGGGCAACAGGGCGCTGTATTCCCGGCGGAGCAGTTCTGGAACGTTGGGAAAACGAAGATAGGGCGGGTTCCCGACGCATACATGGTAACAAGGGTGCTCCGGCCCCTCTGTCAGAAAATCCGCATTGCGGACAATGGCTCCCGCCACCTTGGCGGCTGCGCTCCCCTCGCGCCCGTGCGCAAGCAACAATTCCTCGAGCCGCGTGCGCGCCTGCACCGCGGCGCCTGGGTGAATTTCCCATCCTTCGACGAGCCGGGCCAATTCGACATCATCCATCGTCGGCCTTGCCGCGAGAAGACGCTCCAGGGCTCGGCCCAGGAACATGCCGTCGCCGCAGCTCGGATCCACAAGCCGACGTTCTCCCCGAGGCCAGTCGATATTGTCCAGAAGAGCATCGACTACAGGTTCTGCCGTGTAGATGGCCGTCGCGGCATGCAGCGCCTCGATGGCGCTGGCGCGCTCGACGCTGCGGGCCAGGTCCGCGTGCATCGGTTACAGCGACGCCAACCTGACTTGGTCCGCCCGCGCAGCCAGCGCGGCCTTACCCGCGCCCAGGAGTTCGAAGTAGCGGTTCAAGAAAAGTCGCTTGGCCTCGCTGGGCATTACGGGATCGATTCGAACCGCCAGTGGCACGATGCCGGCCGTGAGAATCCACGTATCGTCATGCGGGGCCATTAAATCGCGCTGCTCAGTGGCCATGGCGATGATATCCGCCTCTTTGATCTCCGGCGGCAACACCGTGGGCAATCCAAGCTTGGTCAAGACGTCGGCCTCGATCCGCTTCTCGAGCGCCTTGTAATCCGGCAGGAGTTGTTTGAGGGGAGTGGTCACATCACCCAGATACGCTTCCGGGGCGTCGTGCAAGAGGCCCGCCATCGCATGCTCCGGCGGAACGATCTGCGACACGAGAACGGAGTGCTGTGCCACGGAATAGAACTCGCGGGTGTGGCCGGCAAAACGGCAGATGTTGGATAGCGCATGCGCGATATCCTCGATCAGCACGTTGTTCGGCGCGAAATCGATGAAGTCGAAATACTCGCCCGAGACTGTCAGAATATCTGGACGAACCTTGAACGAAGTGGGCCGAGAGGCCGGCGGGTCAGGCTGTTTCATTTTCTTGTTCCTCAAGCATTTCATTGACGTCATAGTTGTGGGAGGCGAGCGTCGCTGCGATGAGCGAGGCATTCATACGGTAGTTTCTGGCGGCGGCCTCGTCGCCTCGACTCACCTCCCGCTCCGCGCACAACATGTGTTCCAGCCACCTATCGAACAGTCGTTGAAATTCGAACTGGGGCCTTTTCGAAAAATCATCCACCGACATTTCCACCATCTCGACGCAGAAGCGATCGCCCGCCTCCAGCTTCAGGCGATGGGTCTCAAACCAACCCGTGTTGATCGGTTCAAGGTAGTAGGCTTCCGAATCCCCCTCCCGTGTGATTTTGGCGACAAACACCGGCGCGAGGATTCTCCGGTCCCCTTCGTGCCAGCGCTCCAGGCTATCGGCACATTCCGAGCAAACGCCCAGGTGCGCCTCATAATCCACTGCGAGCCAGTGGCACGGATTGCCGGTGGCATCGTTAACACACGCCTGATCGTCGGTGCACTCGCACCCGATACACGTTGCCGATTTTCCAAGGGCCATTGCCTCAGTCCTCCGCAAGCGTTTTGGGTTGCACGGTGTCAGCGGCAGGGACTTCGACGCGCGTCATTTCTGGTCCCCCTGTTGGATGCCCCTTTGCGCCCGCAGCTTTCGAATCAACGCCACTGTTTGACGCCGATCGATCTCAATCGCACCCTCGCGGATCGCGGCAAGACGCTTTTCCTGGCAGAGATCGTAGTGCGGGGTCTTGGCGGACGTTGTGGCCTTTTGAAACCAGGCGCGCTTCAGGCCAATCCGCTCCGCCATGGCGTGAAGCTCTGGTTCGGTATCACCGATAAGATGGCTCATGACCATGCGACCGAAAGCATTTCGCGCGTTGTCCACATAGACTGGCATAGGATTACCCGAGTCGCCGGAGGCCGACGGTTTCCCGCCGGCGGCTCCAAACCCGGAAAGAGATTCGCGACCGGAGCCAGTCCCGTATGGTTCCATCGCCATAGCGGATCAAGAGCGTGAAATAGCAGATGTTCGCGATGGTCACGAAAACGCCGCCCACACAACTCCAGAACTGCTCCAGGTGCGGATAGTAGAAGACGTTCCAGAAGCCCCACACCAGGAAAAAGAAACTACTGGCAATGGAAACACCGCGTACACACTTGTCCTGAAGCACCTTGAAGCAGTGATTCAGAATGGCGAAGCCCGCGAACGCCTCGAACCCGCCATTGATGAGATCGGGAATTTGCATCATCGCGCTTCACACCTTGCTTCTTGTTTTTCAATTTCCTTGGGAACAAATCGGTATTCTGGATACCCGTCATGTAGCTGACCATCGAGCAATCGACCGGCGGCTTTCTTTCCGCAACGGAACATGACTCCCATGTTCCCTGGCTCAGGGCGCTTCGTCGTAACGCATGCATAGGGTCGATTGCAAAGGCAGTTCGGCGCCCACTCTCCCCACTGTTTAAATAGGAACGGGACGCCACCTGCTTTGCACTGATCATGCAGGTTCCTCACCCAGATGGGATGCAGCGGCCGCCCCTTCACGCCCGTTTCGCCGCCTACGACGACCCAATCAATTCCACCGCGCCACAGCCACGTCGCCTCCTCTATCCACTCGACTCCGTTCCCATGGTCGTCATAGCGAGAAGGGACCGGATTAGGCTTATCAAGACGAACCGGACCAAGCAGTGGCTCCATGGACAATCCGCGCACGACCGCCGGCACACTCAGCAGCTTCGGTATGTCGCGATCGGCCTCGGTCTGATTCGTCACGGTGGCCATCAGCCAAACGTTGGGGTAGCCGTCACCCCAGTCGGGGGGCAACATCTCAAGCGCATTGCTGATGCGCTTTGTCAGAAGCAGCCAGTCGAGGTGTGGTGTCGCGCGGATCAACGCCCACAGGTCGGTGCGCCACTCACCAGGCACAGCGTTGTCGAACACGTCGGCCAGCGAGGCGCAAAAAACCCGGTACCGGATGCCCATGCGTTGCGCCTCGGCGTTCCATTTAATCGGATCCTTCCAGTTCGACGGCGAACTCCGGCGACGCTCGGCGCCTGCGCCCCATTGAACCAGACCAGAGCGCTTCGCCCATCCCTCCGCATAGCAATGATCGCAGGCGGGGCTAACCTTCTGGCAGCCATACCAGGGATTGAACGAGTGGTGCGCCCACTCGATCTTGGTGTTTTCACCCACGCGGATCTCCCTGCGCCACGGAAAGCGCGATCGCCACCGGCCTCACCCATATCGGCGTCGCACCCAGGGTGAAGGTTTCGCCAGACCATGCGAGTAACAGCGTTTTCCCCATCACGCTGGCGATTGCCTCGGCGGCGTCCGGAGGTACTGCGTTACCGATCCGCTCACGCCAGGCGCTATCGCTTTCGCCATCGAGCCGAAACGTGCGTAGGTTGTCATCGGTAACAGCGTCAATCTCCCGCTGGATCTGCGGATCATTCGACCAGTGTTCTTCCGGATCGTAAAGAGATTGCAGCGCCGCTAGCTCGAGCGTCGTGAATGGCCGGTGCCACGTCCCGTCCTCGGCAATAATGCGAGAGATCAATTTCTGGTCTGCAGCCGGCAGCGCGAGCCGCGGGTCAGCAACGGCCCAGCGGCCGTTGTCGTGACAGGCAGCCGCAGACACGGCGCCGCTCGTGCGCTCCCAAGGAACCACTCCATAGTGGCCGGCTGTCAGATAATGGTCGCCCTTTTGGCGGTCAAGGTTTGGCCTCGGGTCAGCGATGCACAATGCGCCAGAGCCAACGCGGTCGGACCCGGTTACGGTTTTGGATGTAGCTTCCCAACAATGGACTGCCAGCTTGCTCTGGTGCGCGCTGTCCGGCCAGCCCGTGCGCGGATCCGCAACGGCCTGACCGCCGGCGCTCGGTCCCGATCCACCAGTAACGGTTCCCGAAGCCTGGTCGAAGCGGACAACCCGGAAGCAGTTATTGTGTTTGATCTCGAGGCGCGGATCTGCGACTGAATATTGCCCCTGTCCAGGCGCCTGCTGACTGGTAACCGTTCCTGTCGATTCATCCCAGCGCCTTACCCCATATGCTTGGCCATCGTGCCATTGCGCGGATTGCACAAATCGAGGATCCGCTACGGAATAGCGACCGTTCGTAGGGCCGCCGCGGCTCGAAACTGCTCCGGCGTGCCGATTCCAGTCGAGAACGCCAAGGTAGTCAGAGCGCGCCTCGGGAACGATCAGATAGTCACGCAGGTTGCCGTCCTCGACAGCCAGCCGTTTCAGGCTGCGCCAGTCGCTTCCGGCCTCGACGAAAGCGAGCCTGACCCACGTCTTCCACTGCAGACTCGGAATACGGTGCATCGGGCCGGCAGCCGTATCTCCCGGCAACAACATGCGGCCGAGCACGTCGCCGACGGCACGCAGCGGCTTTTTCTCAGGCTCGTAGAGGAATGGTGGCACCTTCTCGACGTGCCTCGCAACCATTAGGAAGCGCTTGCGCGATTGCGCCAGGCCGCCCAGTTCGCCGCAGTCGTGCGTCGTCTCTGCCACGGCGTAGCCATAATGTCGCAGCAGGTCGCCTACCTGGTCCAGCAGATGGCGACTTCTGGTAGCTATGCGGGGCACATTTTCAAAGAGCACGAGCTCAGGCGGATTGTCGGCCCAAGCCTCGAGCATCAGCCAGGTGCCACGCAGCGACAGCGCATTCAGCGCTTGATACTTGGCCGTCTCGGACTTGACCTGAGATAGCAGGCCCGAGTTACCCTTGCACGGATAGGACGCGAAGACGATATGGGGGCGCTCGTTGCCGGCGGCGCGCCGGATGTCTTCTGGTGTTGCTTCGCGCCATTCAGGCGGCGGTTCCTTTCCATGAAAGTCGGTGTACATCGCGCGGTCAAAGAGATCCAGCGTGGTGGCCTTGAGACCGATGTGTCGCTCGAAGTCTCGGTTGGCGGCGGCGTCCACGTCGACGCTCCCGATGCACCGAAACTTGGCCACCATGTTTCCGACCCGGGCCTTACCCCTGTTGAAGCCTTTGGCGCCGCCGCCTATTGATCCGCACATATGAAAGACGCGGACCTCACGGTTGTCATCTGGCGCCATAGTAAACGTTTCTCGCCTCACGTCGCCCTCCGGCATTTTGTATGTGATCACAGTGTAATAACGTTTCGCTTTTTCTGTCAAGCCTTATGTAATCACGGCGTAATCACTTCTACTAACCGACCGCCCCATTCAGTACGCGTTTCAAGGAAGCCTCATCATAGTGTCTGCCCAGAAAACCTCCTTTTGGAATATCGCCCTGTCGGACCGCTAATTTGCAACCGCCGAAAGCTCCAACGAGAGGCAAAGATCTGCCCCATTTCCTTCTCTCTTGTCCGACATTTCTTGGCCCCATCAGGCCACCTTCCCGCAACAGGTCCGGGCGGTCTTTCGGGGCACTACGACGCCGTTTCCCGCGAACGGCGAACTTTATGCCGCCTTGTAGCGCATCTCACGGGCATCGTTTAGCGAAAGGGCGTCACACCCTCCCCTCACGCACAGCCGCAGATCAACCTAGGAGATCACAACATGGAAGACTCAGAACAATTCAACGGCCGTATTGCAGTTGGCCAGCACGTTCACTGCATTCTCTACGGCGGAAAGGATGGCGTCGTGACCGAGATACACGGCGACCAAGCGCCTGGGTCGTGCCGAGCGCTAGGCGGTGGCGTCGGCGTCACCGGCGGTAACGCGCACTTCGACATCGTCTGGGATAACGGCACGCAGTCCCGCGGCATCCCCGAATCTCTGATTCGTTGCAGCGTTCAGTGGCACCTGTACCCGGAAGTTGCCGCCACAGCAGAAGTCGCCGCGGCGATCGCCCACCTGGCGATCGAGGAAGCTCGCAGAAAGACCGAAGCCGATCAGGCTGCCATCGCATTCGCCAATCGTTGCAGCGAGCTTGTGGCGAAGCACCCCGAACTCAAGCTGTCGAGCTCCGAACCCGATGGCTTCAAGCGCGCCGTCACGAACATGAGGGTTTCGCTGAAGAAGTCATTCCCCAAAGTGAAATTCAGCGTTCGCCAACAGTACTACGGATCTGTTGACGTCAGATGGACCGATGGGCCAACATCGAGTCAGGTGCAAAAGATCATCGGGCGGTTCCAGGAGGGGCACTTTGACGGCATGGAGGACATCTACCGCAATGAGCACAAACCCTGGACCGAGATGTTCGGCGGAGCGAAGTATGTCTCGACGTATCGGGATGTCAGCGACGCGATCCTGCAGATCGGGCTCGATCGACTGTACGAGCAACTCGCGGGCAACCTGCAGGGCGTTCAGAAGCCTGACGTCAAGGATCTCCAGGGGTTTGGATCAAGCCCCCAGATCCCGGATCTCAACATGACGGTCAACGAAGGCGTCCGCGGTATTGCCGAGGTGTATGACGCGACGACGGGCCAATTCAGCTACGATGGCTACTTTCGATACAACTGGCTCGTGGATCCGCTGATCGAAGCACAAAAGGCAGAAGCGGCAGAAGCGGTCGCATAAAGATTTCCCTCAGGGCGCCTCCGGGCGCCCGTTGTTTTTTCGGAAACCCCTTCGTATCATTTTTGGGTATCCG
>Ga0172380_10002206_pt1 | contig 30983 bp, 29 predicted proteins | sample Leawe162metaG_FD_119747 | JGI IMG/M metagenome (GOLD analysis project Ga0172380, IMG submission 119747) | Leachate microbial communities from a municipal landfill in Southern Ontario, Canada - Leachate well 162 metaG | ecosystem: Engineered > Solid waste > Landfill > Unclassified | place... | reverse complement strand
TTTGCCTCGCGGCCGATTTTATGTGGTGAATGCGCATCAGAATTGGAAATCAGAGTGATATTATCCAGTTTTGACCAGCGCCAATTCATTTCCGGGTCGCTGGACAAACCAGTTTCAATCGCATAAATATATTTTGAATATTCTTCAAAGCATTCTTCAATTGAATCGAAACCCGAAAAATATCCGAAAATAGAAAACCACGGAGTCCAAGCATGGGCAGGAATTACCATGCAATCCGGAGAAATGCCTAAAACAATTTTTGTTAATTCTTTCGCGTCCAATCCCAGAATCGGCCTGCCGTCAGATTTTAAATTTCCGATCCAGCCAAGGTGGGTATTGATTTTTTCCACAGCATCAAATGACGGAGCGAAAATAATATTATGAATTTTTCTGGTTTTGCCGTTTTTCGAATAAATACTGGAGATTTCCGTGGTTAAAATAAATCTGGTTTCATTATGATTATTGCCATTCAAAGGTTTTAATTTAAAAAGCCCGTCTTCTGCAGGCATTAATCTTTCTTTTAATCCCCTGAACCATAAAGGATGTGTAAAATCTCCTGTCCCCAAAACATCAACGCCTTTTATTTTCGCCCATTTGCCGAAATTATCAATATCAGCCTCTTTTGAGGTTGCTCTGGAATATTTTGAATGCATATGAAAATCGCAGATGTATTGCATATTATTCTTTTTGCGTTAATGATAGCGCCAACCAAAACATAATTCCACCGGATTGCAAAGTCCAGAAATAATGGTCAAGCAAGGCGAGAATTAAAAAAGAAATAAATAAAAATATAAAACATTCTCTTTGATTCCCTTTGAACACCCCTTGAACTCCCTTTATTAAAATCACAATTAAAAATCCCAAAAACGCCAATACCCCAAAAATTCCAATTTCTGATGCAACCAATAAATAAATATTATGTACTGGCTGATATATCCAGTCTGGTAAAGACTGCCCCGAGCCGGGTTGAGGGGCAACTCCTGCTACCTTACTCGCAGCCCTCAAATACGCTGAATAATTCTGCGAATAATTTACAAAGTTCCCAATGCCAATTCCCAGGACCGGCTTTTCTTTTATCATTTCAATCGCCATCTTATTATAGAAAATTCTTAAATCAACTGCTTGTTCTTCCATCGATATAGTAAAAAACCTGGCTTTAATATAAGGAAAGAGGATTATTACTGCCAAAAAACACGAAATCGCGAATAATAAAAATAATTTTATTATTTTTTTTCCTTCCGCTAATCTCTGTTCTGTATATTCCAATCTTCTTAATTTAAAAAATTCGAAAAGGAAAAATACTAAGCTTATTATGCCAAAAACCACAATCGCAGTGCGGGAAAAGGTCAAAAACATTGCGAAAACTAGAATTGCGAAACCGATACATTTTAAAATATTTATTGGTTTTTTTATCCATATTGCGTAAAACGCAAATATCGCCATCAGCAAAAATCCTGCCAAAACATTCGGATGCGAAAAACTTCCGTAGCTACGCAAAATCCTGTCCCCGTTTAAAATAAAATTCGCCACTCCTGGTGAATCAGGCGAGAAAACTCCTGCTTCAATAAATTTTATATTGATGCTTCCTTGTTTGATAAACTGCGCAATTGCCAAAATTGCCTGTAAAACACCGGAATAAAACAAAATCTGAGAAATCCTTGCTCCCTTTTTATGAAAAACATAAATAAACAAGATTGCAAACTCCAACAATTTCAGAAATCTAAATGCGCTGATTTTTGTTGCTGAACCAACGAACACGGAAATAAAGGCAATTAATAAAAATAAAAACAAAAAAATTATTTTTTTGTTTTTTATGGCTGATTTATGGCTCGGGATTTTATTATTAATAACCCAAAGTACTAAAACCGCTAAAAATATCAAGTCGCCCAGATAAATAAAGATAGAATTCCATTCTCCGCTATTAATCAAGAAAATTCTTATCTGAAAGGGAATTAAAAAAAGAAAGAGGTAGAATAAAAGTTTTTCAATCCGTTGCAACATGCCTTTATTCTACCACAATAAAATCACGGCGTGTAATCAACAGTATCTTTTATCTCCACGCTCGCACTGCCGATTAATTCCATCGGCGGAACACCGATTCCATAATACATAAATACATAATCAAACACCGACCCCGTACTGGTTGTTTCAAATTTTATCTTTTTCCAATTCTGAAAATTATTTACGTCAACTTATCTTACGATCGTGAGATAAGTTGACGTAAATTAATATTTATTAAAGTGAACCCACAGGTTCGATAATTGGAGTTGATTGTTCAATTGCTGGTTCAGTGGGGGTAGTCGAAGGAGTTTCTAAGGGGGTAGTCGAAGTGCTTTCAACGGGGGTCGACGGGATTTCCGAGGGAATTTCCAAAGGAGTCTCAATCGGGGTTTCGACAGAAGTTTCTGTCTCTATAGGGGTTTCTGACGGGGAAGCAACGGGTTCTTCAATGGGAACTTCAACAGGATTTTCAATTGGCGTTGAAGTTATTTCAACTGGTTCTGTCTGTACTATCCACCAGTCAAATTTAATATCTTCAGCAACCGGATCAGCGACATTGATTATTGCCAAACCTTTTTCCTGATAATTTATCCACCAGCGCGAGCCGTAATCCCCACGGAAAGTAATAAATATTTTTGAGTTTGCCATAATCTGATTGCTCCTGATTTCCGCGGATACGTTTTCAGCGGGAATTAGTCCCTCGCCTATTGAACTTTGTGTCTGGTCGGAATTCTTTTCAATTGCCAATGTTTTAACCATCAGTTGGGTAATTTTCACAATGGAGTTTTCAATCGTAATTCCAAAATCTTTTACCTTATCAAACAATTCTGTTAAAAATCCGTCATTAATTTCCATTATTCCAGGAGAATCAATTGTCCCATCGCTATTTAAAGACAAAGATTGTCTTATTTCTTCTACCTGAGCTGACAAGGAAGTAATTTTCTCGCTCTGTATATTCATTGAAGAAACAATATCTTTCACTCCCTCAACCAACAAAGCAGTTATTTCCATTTCCCTGATTGCAAAAACTTCCTGCCCCTCGTCATCAAAAGTATAAGCCAGATTAGGCACAGAACTGCTTGCTATTTCCTGGGCAATAAATCCTAAATGCGTGATTGTGCCATCCATAACGCTATATGTATTCCCTTCTTCTGGAGTTCTCCAATTAAAAGATACGCCCCTTAAACTCATTAGTTTGCCCAAAGCATTATCTATATCATCTATATTTTTCTTTAATCTTATATCAGAAGTTCCGGCAATTAATTTTCCGTCAGCATCGGTGCCAATTGTCGCATTACTGGCCACTGCGGGAAAATAAGCATCACCGCTTACGCTCGCAGTGCCATCAACTGATAATTTGTAATTTGGTGCCGTCGTCCCGATGCCGACGTTGCCGCCGTCTAAAATAGCCATTCTCACAACTGGAGTAGATTGAGTTGTAAAGTATAGAGGATTACCATCTCTTGGACCAAGCCAAAAAGCTCCAGGTAAAAAGTCTGCCGTTGTTCCAGATAAAGCAAATGTTCCACCTTGTACCCCGTTTGTATATAAATCAAATGCAGCATATCCACTGGTCCCAACTTCTCTGAACTCAACAGTTGCATAATCACTATCCTTCTGAAAAACAGCTGCCGAGCCTGTTGTTCCTACTATATGCAATTTAGCCGTCGGTTCTGTTGTCCCAATCCCCACATTCCCTGTACTTGCATCAACATATAAATCATTTCCTCCGATATTTACATCACCTTCAATATCCAAATCTCCGGCAAAAGTTGATGAGGCGGTGCCGCCAAAAGATACAGAAGCATTAGATACTTCTAGAAGATTATCCATCACATAGAAACTGTCAGATATGGACGCAGTACCATCAACAGAAAGTTTGTAAGCGGGATTGGTATCGCCGATGCCGATATTCTTGTTTTCGTCTATCACAAAAACATCTCCATTTAAATCTCCGGCCTCGTCAGAAGTCACAGCAAACCAACCATAAGCTGAAACTGAGGCAGTCAATTCTAAACCAAAATCAGGAGTTGAATCAGGACCAATGCCGACTCGACCCCCATTTGGCGAAAGTCTAATAAAGTACGGAGAAAGTATATTAAGATTATAATACTGATCCATAAAGATTTTTCCATAATCCGTGTCATTATACGAGAATATAAGAGCTGATTTTAAACCATCGTTTGAATACCAATTTGTAGGAACATTGATTTCTAAATAACTCGCTGGTGCTGCTGTCCCAATTCCTACTCTCCCCGTACTTGCATCAACATATAAATCATTTCCACCGATATTTACATCTCCTTCAATATCTAAATCTCCGGCAAAAGTTGATGAGGCGGTTCCTCCAAATGATACAGAAGCATTAGATACTTCTAGAAGATTATCCATTACATAAAATGAATCAGATATAGACGCTGTGCCGTCAACGGATAGTTTGTAAGCGGGAACTGTGTCGCCGATGCCGACGTTGCCCGTTCCTTTGAAAGTCACTAACGCATTCCCAGCAGGAGCATCATAGAATCTAAAATCTGTTGTATTAGTATTAACATGGAAACGAAATTCTCCAGTTTGCGCTCCCAATCCAATATACTGAGTACCGTTATCAAAAACTAAAAGCTTAGAATTTGCATAATCGCTCCCTAATGATAACTTCCCCCCCGGGTTTGTCGTCCCGATGCCGACGTTGCCATTCGATTGGTTAATTACCATTTTAATCTGACCAGTAGCAAGAACATCGGGAGTACTTGTAACTGCAAACACTAACTGTTCAGTGGTCACAGCAGTGTTATACCAATCATATATCGCACTACTGCGCTGGTTTGCCGCGCTGGCAAAATAGCGAGACATAATAATCGCTCCTTTTGGTGCGTCAGAAGTATTGGTGCCTTGAATATGTAAAGGAGCCCCTGGCGCACTAGTCCCGATGCCCACTCTCCCATTACTCGCATCAACATATAAATCATTTCCACCGATGTTCACATCTCCTTCAATATCCAAATCCCCGGCAAAAGTTGATGAGGCGGTGCCGTTTGAATCAATTATTCCGTCTAAAGTTAGAGTACTTGAAATGCTTGCTAAACTATCTGAAAAAGTAATATTGTCGCCGATTGTTAGGTCATCGGAAATTGAGGCGTGTTTCCCTTGAAATAATCCATTGATATATGATGAAGAAGCTGTTATTTGCCCTGCAACATCTAGGGCATAATCGGGTGAAGTCGTCCCGATGCCGACGTTGCCTGCGAAATAATTTTGTCCGCCAGCAGAATAAATCGCATAATTATTGGTGGTTCCAGAAACGGTTTGATTCTTAAGATAAATCCCATAATGATTAGTAATTACACCGCTGTTTGATGGAGTCCCAAGATATAAACCATAACTATCTGTAATTGTACCGTCGTTGGCCAATTCATAATGAAAACCATAAGCTGTTCCGATGGTTTGAGTGCCGCCACTAGTCGATTTTAAATTGTCAATGTTGGCATAGACAGCATCAGCAACCGTCATTGTAGGATTGGCTATGCCTACAAATGAATCATAACTATTTTGTATTCTAAATCGACCTGCTATTGCCGCGGCGATCGTCCCGCCCAAACTATCCACACCGGCCTGAAGTCCATAAAAAAACCCTGACACATCACCATAATTTGTACCATACGCCCATATTCCCTTTATATGTCCTATTGTTCCGGTAATATCATTCTGTGTAGAAACAACTAAACCTTCCATTCCACCGATATCCCCGGATCCTTTTACATTAGTGTTTATAAAATTCCCATAGATATATCCAATTTCCTGCGTATTTGAAGATGGTACGGTTATGTCTGTATTGTTTCCGTAATAAGTACCATAAGTTGAATCTCCGCTTGGTTGAATCGTAATAGCACTATTTTGACCATAATATAATTTATAATTTCCGGTTGAAGGAGCATTTTCCGTAAATGTTTTACCTAGAGAGAGAAATGAGGGACGATCTAGTGTTCCTCCTGGGCTAGCCGTGCCAATGGCAATATTACCTGATTCGTCTATTTTTAAAGCTGCTGTCGCGCCACCGTAAATCGTCCCGGCAGTAGTATTACCAATAGGCATATCCGTGCTTTCAATAGAGTCTCCATCAATATCATCAATATAGGTTGTTGTTGTATTGTCGTTTATTGTAGTTACTGAATAAAAAACACCCCAAATTGACCTATATATTTTTCTGGCTGTTGTTCCTGTTGGACCAATAGGGATATTACTTAAATTAATTTGGACATCATCAGTGGTAATTCCGTTTGATTCTGTTCCGCCTTGCGTTTCTCCCTGGGCATTTACAAAAGCTACATAATAAGTACAAGGATAATCTACTTCACAATATTTAGTTGTCCCAGCTGCGCCTACGGATGCTGTCAGGGCTCCAGGTGCCGCAATGTATCCTGAAAAAGTTAAGTGTCCGCCAGAAATATTCAATTTGGCACTTGGTACCGTCGTTCCAATACCGACATTCCCTGTACTTGCATCAACATATAAATCATTTCCTCCAATATTTACATCTCCTTCAATATCTAAATCTCCGGCAAAACTTGTTGATGTGGTTCCTCCAAATGATACAGAAGCATTAGATACTTCTAGAAGATTATCCATTACATAAAAACTGTCTGAAATTGAAGCAGTTCCATCAACGGAAAGTTTGTAAGCAGGAGCTGTATCGCCGATGCCGACGTTGCCTATACCGCTAACCATCATTTTTGTTACAGAGTTTGCATTTACTCTTAAGAGGTCTCCGGTAATCGTATCAGTACTATGATTGTTTATTGTTAATGCAACTGAACCAGGAGAACCAGTATCAAGAAGAAGTCCTCCTCCAGTATAATCTAATATTGAATTGGTATATAAATTACCCGAATGAATATAAGTATTTCCAACAACATCTAACTTCGCCCCTGGTACAGTTATTCCTATTCCAACATTGCCATCAACTAGAAAATTACCCGACACAGAAGCCAAGGAATCCGAAAAAGTAATATTTGAACCTATGGTTAAGTCATCCGATATTGAAGCGTGAGTAAGCGTAAGATTATCGAATTCCAGATTTCCTGATATGTCCCAACTTGCTGATGAAAAGATTGTATTTTCTGACAAATCGGCAAATAACATATCATCACCGACGTAAAGATCATCTGATATTGAAACTATACCCCCTACATCTAAATTGCCTCTCATCAGTCCACCTTCGGTGAATTTTGAATTTCCTGCCTGATGAACATAAATAGGATTAGACCATGCTTCCTTTCCATCGCTAATTCTTGTTATTTTCACTATTACATAAACTTCGTTTCCATTAACCGTATAAGTGGCGGATGTTCCTGAACTGGTTTGAGCGACTACCCCCTCGTTAATAATCCAATCAATCGTAGCACTTGCTCCCGTAGTAGCTGTGATTACTTTTTCAGAAACGGAAATTGCGAGGGTCGCACCTGTCGTGGAATAATAATCTCCTCTTTTAAGAGAATCAACTATGTTCGCTTCGGTCAGACTATCAGCAAATACCTGAACCCATCCTTTATTAAAATTACCAGTTGATACATTATGGCAGTCATCTCCTGCCGTAGCATAACTTCTTACTTTTTTTGTTAAAACATCATTCCATTTATCTTCTGAATTAGACACAGTACTATTATTATAAACTTCCATTCCAAAATAACCATCAATTCGTTCCAATTCCGAAGTCGTCCAAGGATTAGCCGTTCTGTTAGGATGGGATAAAAATATAAAAGCATCATCGGCAGTACAATCATCTATGACTGCTTGTGCCGAAGTTGAAGCAGTTGTGGCATCGGGGTTTATACAAACTATATGTCCTTTATCGGTTGATTCTTCCACTCCATCAAGATGCAAGATACCTGCCACAATAGGGTCAGCAGTTAAAACATCGTGGTCGGTAATAGCTACAAAGTCATATCCAGCCGCTTCATAGGCGGTTTCAAGGGCTGTCGGTGTATCCGCGCCATCACTTCCCGTGGTATGAGTGTGTAATTGCCCTTTGTATTCATTGGTTTTTGTTTCGTAAGGACTAATGATATTAACTTTGTACCCTCCATATGTAAAGGGTTGATTTTCATAAAATTGACCGCCGATATTTACATCACCTTCAATATCCAAATCACCGACAAAAGAAGCTGTGCCTGTGCCGCCGAATTCATAAGATTCCGTATCAACATCAACGTAGAAAATATGACCAGGGCTTGCACCTATTTGAAAATCACTGGATATCGAAGCAGTATTATAAGAAATAGCGCCGCCAATGATGCTACCCGTGACTGTAAGATCTCCGCCAACGTCTAAATTGTTTGTAATTGTTAAATCGTCAGATATTGAAGCTTGAGAAAATGTCCCCAATATTGAAGTTAACGATGTCAGCCCACTGAAAGCGCCTCCAGTCAAAGTAGCTGTGCCATCAGTAAATGTGCCTGCGGTAATTGTATCAAGCACGGAAAGATTTTTCATCATATCCACATTTTCATTAAAATCAACTTCATTGTTTACCGAATTAAAACCAGCTGCCGCGGCTGCTTCGGAATAATAATAGTTATTTTGAGTAATAATTTGATTACCTATCTTGGATTCGAAATCAGTGATATCGCCGGCTATCTGGGCAAGAACTTCATCTTTGAAAATAGCAAACTGCGCATTTAATAAATCCTGGTCTTTGATTACAGCCACTTCTTTCTGTACAGGAGTGGTTTTGGTTATATATTGAATAATCTGCTGAGTTTCTTTGTTGATAACTATCGCCTTGCCCTCTATCAGTTCACGCATATCCCTTAATTTCTGATAAAGCTCGCGGATAGAAACAAGCGCCTGGTCAGAATCACCATAGCTATAATAAAAAGGGATAAATGATTTAAAAGAGAAGAACGAAACAAATCTGGAAAATACATCTTTAGTTGACGATGATAGGGAAATAAAAAATCTATTTATCGCAGATGGAATGCGGCAAATAGATTTTGCTGTATCGCGGAACAGATTAATAACAAAATTTCCGGAATCAGAGAGTATTTTATCAAGGAACGCCAAAACGTTTCTAGCTATAGGATTGAAAAATGCATCGGATTTTATGCCTACGGCTTTTATTCCCAAAATTATGGTTTCAGCCGTATCAATAACAAAATTAACAATCTTACTGTATTTAATATTTTGAAGAACACTATCTAAATTAAAACTGGCTACTAATATTCTATTTGTTTCGGTTATGGCTTGAGAAGGAAGTTTATTAATATCTTGAGTGTTATTAGAAGATATTTTTAATACAAAATCTTTGATTGGTTTTGGAATCTGCAATGCCCCAGTTTTAAAAGAAGCATAAGCCGAAACAAAAAAGACAAATAATATTATACCGGCCAAGGATGAAACAATAATCTTTTTGGTAAATGGACTTAATTTTACTGCCTTTTTTGTCTGTTCTTTTTCTTTTATGATTTTTCCATTATTACCATTAGCTAAATTGATATTTTTCGTGTATTCTTCCAGCCATTGAAAAGTAGTCATCCAATTCCTGCCAATTTTCTTGGCTTTTAATTTACCGTGCCTTGCTATCAAGTTCATGTGTTTCTGCGTACAACCATAAATTTTCGCTGCTTCGCTTAGCGAAATATATCGTTCGTTTTCAATTCTGTTATTTCCGTTTTTCATATGGCTTTAATTAGCTTCAAATATGGCATAAACCATACGCTCCAAAAAACAAAATTTTTGGTTCACAAAAAATAAACCAAAAATTGATTCTCCTAAGCATTTGTTTAAAACCATACCATATCTACCCATGCTTTAATTATAACACAATATAGTAGTGTCAATATCTAACAGTTGTGGATAACTAAAGCCCCTTCTCTGCCTAAAGAGAAGGGGTAAAAACCAGAACAAATATAGGTCAATTATTATAAGCTATAATGCAATATATGTTATTTTTGCACAATTAAGCTAGGTTATACACATATATTACACATCCATTATGGGTTATATCTATCAATGTTTATCAATGTTTATATAACATCGGCTAAGACATATATAAATCCAATCATGAATAATAATACTATAAAATATCCCGCTATGCTTACTATCTTATTAGGATTAACTACCTTTTTATACATTAATATTATAGCAGTTCCCTCTACAACGCTGATTAGTGCCCCCAGCACAGTAATAACCACTATAAAATTATGCATTCCAAGAAGATATAATATAATTGGAACAGAACAAGTAAGAAGCCAAGCAAGATTCTTCTCAACTTTAAAATCGCGAATATACATTTCCTTCATTGATAATCCCAATGTAAAACAGGAAGTGATTGTCGTTAAAAATCCAAGCAATGCACCCCAATACACAACTCTTTCGCCTAATATCCCTGCCAATCCGCTAACAGCATCTGTAGAAGTATTTTTTCCTGTCAGGCCGATTACTGTGGAAATAAAAACGAGATATAAGATACCCGGAAGAACAGTACCCCATACAATAGCTTTTTTATATTGTCTCTCGTCATTATTGGCAAAAACTCTTCTTACTTCCGGTATGGCTGCTATACCCAATAATGCATACAATGCGCAACCATATATCATAAAGGAGGAACCCAGATCTATTGTTTTTAGATTATTAAAATCAATATGACCAAATCCTGCAAAAAAGAATAAAAATATGATAAAAATCAATAATGAATTCATTAATAAATTAAGCCCGGAAATCAACTTTAAACCGAAATAAACAATAATCGAACTGGCAATAAAAAATATCATATGAGAGAAAAATAAAGATATGTTTAAAAATGGCGACAAAATAACATGCAGGAAGTTTCCACCAATAATAACATACACCAATACTGAACCGTAAAAACCGATAATAGCAAAAATTCCTATGAAATTTTTCGCCCCCTTCCCTAAATAGTGCCCCACATACCCAGGCAATTGAAATCCTTCTTTTGTCCTATAGATAATCTCTCCATAAAATAAATGGATTATAATCATTACTGCAGTTGAAATAAATAAAAAAATCGCAGCAATCAGGAATCCTGATTGCGCTCCAGCATAAGGAAGTCCGAAAATACCGGCACCGATTATAATACTCATCAATACTGCCACTGCTGATAAAAATTCTCTGTTTTTCATTACTTTAATTGTAACTTAAATCCGAGTTTTCATCAAACTCGGATTCATAAATTCAAATATCAGAAATTATATAGAGTACTTACATTTAGAGATATCCCTTACTCTTTAACAGTTCTATTATGTAGGCGAGTGCTATGGCCCATATAAAACTGATAACCAGAATTATCTTCCCTTCTTTTCTTAATTTCGGCTCAGTTAGAAAGCCAAAAGATACAACTAAGCCGGAAAAAATAGGATTAAGTAAAGCAATAATAATTCCAATAATGAACCATTTTCTTTTCGAACTAATCTCAATAGCTTCTTTTTTAAAAGATACTATCATAAGTGAAACATTAATAAACCTATATAATTATTAGGCCTTATAAACTAAATCACCCTCTCTTACTTTTTCTTTAACAGTCATCCCGATTATATCTCCTTTTTTGGCTTTTTCTATCTGCTCGTGCTCTATCTGCATCGATTTTACCTCTTCTTCAAAATCAGTAGTTGTTCCCTTAATATGGATTTTATCACCTTTTTCTAGCGTCTTGCTCACTTCAATAATACCAACATTTATCTTATCATAATAGTGAACAATCTTACCTATCAATTCTTCTTTTACGGCTTTTTTAGTTGTTTTTTTGACTTTCTTAAGCATAGTTTTATCTTATTAATTATTAATTAATCTTCTCTTTTTTGATTAATTTTATAACTTTCGCCACCAATCTCGCTGGGTCTGAATCATATACTATTTTACCCGGTCCGCGATAGCTTTCTTTGACAATATTTTTAATCATATCAGCTGTCCCACCAGTGCCAGTTAAAATTCCTATCGGCTTATTATCTTCAAATGCAATAGTGAATTCATTTAATGTGCCTATTCTGCCACAAATAATAATTACCGCATCTGAGGAACGGGTTAAAATCAGATTTCTGCCTGCATACTCAAATCCAGTATAAATAATAACATCATGGTAGTCAGTGGGCAAGTGATAAGTTTTAACATGAGCAATTTTAGAAGCAGCCGGAGACAGGCCGAAAACAACTCCTCCTTCCTCTTTTGCCCCGATAGCGGCCCAATAAGGAATACCTACGGTCGCTCCAGTAACCAAAATTCCATTCTGCCTGATTACTTCCCGACCGACTTGCTTAGCTTTTTCCAAGGCATCTTTTCCGCAATGTCCTGTTTCCGCTGCCCCAGATATACAAATTTTGTATTTCATAGTTTAATTATATCACAATTCCACGGTCTCTCCAAATTTCGGCACTGACGCCGGTATGCCTAAATTATCCCTTATCAGCTGCACTAATGATTTTGACGACAATTCTTCTCCCTGCACTGCCCAAATATGCTTGACTGGTTTGGAAAAATTATTCAACCAATCATAAAGTGCTTTTTGGTCAGCATGCGACGAATATCCTTCAATTGAAGCTATTTTTGCCTTAACCAACACTTCTTCTTCAAAAATCTTTATCTTTTTATCCCCCTCTAAAAGTCTGCGGCCCAAAGTCCCTTTTACCTGATAATTGGTTATAAGAAGACAGCTATTCGGATCGGGCAGATATAACTTTTCATGAAATAGAATTCTCCCGCCAACTGACATTCCTGAACCAGCAATAATAATTTTTGGCGGAGAAATGTTGTTTATAGCTTTTGATTCGATGACTTGCTCTGTATAAATCAATCCTGGAAATTTGAAAAAATCTTCCCCGCGTTTAATCATTTCGGTTGTCTCTTTATTAAAATATTCCGGATATTTTTTATAAATTTCGGTTGCTTTCACTGCTAATGGGCTATCTATAAATATCGGCATCTGCGGAATCCTGCTATTCTCCACTAATTCATTTAATTCACAAAGTAATTCCTGCGTTCTTTCAACAGCAAAAGCAGGAATCATTAACACCCCTTTTTTGTTAAATGTTTCCTCAATAATATTCTCCAAAATCTCTTTTCTTAAATCTCTCCTTTCGTGAACTTTGCCCCCGTAAGCTGATTCAACCAAGATATAATCCGCCTGAGTAATTTTCGTTGGCGGTTTCAAAAGAGGAGTAGGCGCATTGCCTAAGTCGCCCGAGAAAACGATTTTTGTGCCTTCTGCCCAGAGTTCTATTATTGACGATCCGAGCATATGACCGGCATCATTAAATCTGAAATGAATATCGCCTTCTAATTTATGTTTTCTGTTATATTTGATTGTCTTTATTAGGCCTAAAATACCCTCAACATCTTTGTCCTCGAAAAGCGGCTCTGTACCTTTTTCCTGCGCCTCTCTTTTTAAAATCCCACAACTGTCAAAAAGAGTTATCGAAGCCAATTCTTTTGTCGGCAAAGTCATAAAAACCTTGCCCCTAAACCCGTACTTATATAATTTAGGAGTTAAGCCAACATGATCAATGTGAGCATGAGTAATAAATAAATAATCGATTTCTTTGGCATTAAACGGAAATGGCTCATAATTTCTTATTAGCGCATCCCTGCCTCCCTGCAGCATTCCGCAGTCAACTAAAATCTTAACCGTTTTTTTAGGATTAATTTTAGCTTCTAGTAAATATCTTACGCCGGTTACTTCGCCGGCACCGCCATAAAAAGTTAATTTCATAAAGTTGCCACAATTAATATATTTCCTCTTTTATTATTTTCCAAGATTTTAAGCTCCTTGATTTTAAATCCCCCTCCTTCAAACAGTCTCCTTATTTCCCTTTTTGAAAATACGTGATAATATCTCTTCTTACCGTGAAACGGAATAAAGATATCTTTCTTGAAAAATGACTTTATCTTCCAGCAAGTAGCGATTACCCTTCCATTTGGCCCAAGAACCCTCTTAATTTCATTGAGAACGCGCTTTCTTAGCTCAAGCGTGGGTATGTGGTGCAAAACGGCAATCGCCCATACAGAGTCAAATTTTTCCTCAGAAAATGGTAAACTTAAGATATCAGCTGTTTTGAAATGATTTCCGTATTTCTCGATATCCTTTTTAATCAGGTTTTCAGAAAAATCAACACCAGTGTAATTAATATTCTTATTTTCAAATATTTTGTATAATCTCCCGTTTCCGCATCCCAAATCCAAAACTTTTTCATCTTCCTTGATATGTTTTTTGAGTTCATCTATAAGAAAATCATATTTATTTCTGGTCTGGTCAAACTCATCAGCAATTTCATTATAGGTCTGTTTATTTTCTTCTAATATTTTGTACGCTTGTTCTAAATTCATGACAATTGAAAACTACATAATTGAATCTGTGTTAAAGCAGAAAAAAATTACCGAGAAAAAACTTGATATTATTAAACGCCAAGCATCTTTAAGATATAAAACACCAATCCCGACAAACATCAGACTACTTAAATCATATCATGATATTATTGCCTTAAACAAGGCAAAACCATCGCTATTTTTAGAAAATATCCTCAAAACCAGAAAAGTAAGAACTTTATCCGGCATTGCTGCAATAACGGTTATTACCAAGCCTTATCCCTGCCCTGGAAAATGCCTTTATTGCCCACAGGAGAAAGACATGCCTAAAAGTTATCTCGCTGATGAACCAGCCTGCATGCGCGCTGTTTTGACTAAATTCGACCCGTACCTTCAGACAAAAACCCGTTTGGAATCTTTGAAAATGACCGGCCATAACACGGATAAAATTGAACTGATTGTTCTGGGCGGCACGTGGTCGTATTATAAGAAAAAATACCAGAAATGGTTTATTAAACGCTGTTTTGATGCCTGTAATGTAAAAACTGCAAAAAACCTTAAAGAAGCGCAAAGAATTAATGAGAATGGCAAACATAGAATCATTGGATTGACTCTTGAAACCCGGCCAGATTTCATCAATGAAAAAGAAATCAAAAAAATACGGGAATTCGGCTGCACCAGAGTAGAATTAGGAGCACAAAGCATTTATGATGATGTTCTGCGAAAAAATTTGCGCGGACATAATGTAAAAACAATTATCAAAGCAACAAAACTGCTGAAAAACTCCGGATTTAAAATCACTTTTCATATGATGCCAGGATTATTAGCCTCTAACCCTCAAAAAGATGTAAAAATGTTTGAGGAATTATTTAGAAATAAAGATTTCCAGCCGGACCAATTGAAAATCTATCCTTGTGTTGTGCTAAAAAACGCTCCTTTATACAAATTATGGAAAAATAAAAAATATAAACCGTATTCTGACAAAGAATTATCGAATCTTTTAATAAAGATAAAATCAAAAATCCCGCCCTATGTCAGAATTATCAGAATTATCCGCGATATCCCCTCACAAGACATTATTGCCGGCAATAAAATGTCCAATTTAAGGCAATTATTACAGCAAAAGGGGGTAAGGTGCAGGTGTATCCGCTGTCGCGAGGTTAGAAACCAAGACACAAAAATCAAAAACATTAAACTTATACGACGCGACTACGATGCATCCGATGGGAAAGAAATATTTTTATCATTCGAGGATGTAAAAAATAATAAAATTCTGGCATTTTTACGGCTAAGAATCATAAATGATTGGACTTTACCGATTCTAAAAGATTGCGCATTAATCAGAGAACTTCACACCTATGGGCAGGTCGTGGCAATATCGGATAAAAATAAAAATGCCCAGCAGCATAAAAGCTTGGGCAGAAAATTGATGGCAGAAGCGGAGAAAATAGCCAAAAAAGAATTTAATTTTTCAAAAATCGCTGTCATTGCCGGCATCGGTGTCCGCGGATATTATCGAAAACTAGGGTACAAATTACAAAATACGTATATGATTAAAAGTTTAAAATAATAATTAATAAAAATTTATGGCAAAAACAATTATCGCTTCTGGCCCAGTAATTATTGAGAATAAAAAAGTCCTTCTTAATAAAGACCATAAAGATGAATTCTGGAAATTTCCAGGTGGCAAAATTGAAAATATAGACAATGCTGGCTTGATAGAAACCGCCGAGAGAGAAGCAAAAGAAGAATTAGGAATAGAAATAGAAATTTTAAATCCAAATCCTTTTATTCTCTACCTAAATAAAGATGACAAAGATATAATTTTGGTACATTTTTTGGCAAAAAGGATTGGAGAGATAAAACCCGGCGATGATACTAAGGAATGGACATGGCTTGATGTTAATAATCTTCCCGATGATATCGGCCAAAACATCAAACCCACATTAAAACACTTTGGATTTATAAAATAATTTTAATCCCCGTTGTTCCTTCCCCAGATGCAATACTCGCATTCTGAATGGTGGGATGGAATTGGTCCGTCTAATAATTTAATTGCATCTTTTAAGGTTTTTCTGGCCCTATTGGGGTCTATTTTTAATTTAATGGGCTTAACATTAAATATAACAGTCCCATTCTCTTCAACGTGTTCAGGATAATAATATATTAAATAACCATAATCAGCTACTGGATAACCGTTCTCCTCAAGCATCAATGCATAGCAATCAATTTGGTTCCCGTAATATTTTTCCGAATCGCCTTCTCTTGGCGCTGACCCGCGGGTCTTATAATCTATGGGAAAATATTTTTCTTCTATTAAGTTTGTCGAATAAACTCCGCAATCATCCAATGCTCCGAATAAGGTTACGCCCAACGACTCATCTGTAAACTCTAATCCAGTTCTCCAGTTGCGCCATTTATTCAAAAGATTATGATCGTGAAGTAATTTTCCATCAATTTTGCCTTCAAGTTCCGGAGGCAATTCTCCTTTTTCCCTGTATTTATCAAAATAATCTTTTATCACCAAGTCCATTCCTCCGGGTAAAGACGGAAATATCCCCCGCGGACGGTGGATATTTTCATTTAATTGCAGCCAAAAACATCTCGGACATTCCAGAAATAAATTCAAACTCGACGGCGAAAGCCGGATTAATTTTTTCATTTTGAGAAAAAGATTAGAGAATCAATTATCACATCAAGATAATCGTTCACATCCCTCTCTTTGTTCCCGCCGACAACAACATCCTCCCATTCTGTCAGCACTACGCCATTATCCAAAAGCCGGACATCTTCTTCTAAAACATCAAGGCTTTTCTCCTCCCGGATTAATTTTACTGATTTGAAAAGGAGATTTGAATAGTAGTTTAATTTCTCTATTTTGGCCTGAGAATCAATACAGATATCCTTTTTCGAATTTAATTTTACGCCAAAATGAATAGTTAATCCCCACCCAACGACAGTCAAAACTATCAATAAAATTATCAATGCTTTAATGTTGAAAAATAATTGTTTGATTTTCTTAAACATAAATTTTTACTTTTATTCGATTTCGCCCAACTCCTCCAAGATTTCAGGCGGTATCGGTATCGGCCCCCTAATGGGGCTTTTGCCGGGATATTTCCAGGCAGTAATAATTTTTATCTTCCCTCCTTTCAAAACTTTATACATCGCCCAAAATTCATAGCTATGTTTCGAACTATTCGGCTGCATAACCGCAATCGTTCCTGGCGCAATGCCCACTTCTTTTCTTTTAGGGCTATTTATTACCCGCTTAACTCTATTCTCTGATAAGCTGTATTGCTTCATCTTGGAAGCAGAATGCATTGTCCATTCAAATCGCTCTGTGTTTTTGGGCGCTTTAACCATTTTTATTCAATCTCGTATGTCAATGTAACGTTTACCGCAATTTCGTTTTCTCCAACTTCAACATTAGGAGAACCACTGCCTCCGCCCATTCCGTATTCTGCTTTATCATACATCGGAACCGGATAACCATTGGTAGTTTCGCTGAATCCGACTACTTTCTTGAGATTTATTCCGATTTGCGAAGCTAATTTCTCCGCTTTCTCCTTGGCATCTTTGATGGCCATTTCCCTGGCTTGTTCTTTCAGTTCTTCATCGTTTTCAACTCCGAAATAAAAAGAATTAACTTGATTTATGCCGACTTCAACCACGCCCTGTAATATTTCTCCGATTTTATCCAAGTCCCTTATCTTGATGCTTACTGTCTGATTTATCTGATAACCCGTAATCTGGGGAACTCTATAGCCTTCATAAATATATTGCGGATAGAGACTGTAATTTGTGGTTTTGATATCTTTTTCTTCAACTCCTGAACTCTTTAAGAGGGTTACCACCTTATTCATCTTTTTTGAATTGGTATCCTGGACATCATTTATGCGCGATCCCTGCGTAACAACCGAAAAATCAACAAAAGCCACATCCGGCTTAGTATAAACCTTCCCTTCTCCGCTGAAATAAATGAGATTACTATTTGTGCTGCTGCCTTTATAATACTTATTCTTTCCGAAAAATGTCATAATCCCGGAAATTACCATTATTACCATAATAATAATGACCAGCCCGGCGAATATTGAAAAAATAATCCGGTGCTGTTTGGTTTGAAAGAAGTCTAACATATGTTTTTTATTAATTAATTATTATCTTATTAATTATATCACCTTGTTTTATTTTCTGCACTATATCCATGCCGTTTATTACTTGGCCAAAAGCAGTGTAGCGTCCGTCCAAATCCGGCTGATCCTTAGTTGTTATAATAAAGAATTGGCTGCCATTGGTATTCGGTCCGGCATTCGCCATTGAAATTGTGCCGACTTTATGAGGGATGGATTTAAGCAGGAAATTAAATGTATACCCCTGGCTTTGCAGCTGCGCAATTAAATCATCCGATAAGCCGAGCGCTTTTGGATTAATTTCGTCCTCAAAGGTGTATCCTGGTCCGCCAGTACCAGGGTCTCCTGACTGAATCACGAAATCTTCAACAACGCGATGAAATTTCATACCGTCATAAAATCCCCGTTCTGTTAATTTCACAAAATTATCAACCGTATTCGGCGCTGCTTCTTTGTACAATTCCAATTCAATATTGCCTTTATCAGTTTGCATTGTGACCTTAATAATTTTACTGGATTTATTCAAACCGATGAAATAAAAAATTGCAACTGTAATAACAATTAAAACAATTATTACAATGCCGATAATAAGCATTGTTTTTTTATTCCTTTTCTTTTTCAACTCTTGCTGGAACTGCGCTTCGATTTTTTTTTGCTCTCTGATTTTTTGTATTTTTCCCATAATATATTCTTAATACTCTTCATTGATGCCTGATATCTGAAAACGCTGCGCGTTCTGTAGGCGGTTTTATCTTTATTTGCCCTACTTGATGCGTAATTCTTCATATCTACCATATATATCAATAAATTTATTAAAATTATCCATACTCTTAAAAACCGCGAATAAAAAAATTGCCACAAATATCACTACAATAAACAAGCTTAACTTCGTTTCAACTTTTAAACTGAAAATATTGCGCATATTTTTATTATAGCAAATTTTTTAATTCTTCTTTAGCCACCTCCCTATCATCCCATTTAGATTTTTCGTTTCCAATAACCATTGTTTGCTCCGTACCCTTGCCTAAAATCAGAACAATATCGTCTTTCTGCGCCAAGGAAAGCGCTTTTTTGATTGCATTCCGCCTGTCCAAGATTATCTCCGGCTTTACTTTTTTGCATCCGGCCACGATTTCATCAGCGATTTTCTGTTCGTTTTCATTATAAGAGTCCTCAGTACAGATTATCACGATATCGGAGTTTTCTGAAGCAATTCTGCCCAATTCCGGCCTTTTCCATTTGTCCCTGCCTCCGCCAGCAGAACCAAAAACAGAAATAATTTTATTATGCGGCATCTGCCTAAATACCTTAAAAACCTTTTCAAATGAATCAGGGGTATGCGCCAAATCAACAATTACTTTAAAATCACGACCTGTATTAATTTCTTCAAGCCGACCAGGAATAAATTTTACCCTTTCTAATGCCTTTCTGGCAATATCTCCTGAAATTCCCTGCGATTCTGCAATGGTTATCGCTGCCAATGCATTATATTGATTGAATTCTCCGATTAAATTTAAATTAAAATCAATTTTATCGGTTTCCAAGCTATATTGGTATTTATTTTTAATCGGATATTTTAAAAACCACTCAATATTTTTATCGTCTGCATTATAGACCCCGAAACTACTCTTATTTTTTGCCGCTGCTTTAAACAATTCCATCTTTGCTGCCCTATATTTTTCAAAACTGCCGTGCGCTTCAATATGTTCAGGGGCTAGATTTGTAAATACTGCTCCGGAAAATTTAATGAATTTATGCCTGAATTGTTTTATCCCTTCTGAAGTCACTTCAATTATCGCGTATTTACAGCCGTTTTTGACCATTTTTGTCAATGCTAACTGGATAAAAAAACGCCCCGGCATAGTCATGTGATACGGATTCATTATTTCCTCCTTGCCTAAATTTATAGTTAAAGAAGAAATCCAGCCTACCTTATAACCAGCTTCTTGGAAGATTTTCCCAGCCAAAACAACGGTTGTTGATTTGCCTTTTGTTCCGGTTATACCGATAACGATTAATCTTCTCGATGGAAAACCATAAATTACAGCTCCTATCAGAGCCAATAGATAGTGATAAATACTGAAAATAGATTTTGGAATAAATTTTTTCATAAAAATTTCTTAGCAGCTTTATAGATTTTATACCAAAATGGCTGGAAAATCAGGTCAAAAGCGCCGGGATAAGTGATTTCTTTACCACCAAAGCCCTTTTTAAACCTAGTTACGCCCGGCCATTTAATTTCATCAATACCCCAGAAATCATATTCCATACAACCAGCCTTTTTCGCTTCTAAAATCTGATGCCATTGCAAAAGCGGAGCTGCCATCAAATTCCTGTACTTGTAATCTGATGCTCCGTGCAGATAAACCGCTGTTTGTTCATAAAAAATAACAATATTCGCAACAATAATTTTTCCATTAAACTCCGCTAAAAACAATTTTACTCCGAGAATTTCCAGCATTTTTTTGTAATATTCTTTTGTATAATGCCTGAATCCATCCCTTTTACCGGTTTTAAGCACTAACTTCCAGAATTCTTCAAAATCATGCTGATTATTGCCTATTCTAAGTATAATTCCCTTTTTTTGCGCCAAATTAATATTATAACGCGTCTTGCTGTGCATCTGATTTAAAATTTCCTGCTCTGATTTAGTAATATCTAATATTATTGTCCTAAGCGGTTGAATATTTTTTGATTTTCTAAGCCCGAATCTCTGTAAATCAACAGGATTATGCAGATCAGTTTTAAAGAAAATCGCATTTTCTTTTTTAGCGATTTCTTTAACTTGTTTTATGAATCCATTAATGTCATGCGGCAATTCCGGCCGGGGAGAATAAAGATAGGATTTGTTCTTCAGTAGTCTATACTCAATAATATTAACTCCTCCTATCTGCCAAACTTTTCTTCCTAATTGCTTTTGAAAATCAGCCCATTCATCTGATTGTAAAAATGATTTTCCCATTATTTTGCCCCGCTTAGCGGGATTTGTCCAAAATTTTTAAAGCATGCCTGACCTTATCTCCGACTTCCTTTGTTGTTTCTGGGATTTTTTTTAGCGCTTCCCTGGCCTCCTGTAATCTGTAACCCAGAGAAACTAGGGCATCAATCGCCTCACTATCAGCTCCGAATTTATCGTCTATGAATTCTCCGCCAACCTTGTTTTTTAGCTCTAATATAATTTTTTCCGCTGTTTTCTTGCCAATACCGGAAACTTTAGTAAGAATACTGCTTTCTTCATTGGCTATGGCTTTTTTCAGAGTTTTGACTGATGCTACATTAAGAATATTTAAAGCTCCCTTTGGCCCAATGCCGGAAATAGAAATCAATAACTCAAAAAACTCCAAATCTTCCTGATTTAAAAATCCGTATAAATCCATAATATCTTCGCGCACATAAAGGCGGGTGAATAATTTCACTTTATTTCCGGCTTCCGGCAGATTTTTAAATGTATTTATGGAAATATAAATCTTGTAGCCGATGCCGCTAACATCAACCAATACATATTTGTCTGTACTGTATTCGATTTTCCCTTCAATAAAGCCGATCATTACTCTTATTCTACCTTTTATTTGACGCAAAATCAATAATATGATAGGATGGTTTTAATATGCCAATCACAAAATCAGCGGAAAAAGCATTAAGGCAAAATAAGACGCGGAGGCGAAGAAACCTGCGCCGGCTTAATGTTTTGCGCGATACGGTTAAAAAAATCAAAAAACTGGCTACGGAAAATAAAAAAGCAGAAGCATTAAAACTTCTTCCTTTGGCTTATAAAGCAATCGACAAAGCTGCAAAGACCGGGGTTATCAAAAAAAATACTGCGGCAAGGAAAAAATCAAGATTAACCAGATTTATTTCTAAAGATTTGTTAAAAACAACTCCAAAGCAGCAGTAACATCTGTCTTTCCGAGTTTTGATTCAAAATCTACCATCATTAGCTGGTGATAGATTTTTTTTAATTCTTCAAGAGTAAAATTTTCCACTTGTTGTTTTGTCTTTCTGACAACGAACGGATGCAATCCCAATAATTCAATATCCTTGGCTGTTTTTGCTTTAATTAAGTTCCTGATTTGGTACGCTATCATTGATAATAAATAATATTCACTCTCTCCGCTTTCAACGTACTGGCCAAATAAAGACAATACTTTGGCTTTCTGTTTATATCCGATTGCATCAACTAATTGGAAAATATTCAAATCGATTTCCGGCTTGACTAATAATTCCACATTTTCCAAACGTATGGTTTTATTATGAGCGAGCAGTTTATTCAATTCATTGCTCATCCTCCATAAATCATTGCCAACCCATTCTATTAATTTCTCCATCGCCGAGTTATCAATCGAGCCTTTTTGTTTATCAACAAAATCCTTAATCCATTTTTTCAATTGTGCGCCCTGCAAAAATTTGAATTCCCTGCATTCTGCTTTGGACTTCAAATGCTTAAATAAATCATTTTTAGCCTCTGCTTCGTTAATCCAAAAGATAATTGTTATATCTTTATTATCTTCAATCTTTTTCTTTTTTAAAAATTCCAATATCTCATCCTGGCTTTCCTGATTCAAAGAAAAAACATCTTCAATGATAACCATTTTTTTCTGACTAAACATGGAAATTGTATTTGCTGTCCGTCTTAATTCCTTAAAAATCTCAACTTGCTTGTCGCTGGCATCGATTCTGATAAAATCAAACCATCCAGGATTATTTTCCTTATTCTTCTCAATTATCCTCCGCAATTCTTCTTTAGACCTATATCCATCCTGTCCGTATAAAAATATAAGCATATTAAAATATTTCCCACTTTACTTCTGTTGTCGGCTCCACAATCTGGAGCCAGATTTTACCCGGCGCGAGTTCGATTTCTTTGCCTTTATCATTAAGAAACGTAAGCTTTGAATCGCTGTAAGTTCCTGTTTTTTTCCAATAACCTTTTATTTCTTCCCCATTCTGGAAGATTTTTGCTTCGCCATCGCCTTCAACATCAACTTCATTGTAATTCGGCGGCTCAATCATACGCGATTCTGCGCGCATAACAATCACCACGCTTACTTTTACTTGATTATTATTATTTTTATCTGTTTCTTTTAAATTATTTCTGTATCTCTCGTATAAATTTTCTTTTTTGTCGTATGCATATGAAACTCTGAACTCTCCGCCATAGCCAATAGACAAGCGTCCGCCCGTATTCGGACTTGTTAATTTTGATTCTGATTTTTTCAAATGCGGATAGCCGGAAAACTTGGTTTCCATGCGATAGCCGAGTTTTTTTGCCGCATTTAATAATCTATCCATTGTAGTAAATCCATCGTGAGGCATAGGTATGCCTGATTTACGGAAAAAACTGTCATAAGGATTTTTCATTGCATCAAGATTATCCATAATTCCGTTATCCAGTTTATCTAAAGCAAAATGCGAACCGCCCCAATGCGCGTAAATCGCATCAAGGCCCATGACTAAAGGAATATAATCGTGCCGCGCGCTTCTCACGGAACCAATTTCATCCGGAGATTCGCATCCATAAACAGCTGCCAAGCGCGTAATGCCGCCGGTTATCACTGGCATTTCAATTACAATGTCTGCCTGGCTAATTCCAGAGAGCGGGCGGGTAATTGCATCAGTTGCCAACATCACGGCAATCGGCCGACGGTTATAATTAGCGCATTTTTCTCCGGTAATCGGACTAATGCCGTCGCTGTTTGCTGCATTTTGCTGCTGATTATTGTTATTTCCGATATTGATGCTTCTATTCCCTAATTTCCAGAATAAAAATCCGGCAACAATCAAAACTATTACAACTATCAGAATTATTTTGAATTTTTTCATATCTATTTTTGGCATTTAGGACAAAAGTATGTTCCTCTGCCGCTTAAAGCGATTCTTTTTATTATTCCTTTGCATCTTAAACATTTTTCTCCTTCGCGGTCGTAAACTTTATGATATTGGACGTAATTTCCTGGCTTGCCCGAAACCTGCACATAACTATCAACTGAAGAACCTTTGTATTTAATCGCTTCCGAAAGAGTATTTTTTGTTTCTTTAAACAATAAATCTTTTTCTTTATTTGGAAGCGAGTTTGCCTGTCTGCGTGGGTCGATTTTTGCTCTGAATAATGCCTCATTCGCATACAAATTGCCGATGCCGGAAATAATTTTCTGGTCCATCAATAAAATTTTAATCTTGGTTTTTCTTTTTGCCAGTATTTGCCTGAATTTTTTAGAATCCATATTAAACGGTTCTGGACCAAGTTCCTTAATAAACTTCAAATCCTGCCAATTATCAACTATTTTCAATTCACCGAACAAACGCGTGTCATTAAAATCCAAAATTTTTCCATTATAAAATTTAAAGCTTACTTTAGCTGCCCCTCCCTGGCCTGCCCCGCCAAGGCGGGAGTAAACCAGCTGACCAGTCATTTTTAAATGAATAGTTAAACTTTTTCCTGATGATAATTCAAAAATCAACAATTTCCCTTTACGGATAATATTCTTGATTTTAACATTCTTTAATTCTTTGATAAATTTTCTCTTTTCCATTCCGCGGATGACTTTCGCATTATTAACAATAACATCGGCAATTTTCTTGCCGATTATTGTTTTATCCAGCTCTCTTTTAATTGTCTCTACTTCCGGCAGCTCTGGCATAGATTTTAATTTTTAGTTTATATGAATTACAATGACTCAAAACTCCTAAATACGATTGAGGATTGTTATTGTTTATCCTTTTAAACATTCTTTTCTTGGTTTTAGTGCGTAAAACTCGATAATACGGCAAAGTTACATATCCTAAAAAATCAATTCCCTGATTGTACTTTCTAATCATAATCTTATCAGGATGGAGACGAAGTTTCAATCGGTTTTGCAAAAGATTGTTTATTGGGTTGATTAGATTTCCAAGACATTCTTTATCTCTGCTTAAAATTACGAAATCATCTGTGTATCTGATATAATGTTCTACTTTTAATTTGTGTTTTACAAATTGGTCGAATTTGTTTAAATATATATTGGCAAAATACTGACTCGTGAGATTACCAAGAGGAATGCCTTTATTGATGTTGGTTTTAAAACTGAAAATTATTTCTTTAATCAACCATAAAATATCATCATCCTTTATTCTCTCTTTTAAAATTTCGGTTAAAACATCGTGGTCAACGCTGTAAAAAAACTTCTTAATATCGCATTTTAAACAATAAAAATTAATTTTATCGTTTTGGCTCTGCTTCAAGGAAAATCGTTTTAATCTATTCACCGCCCTGTGCGTGCCTTTGTTGATACGGCAAGAATAAGAATCGTGGATAAATGTTCTGTTGTAGACATTATTTAGGTATTTAGAAATTAAATGATGGATAATTCTATCTCTAATTTCTGCTTTATGGATGTGGCGTAGTTTCGGGTCTTGAACGTAAAATGATGCGTATTTTGAGTGTTTATAGGTTTTATTCTTTAATTCTTGATATAATTGGAATAGATTATCTTCTAAATTGAATTCGAATTCTAAAATGTCTTTTCTTTTTGATTTTCCTTTTTTGAATTCTCGCCAAGACGAAAACAAATTTTCAAGAGTTATCAAATCTCCGTAATTATTAATTTTTTCAAAATTATGTCTTTTAATACCCCCCCCCAATGGGTTTGAAAAATTTAATGCACCTGTTTTGCATAAGATTATTGAGTTGTATAAACAAATTTACTGGTTATCGCCAAAAATCCCGAAAAAAGATAAATTCGGAATTTGGTTAAAAATAGAAAATATTTGTTTGGATTTAATGAGTTTAATTATCGCTGCTTCGTTGGAATCTAAAGTAAATAAACTACCAATATTAAATTCTACTAGAATAAAAATTGAATCCTTGAAACGACTAATTAGAATATGTCGTGAATTGAATATAATTGATGATAAAATTTATATAATTATAGAATCTAGTCTACAGGAAATATCCAAAATGACAAATGGCTGGATAAGATATTTATTAAAGAAATCCCAGTAAATGGGATTTCTTTTTAATCTCGGAAACTTCTCGCGAGCACGCAGGTTGTCATTGGCATTATCAATGTTGTAATAACTCACGTTAAGCTTGTCATTAATGCTGTTCCAGTTCATATTCGGCACGTTGCCATCGTTGTACCGCGAACCCGATATTTTGCTTAATTTCTTCCAATACACCGATAATCTTAAAATAAAATTATCTGAGTTAACTCCGAACATGCGGAGATTTTTTTATGAAGCAATCCAATTTAAATTGGAAATCTTCTTTAAAATTAAACAAGCAGTTTCCTAATTTATGGCGAACCGCTATCCCACAACTGCGGAACCGGTTGTATTAGCCAATTTAATTTTATCATAAAAATTTAAATAAAAACGGGGTCCGACACGGGTCGGACCCCAAAGGTTACAAGAAAAAAGGAACAAGGGAAAAATCAGGAAACTACTTCGCGAGCACGCAGGCCGTCATCGGCAACATCAATGTAGTAATAACCCACGTGAAACCCGTCATTAATGCTGCTCCAGTGCATAAACGGCACGCCGCCATCGCTGTACCGCGAACCCGAACAAAGCGTAGTAGTTTCGATGTCCAGATGCTTGTTGGTTTCCTTGAAATACTTGAAGCCATGAATTAAACGCTCCAGACAGGTTTCGGTGAGAAGCTTTTCGGCTTCCACCTGGTTGGCGGATTTGTTCTTGTGAATTTCGTCCGCTTCCTGACCATTGCGTACCCAAATGGCATAAGCGTTGTCTTTATTGGAACGTTCGTTCTTGACTACAACGACATCCAGAGATGCATCGTAGTATTTCCAGGCCCTTCCGAAGATTTTCTTGGAAAGCTGGAATACCTGCTCTGGATCGACGCCCTTGGCGATGATGAGTAAGCGCCAGCCCAGACCAGGAAACTTGGGGATACGGATGTTTGAGAAATCCGCCTTGAGATTGAAATTGTTCTCGTAAAAAGACTCCCAATCTCGACGGATGTTCTCGTAGATGTCAGTGACCAGAGTCGTGACCCTGCCAAAGGGATTTTGGTGCTCGATGAACAGTTGAAGCTGATCGAGCGACAGACCCTTGCCTGGCTCCTTGAACCAGAGGCACATTTGACGAAAAATTTCCTTTAGCATCGTGCCGACTTTCTCAATCCAGTCGGGCGTTAAATCCCGACCCACAACCACTCTCTTTTTCATGGCTGTTTCTCCTCTCCGCTTGGCTTTATAATTTGAGGGGTTTTCCCCACCTGCGGAATATATTAAATAAATCCTTGTTTTCTTGTATTGTAAGGTACTAATTATAGCATAGCAAATTACCTAAACTTTGTCAAGTTTTAGAATAAATTAGCTTGCCTAGATTGTATTTCTGGTTTTTTCTCTGCTTCTCCGCCAGGCAAACGGCGCAATAATGTATTAAATCCCAACTCAATAAATAATTCCCGCACTTTATCCATATCAAAATGATTTTGCCAATCAAGTTCTTTTAAATCAACCTTAATCGGCACATTTTGGCGGATAGTTACCAGTCGTTTGCTGAAAAATGCCATTTCTTTGTTAATTTTCAGTTTCTCCGCAACATTTTTGCTTTTTATCTTGCCTATATTCTTATATAAATTTTCCAGTGTCTTAAATTCTTTAAGCAGAGCAGTAGCAGTTATTTCCCCGATTCCTTTTACTCCAGGAATATTGTCTGATGGGTCACCACGCAAAGCCTTAAAATCAATCATCTGGCTTACTTTCAGGCCGTATCTTTCTTCAACTTCTTTTTCGCCATATATCATTATGTCGCTCAAACCCCTTTTCATGGTATAAATGCGGATATTGTCATCAACCAGCTGCAAAGTGTCCAAGTCGCCGGTCACAATTAAAATGTCTATTTCTTTGTTCGTGTATTTTTTTGCGATTGTGCCGATAATATCATCCGCTTCAAATCCTTCTTTTTCCAAAATTGGAATGCCGAATGCTTTTAAGACTTCTTTTGTGCGCGGAATCTGCACATAAAGCTCATCCGGAGCCTTTACTCTTTTGGCTTTGTACTGGTCATATTCAATATGCCGAAACGTCGGAGCTGCCAAGTCAAATGTCGCTGCCATATAATCCGGTTTCAATTCATTGATTACTTTTATTAAAGCCGAGAAAAACCCATAAACAGCATTAGTAAGCTCTCCCTTGCGCGTAGTTAGGGGAGGAAGCGCGTGAAATGCCCGATGCACCAAAGCATTCGAATCAATTAAAACAAGTTTTTTCATGATATTTTTATTTTTCTAATAGTCTTTCCACTGATATCAAATTTTATCCAAACCGTATCTTTGGGCAGAATTTTCCTGATTTTTTCTGCCCATTCTATCATAATGATATTTTTAGAACTGGAAACAATCTCCTGAAAATCCAAGGCTAAAATATCTTTGTAATCTTTAATTCTATAGCAATCAATATGATACAGATTGCCGTATTTTTTCATCAAAACAAAAGTCGGACTGGTTAATTTGCTCCTAATTCCCAATCCCTTGGCAAATGCCTGGATAAAAGTGGTTTTGCCCGCACCCAAATTGCCGATTAATCCGAAAACTAGGGCATTCTTTTTGATGTTTTTATATTTCAAGATTTCCCTAGCCAGAATTTTTGCCAACCCTTGTGTCTGTTTTTGGTTTTGCGTAATAAATTGTTCCATTGACTTAATCTTACCAGTTTTAAAGAGATAAAAAAAGCCCCGACCTTGCAAAAAATAATGCTTTGATATAAGATGAGAACATGGCACTAAAGAACCAGGAAAAAGAACAAAAAGCAGATGTTAAAATACAGCAGCTTCGCCGCGAACAAGAAGAACAAAAAGCTAAAGACCTAGCCGATGAGCTAGGTTTTCCTTATTTAGATTTGAGAATTTCCGCAATTGACGATGAAGCGCTGAATATTTCCAATGAAGCAGAATCAAAAAACTCCTCTGCAGCAATAATATTAAAGAGGCAAAAGGAATTATTTGTCGCTGTTGCTGACCCGCGCACGGAAAAGACAAAATCTTTTATTAAAGGCCTTAAAGATAAAAATTATCATTTAGAAATAAAAATTGTTTCTAAAAGCGGACTGGAGAAAGCATGGGAAAGGTATAAATTTACTCAGCCAAAAAAAGTTGAGATAATTGAAAAAATTGAAATCGGCGCTTCAGAAATGGAAAGGGTCCAAACCAGTATAAGCACTGTTCAGGACTTAAAAAAAGAATTAGAACAGCCCAATCTTCCCACTACCCAGCTTTTAAATATAATTATGGCTGCCGGATTGAAATTAGAAGCATCGGATATTCATTTTGAAATTGAAGCAAGCAACACGACCAGATTAAGATACAGGCTGGACGGAATTCTACAGGATGTAGCTGACATTCCGACAGCATCCTACCAGCTTTTGCTTTCAAGAATTAAAATGTTGTCTGAATTAAAAATCAATATTCATGATGTTCCTCAAGACGGAAGATTCAGTTTTAATTCAAAAGATAAGGAAATCGAAATCAGAACTTCAATTATTCCTGCGGATAATGGAGAAAATGTTGTTTTAAGAATTCTTGACCCCAAAACAATCGGAATGAAATTAGAGGATTTGGGAATTCAAAATTTTGATTATAAAGCTATTGTAGATGAATTAAAAAAGCCAAATGGAATGATTATTACCACAGGCCCGACTGGTTCCGGCAAGACCACCCTGCTTTATGCTTTCTTAAAAGCCGTAAATGACCCTGGTTCGAAAATTATTACGCTCGAGGATCCGGTTGAATATCACCTGGAAGGCGTTGAACAAACCCAGGTTGAAGCAGAAAAAGGCTATACTTTTGCCAGTGGATTAAAATCAATTTTGCGGCAAGACCCGGACATTATTCTTATTGGAGAAATAAGGGATGATGAAACAGCAACAACCGCGATTAATGCTGCCCTAACTGGCCATTTGGTGTTTTCTACTTTACATACTAATGATGCAGCTGGCGCAATCCCGCGCTTGGTTGACATGAAAGTCAATCCTACAATGATTCCACCGGCAATAAATTTGATTATCGCCCAAAGATTATTAAGGAAAGTCTGCCCAAAATGCTCGACAGAAATAAAACCGGATGCAGAAACACTGGAAAAAATAAAAACCGGGCTGGAAGGTTTGCCCAGCCGCGTTCCAAAAGTAAAATTAGATAATATTAAAATAAAAAAAGCGTCCGAAAAAGGATGCGCTTATTGCAACTACACTGGTTATAAAGGAAGAATCGGGGTTTTTGAATTGTTTGTGGTTGACGATGTTATGGAAAAAGTCATTCTTAAAACTCCGTCCAATATTGAGATTAAAGAATCAGCAATCAAATCCGGAATGGTTTTAATGAGGCAGGACGGACTATTAAAAGTTTTACAGGGCATTACTACAATAGAAGAAGTGGAGAGAATTTTGGGCTAAGTTCTTTCCAATAACCTGCAGACAAGTGACGTTCGGCTTAGGATCCGAAGTTTAGAATCTTTCCGAGGAATAATCCAGTTGGAACCTCAACAAGGAGGGAACCAAAAAATCCTATACTAAGAAAAATTCCAAAGGGTAAATATTTGTTAAAATT
>Ga0172380_10002205_pt1 | contig 30995 bp, 32 predicted proteins | sample Leawe162metaG_FD_119747 | JGI IMG/M metagenome (GOLD analysis project Ga0172380, IMG submission 119747) | Leachate microbial communities from a municipal landfill in Southern Ontario, Canada - Leachate well 162 metaG | ecosystem: Engineered > Solid waste > Landfill > Unclassified | place... | reverse complement strand
TTTGCTTTCTTTGTTTTCTTAACTGCCTTCTTTGCTTTTTTTGCCATAGTAGTTTTTTATTTTAATTAATCTTCCGTCTAATGAGCTCGTGATTCTTTTCGACCAAAAAATAAAAATCACTGAACTATCTTAATAATAAATCATTTAGAAAATAATACAATGGTTTTTTTTATTTTTTCTCCAAAACTGTGGATAACTTTTTTTACAAATTAAATTTTTTCCACCTCCCATTTAATCTCTAAATTTATTTTTTCTTTTACGAGATCAGAAATTTTTTGCGCGAAAGTGGAGATTTCTTTTTCGGTCGCGCCACCAAAATTTATTAGGACGAGAGCTTGATGTTCATATAAACCGACATTTCCCTCTCGATAGCCTTTCAGGTGACAGATCTTATCCAAAACCCAAGCCAGAGACACTTTCATCTCCCCCTTTTCATTTTTAAATCCTGGCAAATCTGGATAATGTTCTTTGAGTTTTAAAAATTTTTTTTCTGGCATAATCAGATTCATAAAAAATGATCCAGCGGTACCAACCCTATGCCAATCCGGCAATTTTTGTTGGCGAATAGCGACGATTGCTTCACGTACTTGTGTTGGCGTGAGATCTTTGGAATCAGCGAACTTATCTTTCAAATCAGCATAATTAATATTGGCAATTCCTTTCTTTTTTAAAGTTAAGACGACTGAGGTGATAATGTACTTTTTATTTTTCTTAAAAATACTGTCACGATAGCGGTACTGACAGTCTTTATTATCGAAAGTAAAATCCTTACCGGTATTCGACATGAAGCCAGAGACAGATAGGACAAAATCTTTTAGCTCCGCGCCATAAGCGCCAGCGTTTTGTACAATCGCCCCACCGACCGTACCGGGAATAGCGGAAAGGTTTTCCAGACCAAATAGTTTTCTAGAAGTCGAAAGATTCACGAGATCGTCCCAGACTTCACCAGCGCCAACCTCGACGTGAACAGACTCATCTACTTGATCAGTGAATTTAATTCCTTTAATTTCATTTTTAATAACCAAACCAGCAAAACCGTGATCGGATATTAAAAGATTAGAACCGCCACCCAAAACAAAGATTGGTAATTTACGGCTTTTAGCAAAAGATAAAGCCTGGCGTAACTCGTCTGGGTTTTTCACACTAACAAAATACTTTGCCAATCCACCAACGCGCAGGGTTGTTAGATCCTTTAGGGAAACATCTTCACTAATATTAATCATTGGTATATTAAAGCATAAAAGACAAAACAAAACACCAACTGTTTAATTGGTGCTTGTTTACCTCCTCGCTAAACCTTGATTATTTCCAATCAACGCCGGCGGGGGCGAACTCCAAAACTAATGTCTTATGTGAGTGCAACCGCCGGCTGTGGCCGGAAACAATCGGAGGCACTTATGTATAGTAGCATAGTAAAATGTGACATGCAAAACCCCACCGAAGTGGGGCCTTACACAGACATTCGTTTGAGCTAGCCATTGCTAGCACTCACTTAAGTAGTATAGCATAGTCTGTTAAAAAAAGCAAGCCCAAATTAATGGCTCTAAATAAGACTATTTCTTGATCAAAGCTTGAACCTGTTCGTAAATTGACTTGGCTTGATCATAATTAACATCTAATTCATACGCTTTTTTAGCTTCAGCTAAGGCCTCCTCTTTTCTTCCAAGTCCATACAAGGAACGAACCAATTCAAACCTCATGGATTGTTTTTGAGGCGAAAATTCCACCGCTTTTTCGACGTAGGCTAGAGCCTCCTGATAATTACCAAGATTATTTAAAAATGCTCCGGTTAAAATATAATAACGAGCATCATTTGGTACGCGCTCAATTTGCTTGTTCACTTCCTCAATAGTCAGGGTGACGAATTCTTGCTTGATATTATTATCAATTTGTGGGGATTCCAGTATTGCAGGGGTATATGAAAGCAATTGTTCCCGAATTTCAGAATCACCTAAGGATTTCTGGGCCAAAGCAGATTTAAAACTATTTAAACCATCACCAGTCTTTCCCGCTTGAATCAATCGAAAAGCTTGGATTAAATCCTTATTGGCCTTAATCGCTGGAACATTCACCCACCACACAGCTAAGGATGCCAAAATTACTATAGCTGGAATCAAAATATAATTTTGCTGCTCTTTATTATTAATAAAAGCAGATAAATAGCCCTGACTGTCTTTTCTAACATGATGCTCAACTAGGCGAGAGTGAATATAGGCCAAGGTTGTAAAGAACATTATATAACTAACTAGATTATCAAATACAAATAAAGCTTGGAAGAAATAACCAACCAGTAATCCTGTCAGCAATGATTGCTCTGTAATACTGATACTATTTTTTCTAAACCACAGTAAATACAAAGTCGAGCCAAAAAGCGCAAGATAAGACAGTAAGCCCAAAATTCCACCAGCCACCAGAAAATCTAATGGAGCGTTGTGTGCTCGATCAAACCATTGTTCTTGACCGTACATCCGTGGATCATAATATTTATTAAAAACATAATTAAAACCATCCTGTCCCCAACCTAGAATTGGTTTCTCTTGAAAACCTTTAATTGCCATCGGCCAGACTAATTGCCGAGCTTGGCCATTGATATTACTCCAGGAAACTTCGGCTAAACGAGAAAGGGTTGGATTATTCTTTATAAATTGTGTGTCACGAGAACCAATAAAGGCGAAAATGGCCACCACGGTGATAGTTAAAATACCTAGAGAAATTTGCTTAATTACTCGATTCTGTTTCTCGAAAATAGCGATTAATAAAGCGCTGACCAAAACCCCTCCAATCAAACCAAGTAAAGCTCCGCGCGAAGTTCTATAGACAACAAATAAAGATAGAGCTGAAACAAATAAATAAACGTAAAATAGAGTATTAGTAAAGACTTTTTTAAAGGAAGTCCAGTCGATTAAATGTCTTGCCAGGACATCTTTATACAATAGGATCAAAGTGAAAAAGAAAATAAACAAAAAATACACAGAAATATAAATTGGGTTGCCGAGTGGTCCAGAAAATCTAGTCTGAGTTGCATTATCAATACTCATGATGGCCAAAATTACACCCGCACCAATGTTGGCTCGTAAAAACCATAGCCATAATTTTTCAGTTTTAAGCATTGAACTCAAAACAAAGAAATAACCGAGCAAGTGGGCAAAAGTCACCCACCCCTCCATTCTTTCATAGTTACCCCAAAAGGCTTTAAATGGGGCAACGGCCCAAATATCCGCCAACAATAAAATAAAAGTGAAGATTACAACCGACCAAGAAATCCAGGAACATTTTGGTCTAGCTTCTTTGTCTTTCAAAATTAAAATCAACCACAGTGCCGAAATTATTTCAACAATGATTCGAAAGGTAAAGGCTTTTCCAACTATATATGGAAAAAACATACCATTCGCCACAATGAACGGCACGATCAAGACGGTATAAATTCCAATCCAAATACTATATTTTAAAATATCTTTCATAAAATGATTAAGTTATTAATTACTTCTTTTCAACGTGTAGCATCTGCCTAAGTTTGTCTTCGGGTATTTCTTTAGGTTTTAATTCGGTCGATTTTGTCTCTATTATTGGTGGCGAAATTGGTCTACTTTCTTTTTTTTCTTTTTTGAAAGAATCCAAAACAGCTCGCAATTCCGCCAAGCTTTTTTCGCTGACATTCTTCTTTACACCGTTTTGATTATTATTTGACTTAAGTTGATTCAGCGGTACAAAATCATCATCAACTGGATCTGGCACCATGACTGGCGGCCGAGGAGCAGGAATACTTTCACGTTTTGTATACTTCGGTCGATCAAAAGTTTTAGGTTTCGGCGAAACTGGCCTTGGGGTTGGCGGTGGCACTGGTAGTGGCGCTGATACCGAGGTTTGAGCTGGTGGCGTCGACAACGGAGTTGGTTGCGATGTGAGTGGTGGTTTGATAACTGTGTTTCCTCCTTTATTATGATGCCAGTCTTGGACCTCCTGCTCGACTGTAGTCCGAAGCATAGCAAACTGCTGCCGTGATGTTTCGATCACTTGTTGCTTCAAAGAAATTTCTGGCTCTTTAATTGGCGGCATAGTCGTGGCTGAAAACGGCATAGAACTTACGCCGTCGATCATCAATTTCAAATATATCTGAGCAAAACCAAGATTCACCAAATCTTCAGCCGTAAACTGTGGTGCAAATTCCTTTTCCAAAATCTCGGCATCAAATGCACCAACTCGGAAAGTAATCATGGTTCCAACGTTACCAAACACGGCAGCCCGCACCTCTTCAGACATTTGCTCGATATATTGATGGGCAATAGTCAAATTCAATTTATATTTTCTAGCTTCAGATAAAATATCAGCAAAGCTTTCATTGGCAAATGATTGAAACTCATCTACATACAAATAAAAGTTTGGTAGTTTTTGTAATACTTGATCAGACACATCAGCGCGGGACATTGCCGCCAGATAAATCTTGGTAATTAACATTGAGCCAAGCAAATTGGCGTTTGCCTCACCCACTCGCCCTTTGGATAGGTTAATAATAATAATTTTATTCTCGTCCATCATTTTTCTTAAGTCAAAAGATGATCGAGGTTGGCCAATAATATTTCTAATTAAAGGATTATTAGTGAACTGTCCAATTTTATTTTGAATCGCTGGAGTGGCCTCCGCAGCAAATTTATCAGTATACTTTGCAAACTCATCTACCCAAAAAGATTTTACGGACGGATCTTTAATATTATCCACTACTTTTTTTCGATAGTCTTTATCAGCCAGCATTCTGTTCACACCCAGCAAGGTCGAACCAGGATATTCCAATAAAGCTAATAGAGTGTTTGTTAGAATATATTCCATTCTAGCCGACCAGGCATCCAGCCAAATTTTCTTGAAAGTACTCATCAAACCGGAAACAACTAAATGTCTTTTATCATAACCAACATCCTCTAAAACGTTGAATGATATTGGGTTCTCCATATCGAATGGTGCAAAATACAAGACATCTTTTAGGCGATGCTCGGGAACATAATTCAAAAGCAATTCGGCAGTTTTTCCGTGCGGATCAATAAAAGCCATACCTTCACCATTGACAATATCTTGAACAGCCATATTTTCTAGAAGACAAGATTTACCCATTCCAGTTTTTCCAATCACGTAAACATGGCGCATGCGGTCCTTGGCTTTAATACCAAATTCCACGTTTCGATTTCTCGAATCAGCATTAGCAAAAGTTGTTACTCGATCTGGATCGTACATTTGTCCTAATTATACTGTGTTTTGTAAGCTTCCACAAGATTCTCAAACAATGAAGCAACCGTGAGTGGTCCTACCCCACCAGGTACAGGAGAAATCGCTGAGACAATATCTTTAACTTTTTCGAAGTCAACATCCCCTACTAAATTTTTGTCTTGAAAATTGATGCCAACATCAATCACCACTTGCCCACTTTTAATATAGGTTTCATCAACTAAATTTGCCTTACCAATTGCCACAATTAGAATGTCGGCAATTTTTGTGATTTCTTTTGGATTCTCAATTTTACTGTGTACAACACTAACTTTCGCCCCAAGCCCGGTCAAGGCTTTGGCGATCGGTTGACCGACCAATTTTGATCGCCCCATCACCGTGACATTTTTATCAACTGCCTCTATTTTGTAATAATCAAGCATAGCCATAATCCCTTTGGCTGTTGCTGGAATAAATTTAGTTAACAAAGTCAAACCATCAACGTCCTTTTGTGGATTAATAGTTTCAATAATCTCTAAACTATTTAAATTTTTAGGAATTGGTAACTGTAAAATAATACCGTGAACGGTGGTATCTTGATTTAATCTCTGAATTTCAACAACAACTTCGTCTTGAGAAATACTCTCGTTAAATTGAACATGCCGCACAACCGCGCCAATTTTTTCTGCTAAAACCTTCTTGGCTTTAATATATTTACTCGACTCTGCCAAATCTCCAACTTGAACAATTGCCAAAGTTGGTACACTTTTAAAACTCTCAATTTCTTTTTTGAGCTTCAAAATAATCTCGTCCCTAATAATTTTTCCGTCTAATATTTTTGGCATTTATTCAGAAAGTAAGGCCGCCTGAGTATATGTATTCCCCGCATCCCAAAGCATCCACGAGGTCAATCCAGCGTCATAAGTGGCCTGAATTTGGGCGCGGACCATCTCTGGGGTGTAATGAACCGGATAATCATTGTCTTGAAGCCAGGGGCGCAATTTAAGTGGTGATTCACCAATAGCCACCAAACGGGCAGCGGCGATTTTCATCGAATAATTCACGATATCATAAGGGTGATCATTCACATTTTTATATCCATTAAAACCCGTAGGGTAATGTGACGGATAAACCATCGGGGCAATAAAATCAAAGTTTGGGGCCGCATCTTCCAGAATTTGTCCAATATTTAAATCATCATAATTCGTCGCGGTCATACCAAACAGATCCGCTGAAATCACAATGCCTGTATCCTTATAATTTTCATGTAAATATTCAAAGAAACTTCTCATCACGACAGATTTACCACTTTTGACAGCAGGCGTGCTGGTGCCAATGGCTGGGCGCGCAATATTGGCAATTAAGATTTCATTACTAGCTGGAAAATAAATATCCGTCATGTCTCCATCCGACGGGAAACGAATATAATCATAATTTATTTCATCGAAACCAATCGCGTAACTTTCTTTACCTAAATCCACCAAATATTTCCACATATTTTTATTTCCCGCATCAATAAAACTAATCCCCTTGCGATCTTTCCAATTTACAGTTTTATCGCTATTTTTTTTGACTGCCCAATCAGGATTAATTTTTGCTAAATAAGGATCTTGAAATGCGGTGATACGCGCAATGGTGTAAATATTATTATCATGCAAAGTTTCTAAAAATTCTGGCAAATCAGCGACACGACAACCTCCACCACCAGCAGATTCGCTGAAAGAAACCGTGCCAGTATAATCTTTAACGTCAATTATGATTGAGTTGATTTCCGTTTCCTGCGCGAATTTTAAAAGCTTGGCACGAAAGCTGGGTGTGCCAGCGACACAAGCCGTCATATAAATAGCTTTGACGACTGAGGGAGTTTTGAGGTGTTTCACTTCTTTCTTCGCCGGGATTATTTCTTCTGCCGGTGGAGTCAGTGCCAATGGTGACGCCACGAAATTAGCAGGAAGATAATTTGGCAATACAAAAAAGGCCAGAGCCAAGATGGCTATGCTGGCCAAACCAATATAAAAATATTTATTGTGGATTATTTTCGACATAGGTATCGGGTTTGATGTCTTCTACGCCGTGTACAATTCTGATAACTTTATGTAATTCTTTTCTTAATAAAATAGACAATATAACAATAGTCAAACCAGCCAACATTAAAAGATAATCCTTCCAGGCCCGTGGAACAGAGATAAATGGTGAAGCGACTAATAAGACTAGAAAACCCAGAGAAGAAATTGATGAAATTTTTATCATTAAATTAAATTATTTAGTAAGTATTATAAATATAACACAAATCTACTTTCCTGCCACTAGGACAACAAACTCTCCCCTCACTTTATCTGGATTATCAATAAAATATTTTTCGACTTCAGAGGGAACCCCAGAAACTATTTGCTCAAAAACTTTTGTCAGTTCACGAGCAATTACAATTTTTCTGTCTGGCATAAACTTTTTTAATGATTCTAAAGCCTTCAAAATCCGATGTGGTGATTCGTAAAAAACCGTCGTACGTTCCGAATTGGCAATCTCTTTAAATAAAGTCTCTCGGCCTTTCTTGTGGGGTAAAAAGCCCAAAAAAGTAAAATCTGAAGCCGGTAAACCAGAGATTGATAAAGCTGAAACAAGGGCACTCGGACCAGGAATTGCAATTACTTCAGTTTCTGGAAATTTTTCTTTAATCTTATTTACCAAAACAAAGCCAGGGTCTGAGATTGTTGGAGTTCCAGCATCGGAAACCAAGGCCAAAGTCTTCCCCTCTTCAATCATCGCTAAAATTTTCTCAACTTTTGGATTTAACTTATCGGCGCCTGGTTTTAAATTGTCTGATGGATAACTAAAAGTCGTAGTACTAATATTATATTTATTAAGCAAGTTTTTCGTAACTCGTGTATCTTCACACAATACCAAATCTACCTCACCCAAAATCCGCACCGCCCGGTACGTGATGTCTTCCATATTGCCGATTGGTGTGCCGATGACGTAAAATTTCATAAGTTGATATTACCTTAAAATTACAAAAATACCAACTAAAAATAACGCCCTGAGTTATCCACAGTTTCATAAAATCTTAATAAGGTATAGAATGTCTCAAATTAAATTTTATGAATCAAAAAATTGTAGAGCTGATAAAACTCTTCAAATCTTGGTCTGAGCAAAAACCATTAATTCATCTTAATGAAAATAATGCTTATCCGAAAATTAGAGAAATCTGGTGGATCAGTATGGGTCAAAACATTGGAGTGAAATGAATGGTAAAAATTATAATTTTGAACGGCCGGTTGTTATCATAAAAGTTTTTAATACCAAATCCTCACTCGTTGCTCCGATTTCTAGTAAAATTCACATTGATCAGTATCTTGTTCCATTTATAAATTCATTTGGCGAGAACAATGTTGTCAATCTATCACAATTAAAGACAATTAGTAGTAAAAGGCTTTTGCGATTAGTCGGGGAAATACAATCTGAAAATTTTGAAAATATAAGAGATAAAATTAAGGATTTTATATAAGACGAAAGCCACCCGTGTGGGTGGCTTTCTCGGAACTCTCTTACGAGAGCAAAATGTATCTAAATAATATACCCGTGGTCGATTAAAGTCAATCTCTAATACTCTCGCATCGAGACCTGCGCATCCACTTTCTTCATGAGATCAATAACGACAGAGACAACGATCAAAAGAGCGGTACCACCGATCGCGAGAGATTGAATACCGGTGATGGCTTTCATGGCGAGTGGTAAGACAGCGATTAAACCAAGGAAGATAGCACCAACCATGGTGATTCGAGTCAAGACTTTTCCAATATATTCAGCCGTGCTTTGACCAGGGCGAACACCAGGAATGAAGGCACCATTTTTTTGTAGATTTTCGGAAATTGCATGAGGATCAAAAGTAACTGCGGTGTAGAAATAAGTAAACAAGAAAACCAAAATAAAGTAAAAGATGGAGTAGAACCAACCATTATTCAAAATACCAAGAATAAAAGTTGCAATCGCTTTAATCGTTCCGTTAGACACACCGGTAGAAATAAATTGAAAAATCATTTGAGGGAAAATCAAAAGAGACAAGGCGAAGATGATTGGAATCACACCCGCCTGATTCACACGTAATGGTAAGTAAGTAGAGACGCCTCCGTACACTTTATTACCGCGAACTCTCTTGGCATAAGTGACTGGAATTGGTCGTTCAGCTTCGGTGACCACCACAACACCCAAAATAATTAGTAGAGCGACGACAATGAAACCAATATAAAGTGGGATTTGCGCTGGAGAAAAAGTTATCAAAAGTTGAGATAGATAAGTTGGAATAGCCGCTACGATACCAGCAAAAATAATCAAGGACGTACCGTTACCGATTCCGAACTCGGTCATTAGTTCACCAATCCAAGTTAGAAGAACTGAACCAGCAATCACCACCATAATGTTCACAATCAAATCGATTGTACTCAAATGAGTAATAACACCTGATTTTTGTAAAAGTAAAAGAAAACCGCCGCCCTGAATTAAAGCCAGAGGCACAGTCATTAAACGAGAATATTGCGTAAATTTTGCTCGGCCAGACTCCCCTTCCTCTTGATACATTTCTTTAAGTTTTGGGAAAATCATAGTTAAAAGCTGCATCACGATCGAAGCGGTAATATATGGACCAACGCCCAGCATCACAATAGACAGTTTAGATAAACCACCTCCAGAAAAAATGTTAAACAAACCAAAAACGTCACCAGTTGGACTGGAAAGAAAAGCGGCTAATTTAGCAGGGTCAATACCTGGTACTGGAATAGTGGAGAGTAGACGAAAGATAACCAAAGCCACCGCGACAAACAAGATTCTTTTTCGAAGTGAAGAATCTTTTATGATTAGACTAATTTTTTTAAAAAAATTCTGCATCGTTATCTTAACCTTAGTTTAATACTTATTTAACAGAACCACCAGCCTTTTCAATTTTAGTCTTAGCAGTTTTAGAAACAGTACAGCCAACTAAAGTAATCTTTTTGGTAATCTCGCCATCGCCCAAAATCTTAATTTTCTGATTCTTACCTTTATATTGCTCAATTACGCCCTTAGCGAATAAAGTTGAAGGCTTAACCGTCTCACCAGACTTAAATGCAATTTCCAGTAAATCTAAATTGATAGCAATGACTGGATTTCTGACACCGGTAATTGATTGAAAGCTGTAACCGCGCAATTTTGGCATACGCTTAATAAAGTCTCGCCATTCTGGACGAACTTTGTGTCCCGCACGAGCGGTTTGACCCTTGCCACCACGGCCAGAAGTCTTACCTCGTTTGCCTCCTCGGCCCACGGTCATGACTTTTTTATTAGCAGTCTTTCTTTTTATATTATGAATTTGCATGATATTTCAGATTATTTTTTTACCTCAATAGTCTCCGCTTTAACCACCTTAACTTTAGCTGGTTTTAACTTGGACAAAGCTTCCACTGCCGCTCGAGCAATATTTAATTTATTTTTCGAACCAGACAAAATCTTGGCGGTCACGTCTTTCACTCCTGCTAGGTCCAAGACGTTTCGGACAGCACTTCCGGCCACCACTCCACGGCCTGGTGCTGGGCGAATCACAATGCGCGCACTGGAATATTTACAATCTACTTCGTGAGCAATTGAAAAACTTTTGGTCATGTTCACGGTGATCATATTTTTCTTGGCTTGTCGCAAAGCTTTATCAATGGCCAAAGAAGTATCATTAGCCTTACCTAAACCAACACCGACTTTACCCTTTTTATCTCCAGCGACCATCGCAACACTGAAAGAGAAACGTCGGCCACCGGTCGCTACACGAGCCACTCGACGAATGTTCAACATTTTTTGTTCAAATTCATTTCGTGGTCGTTCGCTGCGTCCTGATTTACGAGGATTTTTTGGTCGAGAATCACCACCTCTTGGTCCATCGGTTCGAGGAATGAATTTAGCTGGTCGACCAGAAGCTATTTGTGCTGGTGTGCCCTTAGGCTCCACCTTCACTTCAGCTGGTCCACCCTCACCCATTGGCATGTCTTTTTTAATTTCGTCTGTCATAATTTTATTTAAAATTTAAGTCCGCCTTCTCTTGCCCCATCGGCGAAAGCTTTTACTCGTCCAACATATTTGAAACCACCGCGATCAAACACGACGGCCTCAATTTTTTTGGTCTTAGCTAATTTGGCGATTTCTTTGCCAGTTTCCGTACAACGTTCCATAAAAGTTTTACCTTTTACTTTCATTGAAGACAAAGATAAAATAGTTTCCGCTTTGTCATCATTGATCAACTGGCCGTAAATATATTTATTAGATTTGAAAACTGATAGACGAGGCTTCTCACTCGTACCAAAAACCTTGGCGCGAATTTTCTTGTGCCTTCGTTCAACTTTCATTCTTTTAACGTTTACTTTTTTCATTATATTTAAAATATTTTACTAGACGGTTTTCTTACCTTCTTTGCGTCGGATAACTTCTTTTTCATAACGGATACCTTTACCTTTATATGGTTCTGGTTTCTTTAGAGCCCGAATATCAGCGACATATTTACCGACTAATTCTTTATCAATACCAGAAATAGTAATGATATTCTTTTCCGAAGCAACTTTCAATTCCTTAGGAATGGCGACGGTAACAGGGTGGGAAAAACCTAATTTAAAAACTAAGTTTGATCCGACTACATCGGCTTTAAAACCAATACCCTCAACAATTAATTTCTTTTCATAAGCTTTGTTAACGCCCAAAATCATATTGTTTACATGGGAAGCCACAGTACCCCAAAGACTATTTATGGTAACATTAGGATTTTTAGAGACAGTAGCAAAAGAAACCTTTCCTTCATTTACTTCCACTTTAATACCAGCTTGAAAAGTTCTGATTAATTCCCCCAATGGACCCTTAACAGAAACAGTATTACCATTAACCTTGACTTCGGTTTTAGCTGGGATAGTTATTATTTTTTTTCCAATTCTTGACATAATTATTTATCAAACTACCAAATCTTAAACAATAACTCGCCCCCAACTTTTTCTTTAACTGCTTGGCGGTCAGTCATAATCCCTTTTGGTGTTGAGAAAATGGATTTTACATAACCACCGCGAGCAGGATAGATATCAGCGAAACCTTTGTAAACTCGACGAGATGATTTCGAAATTCTTTCAACGTTTTTTATTTTTGCTTCTCCGTCGTGATAATTTAAAGTCACTTCCAAAATTCCCTTGTCCTTCTTTTTGGCTGAAACTTCCTTCACATAACCTTCAGCGGCCAAAACATTAGCGATCGCTTCTTTAAGTTTTGAATAAGGTAAAGATACTACATCTTTACGAGCCTTACTCGCAGTTTTAAGTCTAGTGATGAAATCGGCAATCGGGTCTCCTACCATGATGATTTTTTAATGCCAGGAATTTTTCCCTGATTAGCGAACTCTCTAAAACAAATACGACATAAATCAAAATCTCTCATATAACCATTTTTTCGGCCACAACGAAAACATCGTCTCACCACTCGTGAGGCAAATTTTGGATCTTTCTTGGCTCGTGCTTTAACTGATGTTTTTGCCATTTGAAATTATGCCTTTTTTCTTCTCTTTTAAACAAAAAGCCCTTATGAGCTTTAGTGGGTGTATCTTAGCAAATAGGGGCCAAAAAGTCAACAACTAAACAATCAGAGAGATAATAAACGATAAAAGTCCTGCACCAAACCAAAGAAATCCAAAAACTATTCCCCACGAATATATGGTAATAATTAGAGAGACAATCAACCCCAAAAAATAAATTGCTAATGCCTTAAACCAACGCCCAGAATAACCGCACCTATTCAATAAATAGCTAAAGACAAAATATCCCAAAATAATCCCAAGTATAATGACAGATCCAGAAAATACTTCGATCTTCACTAGATATGCTATCCCAATTAAAAGAAGAGAAAATTGGAAAGCCTTAAACACTGAAAAATTTTTGATCTTTAAATATGTTTTACTACTAAGATAGATCAAACCCAACTCTAAAATCACTGAAACCAAAAACACCAAAATATCAAAAATTAACACGCTGATCTCTTTTTCCATTTTATTTCAATATTATATTCTTATTCCTCTGTACCAGACTCCAAATGAAATATATTACTAGGCCTAAGGCAATGCAATATAAAGGTAGTTTAAGAAACACATAAAGCCTTAAGGCAGATTCGGAACAGTAAAGATCGAGTGTCTCCGATGACCCTTGCGTGTACCGACAAAGTGGTTCAAGACCGAATATCATTTTAAATGAGTAAAGAAAGTTATAGACCCACAAGACAACTGGAATGAGGATGCTGACAATTAACTTTGATTTTGTTGGTTTAAAATTCATATTAATGATTTAGATTAATTAGTAAATCTTTAAATGCTATTGTATCATTTCTCGTCCCGGACCATGCAGGATAATACTCAACAACGAACGACAGACCGTAGAGTAGCCAGAAATACCCTTTGATGGATCACCTACGTCATTAAACCAGCTAATTTTCTGACAATAAAACATTGGGAAGAAAAGTAATATTGCTAAAATTATTATTCCAAGCCAGATAAATATTTTCTTTTTCATACTTAATATAATGTAATTCTACTATCTTCCATTATTCTATACAAGCACTTTTAATCTCTGACAAATAGTTATATAATAATATGTATTATTAATATTTATCTAAATAAATGAAATTAACTAAATTTGGTATCTTCTTTGCATTATGTCTACTTGTCACCTCTGCCACCATACCGGCTTTTGCTCAAACCCAAACCGCTGAAAAAAATATGCTGATTGTTTTTGACGCATCTGGCTCGATGACTGATAAATTTGGCGCGGTCAGCCGGATGGACGCCCTAAAAAGCGCCACAGATTTTTTGTTAAGTAATTTAGATGCGGGAATTTACATTGGACTAAGACCATTTGCCAATATTAAAAAAGATACGGAAATAGAGGCTTGTAAGGTGACGTCTTTGTTGCAAGATTTTACGTTAGACAGATCGTCGATCAAATCACAGGTTAAATTATTGCAGGCCGTTGGTTCTTATACCCCTTTAGCCTACACCCTAGAACAAACCAAGAAAGATTTCACGGTCGGCAATGACAATGTCGTAATACTCCTAACCGACGGTAAAGATACCTGTAATGGTAACCCAGCTCAAGCCGCGGCGGATTTATATAATTCCACCCTTAAGGCGCGGGTTTGTGTAATCGGTCTAGATGTTGATTCTGTTTCGAAAGTTCAACTTCAAGATATAGCCCAGAAAGGTGGCTGTTCATATTATGATGCGAAAGATAGTGATTCCCTTTTAGCGGCCTTTAATATGATTACAGAAAAAGAAAAACCGATTGAAAGAGTAGCGGAAATATCACCTTTAGGTGGTGAGGAAATGGTCGGGGCGAATGAAATAAAAGGGGCAAGTAATTACACCGTATATTCTGCCAACTTTAATCGAGAGACAAATCAAGTTGAAAATCTTTATTCATATAATAATTGGTATCATCTAAAAGATAATTTAGCCCCTAGGCAGTATGCTTATTTCCAGCTAAATATTTGCAAAGATGATTATAAGATTGAAAAAGTAAAAGAAATTCCGAATTTAACTTTTCATTTAAAGATTGGTGGGGATAGAATGGGGGTTAATTACAATCAAATAGATAATACTTTTGAAGAAGCTAATCTTCATAATTTTAAAGCCGGTTTCTTTGACTTGGCGGGATTTGAAATTGGTAAATCAGTTGAAGTAAAAAATACCTCAATGATCAAGGACCAAGTATCTGATACTGGTTTGATAAGTTTACTCACTTATGAGCAAGCTCGTGAAATTGAAACTGATCTTTCATCTTGCCATTACTATTTAAGAGTCGGTTCAGATGATTATGCTATCTCAAAATATGATCTGTTCAAAATTGATGTTATGAGTGATGGCTTAGATGAAACAGTATCGAGCACAGCCACCACTGATCCAGATAGTTCTGACGACAAAAAAGGTAGAGCGATAAATCCTCTTTATATTATTTCAGGAGTAATTATCGGCCTCTTCATTATTACGATCGTAATCCTAGTTATCCTTCTCAAGAAAAAGAATTCCACCCTCCCACCTAGCCTTTAAGAATAACGGTTAAAATTATTTCTTTTGCATCAAGAGATTATTCTCCTGTAGAGCTTTCGAGATACTTAACATCTCATCGGTCAAATCTTGTCCGATCTTATCCTGTGTCTCTATATAAAGATTTAATTCCGTCGGAGTGATTTCACCAGTCTCAACCATATTTTGTTTTACAGACAACTCCGCGGAGTAAGTGGTGGCATAAGCACTATACTCATTCAAAGCAGAAATAAGTTCGTTCATAAGGGAAACGGTCTTCTCGATAATTGCGATTTTTGGCTCACTTGGCTTTAAGGCTTTCAGGAGCTTGACTTGGTCGTTTAGTTTAGTAATCGAGGAATTCATATTGGTAATTTGAGAAGGAATACCAGACTTCTTTTGATCTAAATATTGAATCTTCTTGTTTATTAAATCCGTCATGGTCTGTTTTTCTGCTTCGGAGACTTTTTGTTTTGGAGCCTCGGTTTTTGTCATATCACCGACTAGGTCTGTAATTAAATTGATTTTAAAGTAATAACCAATTCCGACAGCCAAAACCAACAAAACGATGATGGTGATAACAATTTTCTTTATCATAAAATGATATTAATTAATTATAAAAACTTGAATCTTAATATTGTAATATATTATACTCTAGCAAATCTCGTATTACAATAAATCATTATCAACTTTAATTTCTTTATAATTAATGACATTCTTGTCTACATCTCTAAGGGCATAAAACACTCTCCCCTTTTGGCTAATAAAAAGATACCGATAAACGAGCATCTTTGGTGAGACAGGAATTGTAAAAGAGTTAATAATAACTCCATCTTTAATTTTATAGAGTTTAGCTGAACTTACCTGATCATAAGATGACCCGAAATAGGCCGAGACATATAAATTTAGACTATCATCAATCCCCTCAAGTTTAGAAAATAACAAGGAGTCATCTTTGAGAGTATCTTTAATTACACTGATGGAAGTTGTACTCAACAATGCACCCTGATTGTCAAAAATGTTCACTAAGTCTTCGCTGATAGTACTTTGGGTAGCAATCTTACCAAAACCACCGTAGGCCTTGGCATTAAACGAATCAGCCAGAGCAATCGTTGTAGACCCAACCTTTTCGTCCAAATTCACAATTAAAACCTCCTTCCCTTTTTCCTCAGTGTTGAGGACTAATTTATTATCCTTAGCGTTATAAGCTACGAGGTCTAAGTGCTTATCGTTTGCCAAAAAATTATTTTTAAATAGATCAGCCAAATCTACATCTGTTGTTTTTATTACATGAATACCAGCTGGGTCGGTAGAAAAACCAAGACTCATCATTGTAATGACTGATGATGATTGATAATTCACAATAACTGAATTCCGATACTTATCCCAGATAATGTCTTTGGGATTTAATGATGACTTAAGAGGCACGTCATCAAACACGCTCCGACCGTGAATGAGTATGCGTTTTTTAATTGAGTCTAGAATAAATAGTCTGTTATTATCCTCATTAACTGCAAATGACGCTGGATAATAAAATTTATCATAGACCTTCATGTTTTCCTCATCCACCACTAGACCAATTTTCGAAGGATTAATGTCGTCAAGGCTGGTTCGAATTTGATAAGAAAAATTAAAAGACGAATCTGGTAGCGGTGCCTCTTTGAAATAAAACTTAAATCCCAAAATTACGGCGATAATGATGACAACTAGGACAATAATTAAAACAAATATCTTTTTCATGGTTTATTTTTTAATAATTATACTGGTATTATACCGTGACCACCACATCGCCTTAAACTGATCGATACCAAGCTGTCTCTCCGAGTTAGTCTCAGAGTTAGTCCATGGATCATTTACGGTTACAAAATCATCAGATATACCTTTCACAACTATAAAGTGTCCGTTAGAATATTCCTGTAGGTTTACACTCACAATTACTGGGATACCCTGACTAAGATTACTACGTAAATAATTTAAACCCCCAACAGCACTTGTAAAAACATCAACATTGCTACCAGAGTAACCCAAATATTTAGCAATACTCACAATATCAGACGGAGAAGCTCCAGGACTATCAGAATTCGTTACACCAAGCATGGTGGCCAATTGCCTAGTACTAATATTATCTTCGCCATGGAAATCGAGTAGCATACCTAAGGATGCTGGGCCGCACATAGCCACCCCAGCTTGTCCATTAGCTGGGTCGTTTTGATTTCTTAATGGGACATTTAGACTAATTAAATTATCTTGTTGATTTTGACCATCAACATCTCTGGCTATTTTCAAACACTGATCAAGGGACGCTGAACAACGATCGGAATCTAAACTATAACTATGATAACAGATAGATAAACAGGAGTCATCGTTACATGGAGTCACACCTCCACACCCACAAGACACACCACATTCAGCACGTTTGCGACTAGCGGAATAAATGCACTCACGATAAGTATCGTCGCACATCCTTGATTTTTGAGCAACTTGATTATTTTGGGCATAAATAAAAAACAAAGGTGCACAAAAAAATACAGCAAAGGCAGAAATAAAGATAAATAATTTAATATTTTTATTCTGCATATTAATGCATATATTATAACACAAAAGACTGTCTATCTAACAAGGTTGTGAAACGAATCAATCACATCATGTAATCTAAGTGAGAATAAAAAGCCAGAAAGTAATATGGTGAATAATACTCCGGCTTTGGTCATCTTAAACTTTCTATTGGCCAAACTATCGTTAATTGGTTTGTTAATCTTTTTCTTTCGATTATCGATGAAGGTCAAGACCATGGGTGGTAAAAATACAAAAAATACAAAGTAAAGAAAATACCTATTAAAAGTATCTGAGAATGACGGAGGTAAAAAACTATATATACGAGAAATTGAAATCAAGAATAAGGGGGCGCCGTATATCGCAGCAACGCAGAGAAGAGCAAAAAGACGACTACCAGTTTTCTGAGCTGTCTTTTCGATATTGTTGGCACTAAAAATATTCTTTTTTGGTACCGGCTTTATGTCGAAGATAAAAAATACACACCAGATAAAGAAAAAGAAGAGTAATATTGGTATAATTGATTCCAAAAACAGTTCTGTCCATGAGGAAAAAAACTCTCCTTTTAATTTGCTCAATAAGTAAATAAAAGTCACGAGAAACAGAAGATTCATTACTAGGTAAAAAAATCTTAATGTTTTAGAAAGACTTATCTTATTTTCCAGCTGATTATCCATAATTTTTAAATTCACTATTTAAATCCTATAAACCACCTTGAAACATAAGATAAATCAGGACCCCAAACATATTAATAACACTAAAAAGTGGCGATAGAATCAGGACGCACACCGGCAAAATAGCGACGATAGTCAAGATGACGGGTATAATTGCTTGGGAATTAGTCGTCGCTTCCCTCTTTAAAAGTTTACGAGAGACGAAATAGGAGATAATTTGAATAATCGGAACAGCTGAAAGGAAGATAGAATATCGATAACAAACTGAGATGGGACCAGAGTCACAAAATAATAAGATAAAGAAAGGAAGAATTATTCCCAACATTAGCGAGACAATAAACAAAAGCATAATAACGATCGGATGTCTCCCTAAAAAGTTTTTGAATTTTAGCATGTTAGTTTATATTATATCTCAATAAATTTCTGGTTACAATAATTTAAACTATTACAACTAATAATTACCTGGCTTCATTTTCAAAATAATAGGCACGACAAGCATTCATTGATGAGATAATACTGCTTACCCTATTATCACCAAATTTCTTATATACTCGCCCATCGTAAACATGCTCAAAGTTTTCGCCGATATAGGCGACATGATCTCTATAAATAACCGGGCTAGAACCTCTAGGACCTCGTCCAATCACACGACCATCGTAAACAATTTCACCGGCACGTTCAAAAATTATATGATCTTCGAACATTGAAGAATTTTCTCCAGGACCAAGATCCTTCCAATCATAGACGACGTGTAAATTATTTTCATCGCCATTACCACTAGACATACCAAAAGTAAAGTGATTGCCAAATATCTCTAGGCCGAAAAAACTTCTTATATCAGAGACGGGGTTAATATTCATTTTGTCATATATATCATAATATTTACCGTCTAGAAATAAAAATTGTGTGTCCTTGTAATCTGAATTGGGATCAGAACTATCTTGACAGTAACATGTTGCCCCCTCACGAGTCACAGGATTACAAGAGCTTAGAAAACCGAAACGCGAGCCAAAAATAGACAGGCTGTGGGCATCCACACCAGTAATTATCTGCCCATCATAATAAACAGGGCTTGGAGACACTGTATTAGATACATTCTTACCTTCATAAACACATTGTCCCTTAATTACCGTTGGTGGTTTTATGAAAGAAAAATGTTTATAAGTTAATCGAGGCTGAGAACCCTCACCCATATCTTGCTTATCAAGATAGACATGTTTAGTTAAATAATCAACAAAAGTAATACTATTGTCACTCACAACAGGGCCAGAAAAATAATAGTCATTGAGATAATGACTTCCAATTTTTATACCATCTTTTGATAATATCCCATCACGCTCACTTAACAACATATTTGCATGCATGTCGAACTGAACATCTTTATACAAATCTAGCTTTTGTCCATTATACATGACGACAAGTTCTCCCCCAGAATAATATGTAGTATAGACAAATAGAATATTATCACCGAACAATTCCACAGATCTAATCCTTTCCTTTGGTTTACCAGTCCAATACACAGATCCATCATAAATCAATTCCTGGTGCTCGTCAGCATAATAGTCATCTAACGGCGGCTTTGGACCCATTCGGACATAAGCAAAATGATTTCCAAAAGCTGCGATGGAACCATTCTCAAAATAATATTCCCCCACTGAGACCCTGTCTTCTTCTCTTAATATTATTTTCCCATTGAGTAATAAATTGGTTGTCGTGTGATCAGAGTTAGGATCAATTTCTATACTTAGAACATTTTTCATGCAATCTTCCCCACCTGTCGAAACCAAACACTGTTGCACACAGGACTCAGATTTTTTCCAATCATCATCAATCTCCACCGCCTTATTCATTTCCGCCTCGCTAGGATTATCTAATCGACTATAACAATTACCTCCATGAGTAATATTAGCCGGTGGCAAAAACCCACCACTTTCTCCTTTATCAATTATTTTTATCACTTCTGGCCCCGCCCCGTTCTCACAAACTTTGTAATAATTCTCCTCAATACACGCCATCGCAAAAGTGAAATCGGTATTGGGATGATTACCATTATATTTTATCGTCTCTGGTTCCTGCCAACATTCTGCATATTTACCGGTCTCATCAAAACAGTCGGTATTACCAGTCAAATTAACTTTGGAAAATTCACTGACCGCCTGATCATTTTTCACAGTAATCTTGGCCCAATCAACTTGAGGAAAACCATTTGGACCAAAGTCAGTTGGTTTCCACTCACGATATATTTTATCCAACCAAGGCAATTTGATTGCTTTACCTTCTGAATCCCACTGTGGTTTAAGATCTGCCAGATCTTTCTGTGAAGTCTGACACTGGCTGGCGTCGATAGTCACAACAGCTTCGGCTTTGATACTTGTCTCCATCGGTACATTGAAACTAACTTGAGTGCCATCAGCTGATTGAACATGAGGAGATGGACTTACCGTCTCATCACCACTGATTACCACAGTACAAAGAATATCTGGCCTTGATGAACAAGTCCGCTGGTTAGAGACGAAATCCTCTTTATCAGATTTAGGTGTCTCAGCGTTATTTATAACCAAGTCGCTTTGAAATAAAGTGGCGATATCATAATTTCTCATCTGAGCATCTTCAAATTTTATCCCACCAGGCTCCTGTGACTTAATCAGGTATTGATTGATTTTACCGAGATCGGCCATAAACATCCCATCTGTGGTCACACTATTTTCTGGCGCGGTAAGTATTACTCGGCCACTTACAGAATCCACGAGTGATCCAGAAAAACAGGCATCAAATATTATAATAGATTTTTTATATCCTTGAGATTTTATCTTTTCAAAGAAAGGTTTTTCAATACCAATTGATCCGTACATCTCTGTGCGGATCAGACTATTACGATAAAAACCTAAATCGTGACCGACTAAATGGATATTCCTTGGATAAAACAGGTTTGGACTTATTGAATACGAAAGAGATGATTTGCCATATTTCTCCTCCAGACTAACATACCTTTGTCTAAAACTCTTAAATCTTTCTAGAGACTCTGGGTCTACTGTGCCATTATCCCAATCGAGCGGTCCAATATAATATGATTCCATAAAAAATCCACCGGGGAAACCGTGTCCATCATAGATTACACTGGTAGCTTTATCATCCAACATCAAATCAGCAAATTTTTCAATTACCGGTTGCTCGGATACTCTCCTCTGAACGACCATTGAGAAATAACCATTCTTAGTAAAAGCCGAAAAGGCGCCGTCTTCCTTATTAAACTCATCAATCACATAATTACCCAATTTTCCGGTCGGAGTATCTGGCCCTTGAAAAATAAAGAAGGCTTTATTTGGTGGCACGATAGCTCCAGATTTGTCGATCAGAGATTCACCAGCCTGAGCATAAGCGATGTTTGGTGAATAATTTAGGTGCGATGATTCGGCATTAATATTTGCGTATCTAATCTGACCAGCCACAGCCTCAATTTTTTCTTCAAGACTTAAATACGCTGAACTAATAATCTCAAGATTCTTAATCAACACTTTTCGATTAATAGTTTCAATAAAATCTTGCTCACCCAAGGTGTTGATCAGAATTACCCCACCAGAAGACATCTCTTGTTCATACTCCAAGATTTGAGATTCAGCAAAATTCTCTGGGTTAGCATAACCAGAAATAACCATATCGGCCATTTCAGCAAAAGCAATCGGAGTTAGTTGTAGTGGTACTTCTTGGTTTGGATAATAGAGATAAAGTTGATCGGAAAGATCCTTATAGACATATCGTTCAATCAGACCAGCAGTAATCTGGTTGTCTAGATATTTTCTCATAGCCACAACGCCCTCCTTGTCTGACTTTTCAGATAATAAATTTTTATAAAGGATCTCATATACCCCACCCTCAACCTCGCCCTTTCCGTTTTTGAGAATATCATCTGGATTAATATTCTCTTTTTTAGCGACTAACAAATAATCGGATTCTTGTCCGGTAAAATTTTTGGGTTTTAAATAATAGATATTATCTTTTGTGTAAACCTCAAGACCGGCATTTAAATTTCCGTTAAAGATAACCGTTGAGGAAGAGGTTTTTAAAGATTCAACAAGTTCACTACCAGAACCATCAGAAATATTTAAGTGTTTCAGTAAATCATTAATATATCCTGCAAAATATTCCTCCGTCTCCTGATTCATCGGAATAATCGAATCGGAAAACCCCGGATCTATTTTATTTGGACCGTACTTAACGACAAAAAGTACAGTGACGAGGGCCAAGATGACAACTAAAAAAATAATACCGAGCCAGATAAATTTACTCCTTTTCTTTTTAGTCTCATTATTAAGCTCTGGAGCAATTGGGGGCATTTGAAAAAATAATTACCACAGCTACACCTTAAAACTAACAACCGCTTTAATAGAATTTTCTGGATTTTTATTGTCTGTTATAATAAATTCCCAACGATAATTACCAACCGGAAAATTAGCTGGTATATTCAATTTTACTTGTAACTCCTCTGCATCAGCGACTGGTATTCCCCCAACATAAGAAGAAAGAATATTATCAATGTTCTTGATAACTTTATTGTTCTCATTATAGACGGTGAATTTGCCAGTAAAATCGACGAACTTGGCCGGCGCACCATATTGGGTAAATTCGGTAAAACCTTTTACTCCAGAAAGATTAATTGTATATGATTTACCCGCTTGAAAGGTGGTACTCGTCTGTAATTTTCCATCGACATTTACCGCCCCTTTAGCTACAGACATATTGGCGGTTTTCTGAACTGACAAAATACCAAATTTCACCGCTGGACCGTAAGATATCGAACCCACACTCTCCTTTACTATTTCAGGTGTAGGTGTCGTCACAGCTCTCGGTTTCTGACTATCTTCCAAAATATCGTTTGCCTTTGTAATTTTGTTATTTGATGTAATTTGATTATCCTTATAATATGAGTAACTAAAATAAGCTCCGACCGAAATACCGCCAGTTAAAATCAAAACGACAATGGTGACTAAGATCTTTTTTAAAAGTGAGCCCTTGTTCTTAATCGGCTGTTCAGTAAGGGTTGGCGTAGGATTAACTGGAGTAGGAGTGTTTAAATTCGGCGTATTGTTATTTAAAGAACTAAAAGCTAAATCAACCTCCGATGGTAAATTACCGTTCATCAGAAGATCATTCCTGATCTTATTTATATCAAAACCCGCGCCTAACTGACTTTTTATATATTCAACAATTTTTTGATCTGGCATATTTTTATTAAATAATTTTTAAACAGACTGCTCTTTTCTTTTGACCACAAAGTAATAAATGATTGCCCCAAGAACTTGGATCAACACAATTAAAAGAATCCAGCCAACTTTACTAGGATTTGAACTTTTGACGGCATGTATCAACATCTGTAACCAAAACACAAAAAATAAAATACCAGCAACGAAAATGACAATCAGTATCCACCACGGAAAGGAATCACATGATACGGCCCGTCCGTTAACGAAACAGGCGGCAAAAACCGACTGAGTAGATATAAGAAAAGTTGCTAATATGATATTTCCTAGAGTAATTATTTTTTTCATTTATTATTTTGCCTGTACTGCTCCTTTTAAAATATCTGGTGAAAAACCTGGAGCGACCTTGCCGGTTTGGGCAAAATCGTAAAGGGCAATTTTGAAAATGGTGCTTAGCGTTGATGAAATAATACTAAGTACTATAGTATAAATAATAAAAAGAACAATGACCGAAATAACAGTTACTGTTAGTGGAATCAGAATGATAATGCCGATCGAAAGAGCTATGCCCAGGAAAATAAGTAGCCCAAAAAATAAACCAACGCCAAAATTTACAATGATAGTTTCTCCCCAGGTCTTGCGAATAAGTGCCGCTGACTCCTTAAAGGAATCTTTGACTGATCTTTGGCCGATAATGAGGGATGGGAAACTAAAATAAGTCATAATATTCCAGGCAGCACCGATTAGGGAGGCGACAATCTTACCAATAACTTTTGATTTATCGGCAATAATTTGGAGGATAACTCCGACTGTCGCCGAAATAAGTGCCCAAACAAAAATTTTTCCAGCGTTCTTATTAGACCCATTAATACCGTCACGGAAGGATAAGTTTTGTCCGTTCAATCTGGCGTGTACTATGGTGTAGACTCCGGCAAGGAAGTAATTGGTAATCAAATACATTAATAAGTAATAGACAAAGAGAATGACATAACTGACAACATCACTGGCAATTCCCTCAAGTTTATCACCAGCTTGAATGTTTGCTGCCAAGACAATAAAATAAAAGATGGCACCAAAAATAATCAGAGCGATTAGACTTGTGACAAAAGATAGAATGGGAAACCACATGACTTCCTTATCTTGCTTTAAAATCGCCCACGATTCCTTGACTATCAGACGACTGGCCTTAAACTTACCGATTTTAGCAGGAGACAAAGACGCTACTTCTGGATTCATTTTATAATTAATTATTCTAATAATATGTATCTAATAATTTTACCATATACATACAACTAGAGTAAAGTCTCCCCAATCTTATACTGCTCCCCAGCGCCCATAGTAATGAGAACATCATCTTTTTGCAGATGAGTTTTGAGATAAGAAATAATGGAAACAAAATCTGGGAAAGATAGTACGGAAACATCCTTCTTTATTTTTTCCGCCAGTATCTCTGACGAAATGGTTGGGTCAAATGCTTCACGAGCTGGAAAAATCGGAGCAAGAATTACTTCATCGGCGTCAACAAAAGCCGTGGCGAATTCATTTAATAATAATTTTGTGCGGGAAAATAAATGTGGTTGAAAAACAACAATAATCTTTTGATTAGGAAACATTTCTCGCGCGCCCTGGAGGGCCGCTTTTACTTTTTGCGGATTATGAGCATAGTCATCATAAACTAAAGCACCCTGCCCTGTTTTTCCCTTGAATTCAAACCGACGCCAGGTACCCGCAAACTGTGTTAGTGATTTAACCGCCTGATCATGATTAACCTGCAAAACCTGGGCCACCGCGAGCGCGGTTTTGGCATTTTGACGATTGTGTTCGCCAGGAACTAGCAACTTTTCTTTCATCTCCATCTCACTATAATCTATTACTTTGCAACTCACACTTTTAATTATTGGTTGTAGGTTTGGTAGTTTAGTATTACAAATCAAAAAACCATCTTTCGGAATTTTTTTAGCCAGGTACAAAAAAGAATCTTGAATATCAGCGAGGTCTTTATAAAAGTCTAAATGATCTTCATCTAAATTATTTATCACCAAAATCGAGGGTTCGAGATTATGAAAAGATTTTTTGTATTCATCGGCCTCGACGACAAAATATTTGGACTTCCCCATTATAAAATTAGTATCACCAATCAGACTGCCGACAATAACTGTTGGATCAAGACCAGCATCAATCAACACCTTGGCTACCATCGCCGTCACTGTCGTTTTACCGTGCGTGCCAGAAACCGCAATTGTATATTTTTCTTTGGAGATAATATTTAAGGTTTCTGGATAGGTCATCATTTTGATCTTTCCTCCACTATCCCCAACCACTCTTTTGGCTTCAATCAATTCTGGATTATCCTGACCAATTGCATTTGTATAAACAATCAAACCGCAATCAGCCGGTACGTTTTCTTTGACTTGTCCAATCACCACTGGCGCACCCGCCTTGCGCAATTCTTCCGTTACTTTTGTCTCATCACGATCAGAACCACTTACTTTTTTGCCTTCCACAAGCATCATCCGTGCAATCGCGGAAATACCAATACCGCCGATGCCGATGAAGTAAATATGTTTAGCTTGGTTTAAAATATTTTGAGACATTTATTTTTTATTAAAACTAACAGTGGTGATTAAGCGCTCAGTGGTTTTATCACGACGATAACTTGGTAGTGACAAATCTGTCTCTGTATTTCGCCCATCAAAAACAGCGGATGGAGGTAGTAATGATATTATCGCTCCTTTGAAATCAAAGGTGATTTGATTATCTTTAATTTTAAAAAACTTTTCACCAAATTTTTTAAATATTTCATCATAACAAAAGTCTCTTTGAATTATAAAAGAGTGTAAAAAAGGCCCAACATATATTTCGCTATTCTTATCAAAATAAGTAAACATATTTTCGATCATTCCCGCACAAAGACCCTTCCAACCAACATGAGCGATGCCGATTTTTTCACCATCACCAAAACAGATAGAAGAGCAATCGGCCGTCCGAATACCAAGAGTAAATTCGTGATTTTTGGTGACAAAGCCATCACATTCACTTATATCCTCTTGGCCAGACTCAATAACTACAATCTTGCTGCCGTGTATTTGCGATGTAGCAGTGATAATATGTTTGGTTGGCAAATTGGATTGCGAAAAAATCTCAATCTTGAAGTTTTTAAAATTTGGAACCTTTTCGTTCATAAGGACAATCATAGCAGAAAATATGCAATAAAAAAGAGGAGGTTTATTTTAAGCCCTTAATTAGCTTCATAAATTGATCATTTCGATCGTATTCATTATTAAATAAACCAAAAGAAGCAAAGGCGGGAGAGAAAAGGACTGTACCCCCTCTTTTAGTTAAACTTATCGCCTTCTTAACGATCTCTTTTAAATTATCACTAGCTTCATGAGGTATTTCAATTTTATAATTCTTGATTAACCTTTCTGTACCTGTACCATTTAAAAAAACTACGGCTTTGCAATATTTATTAATAAGATTTGCAAAAGGGGTTAAATCCAACTCCTTAATTTTATCAGTCCCGCCCGAAATCAAAACTAAATTTTTTTCGCTTTTGAGAGCTTCAATTCCTGCCATTGTAGCGTTGATTGTTGTAGCATTATTATCATTATAAATTTTTACACCTTTGTATATTCGCAAAAGTTGAAGTCTGCCCTCTACCCCTTTAAAACTTTCAACCGCTTTTTTAATTTGGGCTTCTGGAATGTTGAGGGCCTCGGCGACCTTCACGGCATAAGCGGCATTATCTAAATTATGCCCCCCCACTATTTTTACTTTACAATTTGCAGGCAGGTCCTTCTTCCCTGTCACAATTTTATGGCCTAGAGTTTTACCAATCTTCTTAGCAATATCTTCGCCACAAATTAAATAGTCGGCTGGTTTTTGATATTTAAAAATATTAGCTTTGTCAGAAAAATAAAGTTCTAGATCATTTTTATAATAATTCATATGATCTGGTTGAAGATTGGTGAAAACTGAAATTGCTGGACTAATTTTTGAATCACCAAAACCCTGTAATTGCCAAGAGTCCAATTCAAAGACGGCATAATCTATATTTTTAGTTTTCCTCAAAAGTGACAAAGTCGAAACTCCACGCACATTACCGCCGAGTAAAACTTTTTTCCCGGCAGTTTTAAGAATATGAGCAATTAAGTGAGTCACCGTGGATTTGCCCCGAGTCCCCGTGATACCAATCACTGGCACACCAGAGAGTTTAGTGAATAAAGAGGCACTCATTTCAACCAAAATATTATTTTTTCGCGCTTCCGCAATATAAATGGAGTCAAGTGGCACACCCGCAGATTTCAAAATCATATCTCGGTCTCGGAAATCTTCTAATTTATGTTCACCTAGAGTGAATTTAATATTCTTAAATTTTTTCAGTTTATCAAGAGAAGTTTTCAATTGCTCTTTACTCTTCAAATCAGTCACAATTAAATTTGCCCCACACTCGGCCAAAAAAGCCGCGTCCCCCACCCCTCGGCCCAAAAGCCCCAGCCCCATGCAGGTGATTTTCTTGCCTTTAAAATATTGTTTATAGTTTGGCATAAAATTAAACTCCGGAATTATTAATAAGTGAGAGAAATCTGGCCTCAGTTTCTTCGGTAATTGCTTGTAAAAAATGCTTCATACAATTATCTAAACCAACATCATCTAGATAATGTTCTCTGGCATATGCTAAATTTTCTTTAGTAAAAATTTCACTTCCCTTCATACCAAAATAGTTTTTAAGTTGCGACATTCTCTCTATAATTTCATTTCCTGAAAATAAATAATTAATATAGCCGATCTTAAATTCTTCTTGACTCACTTTTCCTTTCCTTCTAGAAGCTTTTTTATATTTTTCAAAATCTTCTGGTGTAAATATTATCTTTGAGGTATCAAAACCACTAGAAAAGTATTTCCAAGAAGTAAGACTACGAAAACTTCTAATCTTATGACCCTTTTCATGGGCTTCAATCATTGAAAGCTGTCTTGGGTTAAGCTTTTTTCCGGTGGATGGATTTTCCCACAGAAGATTTATACTATTGGCATTTGGTGGCCTCACTGGGTCTTGAAATGAAATGTCAGTTTTTGACATAGCCAGTGTTAAATTTTCTTCGAGTTCCATTGCAATTTCTTCTTCTGTTTTATACTTTGCATCTTTGGATTGAAGCTGAAATAACAAAGCTATGAGTTGTTGTCTTATAACTGGATTTTGTAAACGTGAGAAAAGAACCTCTGACCAATTACCTTCGTAATTTGCAATTGATTCAATCCCCAATGGTTTGTCTACTTTTAGCTCTTCCATATATTTTCTGTGGGCGCGAGAGGATTTGAACCTCCAATCCCTTGCGAGAACTACGACCTGAACGTAGCGCGTCTACCAATTCCGCCACGCGCCCAGGGCCCAATAATGATAACAAAATTAAAGAGTCTCTACCACTAGTGCATTAGTACCCGAAGCCTGCCCTAAAGGAAAGCCAAAAACCATCACGATTTTATCACCCTTAACAGCTAATTTATTTTTCAAAATTAAATTTTTAGACTCTTTTATAACATGGGAAATTTCATCAAATTTTTTACATAAGACTGGAATACAACCATAACTTAGGGCTAGTTGATTACGAGTTGTTTCTTTTGGTGTTAAAGCTAGAATTTTTTGCTCTGGTTTGTATCGAGAAATCATTCTGGCCGCAAAACCTTTATCAGTTAAAGCCACAATCATTTTAGCATCACACTCTTTTGCTACCTCGATCGCCCCATTTCCCAAAGCATCAGATTTTCTTTTTACTGGATCGTTGTATTTTCGACTACCAACCAGATCTCGATAATGAGAATCTTTTTCAATCTTCATGGCAATCTTGGTCATCATTTTTACGGCCTCAACTGGAAATTCTCCTAAGGTAGTTTCCTCAGAAAGCATAACCGCGTCCGTACCATCCAAGACTGCATTAGCGACGTCAGACACTTCGGCCCGAGTTGGAATTGGGGATTTAATCATCGACTCCAGCATTTGCGTGGCGGTTATGACTGGCTTGCCTAATTCATTACACCTTCTAATTAAATTCTTCTGGACTAATGGCACATCTTCAGCGGGAATCTCGATAGCTAAATCACCACGAGCAACCATAACGCCGTCAGTCAGCTTCAAAATTTCTTCAATGTTTTTTAGGGCTTGAGGAGTTTCAATTTTGGCAATAATACGAGCTTCAGATTTTGCTTTAACTAATATATTTTTAAGTTCAGTAATGTCCTCTGGGCGACGAACAAAAGAGAGTGCAAAATAATCAACTTTGTTTTTTAAACCAAAAGCAATATCCGCTCGATCTTTTTCAGTAATAGAACTCATGGATAAATCTGAACCAGGCAAATTCAAACCTCGTCGGCCTTTGGTCTCACCACCAATAATAATTTTACAAACAACCTCCTTCCCTCTTATTTCAACCACCTCCAGACGTTTTTTACCATCATCTAGCAAAACCGGATCGCCAACTTTCATCTCTTTAGCAAATAAAGGATAGTTCACACTGACTCGATTTTCATCACCCACAATTTGATCGGTAGTGATCGTGAGTTTTGCACCAGCCTTAAGCATAACAGTTTTAGTGCTGAATTCACCAATTCTAATTTTTGGTCCGCCCAAATCCTGTAGAACAGCAATTGGTTGCGGGTTCTTTTTTAAAACTTTTTTCAAATTATCAATTTTGACTTGATGCTCGGCAAAATCACCGTGGGAAAAGTTTAAACGCATCATGTTCATACCAGCGTTAACTAATTGAGTTAATTTTTCCTCACTGCTGGTAGCAGGACCGATAGTACAGACGATTTTGGTTTTTTTAGGATTGTTCATGTTTTAAAATAATTAATAAATTGATGTGCGCGCACTAGGATTCGAACCTAGGACCCCATCAGTATCAGTGATGTGCTCTACCAACTGAGCTATGCGCGCATGGAACGATTGTGGAAATATAGCAAAAAAATGAAAAAATTACAATCAAAAAAGGCACACCGATTTCTCGGGCGCCTTTTTTGTATATTATTCTTTCTTTTGTTCCGTTCTTCAGCTTAACAAAATATTTCTATTAAGTTAGCTAATATATCTCGTCTTTCCGAGAAGGTCGTCTGATTTTAGGTTTCAGCAAACCCTTCAGTGCTCAATTGAGGCATTGAAGATCGACTCGATAAGTCAATCTGAACTACTCACATAATCCAGATGACGGTGTTCAATTTGAAAATTTCCACGAGCAGCTTCCGCTACCCGTGCCTTGTTACGACTTACTCCCTGTTATTGAATTTACCGTAGGCCGTGCAAGCACAGACTTCGGGTATCCCCAATTC
>Ga0172380_10002203_pt1 | contig 30999 bp, 45 predicted proteins | sample Leawe162metaG_FD_119747 | JGI IMG/M metagenome (GOLD analysis project Ga0172380, IMG submission 119747) | Leachate microbial communities from a municipal landfill in Southern Ontario, Canada - Leachate well 162 metaG | ecosystem: Engineered > Solid waste > Landfill > Unclassified | place... | reverse complement strand
GCCGAAGGATTTTTTGCTGCGGGAAGCGGACGAAGCGAAACAAGAGCAGACGGCGCGAACCCTGGCGCATCTCAGGGCGATAGGCACACGAAAGCCCAAGCGGAAAAATGTCAATAGATCTCGCTAAGCTAGTCGTTTCGCTCGAAGCGGAAGCCGCGCGCTACCAGTCCGAGCTGGAAAAATCCCGCAAGCAGCTCAAGGGTTTCGAGTCGGACGCCAACAAGGCGGCCGAGAAGATCGGGAAGTACGCGGGCGCCGCTATCGCAGGGGCGGCATTAGCCTTCGTGGCACTGGCGAAAAACGCCATTGATACCGGCGATCGGCTCAACAAGGTGTCGCAGCAAACCGGCATCGCGACTGAAACGCTCTCGCAACTGCAGTACGCGGCCAAGCTCGCCGATGTGAGTAGCGAGGAGCTGAGCGCCGCGCTTGCGAAACTCAGTAAGAATGCCTATGCCGCCGCCAGCGGGGGCAAGGCGCAGGCGGAGGCTTTCGCGGCGATCGGCGTTAAGGCCACGACAGCGGCCGGTCAAGTCAAGCCGCTCGAGGTTCTGCTCGGCGATGTGGCCGAAGCGTTTGCCCAGTCCGAAGATGGCGCGGCGAAAGCGGCCGTTGCGCAAGAGATTTTTGGCAAGGCCGGTGCGCGGCTCATTCCGTTCCTGAATCAAGGCCGGGCTGGCATCGAGGATTTGCGCAAGGAAGCCGATGCGCTGGGGCTCACGTTCGGCACCGAAGCGGCGAAAGCGGCCGAGCAATTCAACGACAACTTGAGCCGCATGAGCGCCGCTACGCAGGGTGCGGTGACCTCGATCGTTAATGAGCTGATTCCGGCGCTGTCCGAGTTTTCCGATGCGGCCGTTGAGGCTATGAAAACCTCGGAGCTGCTGCCGCAATTTGCGACTGCGGCGCGCCTCGCTTTCGAAACCATTGTCATCCTCGGGTCGGACGTCGCTTTCGTGTTCAAGCAGATCGGCACCGGTATCGCGGCGGCCCTCGCGCAGATTCATGCCTTCAAGGAAGGCGGGGCCGCTGCAGCCCTGCAGGTGCGCAAAGACTTCACGGCGATTCTCGAGAACAATCGCAAAGAGCTAGATGAGTTTCAAGCGCGCATTCTCGGAGCGCACGATGCCGCCTTGAAGGTCAATGACGCTATGAAGAAGTGGGCGCCAACTCTGGCGGCCGTGAAGACTTCGAACCTCGAGCAACAGCGTTACGCTCTGGGCGAACTGACCGAAGCGTACAAGCGCGGCGAGTTTGGTACGATGAACACGGCGGCGGCCACGCGTGCCTATCTGCAGGCGGTGCAGGCGGCACTGCCCGAGATCAAAAAGAAACAGATCGCCCTGAAGGGTATGGGCGATTCGGCCGACAAGGCGGCCAAGCAGCTGCAGTCCCTGCTTGAACAACTCAAGCTGCAGGCGGCGACCTACAGCCTCTCGGCGAAGGACGTCGAGCTATATAAGCTCAAGATGGCCGGTGCGAGCGAAGTCCAAATCAAGTTCGCCGATGACGTGCTGGCGGGCGTCGAGGCGTTCAAGGCACAGAAGGATGCGCTTACTGAAGGGGCGAAGCTTACGGAATCGCTGCGCACGCCGCTCGAAACCTACAATGCCACGCTGCAAGAACAGCAGGATTTGCTCGATCGGGGGGCAATCTCGCTCGAGACCTACGTTCGGGCGGCGGCGGACGTCACGACGAAATTCCAGGACACGGACGCGGCGGCAAAAGCCGTTACGGCGCGTATCAAGGAAATCAATGACCTTGTGGCGGCCACGCCTACGGCGAAGCTTGAAGAACAACGGCAGACGATGCTTAACCTGGCGGACGCCTACCAGCGCGGCGAACTGGGCGCCGTGGGTTCGGCCGAAGCGCTGGCGAAGTACAACGAAACGGCTGCAACGGCGTTGGGCATTCTGCCCGACGCAGTGAAGAAAAACACCGACGTCATGAGCGAGTTCGCGAAACAGGCGGCGCACAATCTGCAAGACACGTTCGCCGAATTCCTGTTCGACCCGTTCGCGAAAGGCACCGGCAGCATGGTTGATAATTTCTTGATCGCGTTGCGCAAGATGGCCGCACAGGCGGCGGCAGCGCAGATTTTTCAGCAGCTCGCGGGTGCAGCGTCAAGCTCTAGTACACCCTGGATACAGGCCCTGGGTCAGCTGTTCGGCGGTGCGCACGCCACGGGCGGCTCGATGCCGGCGGGCAAGGTATCCAGCATGAACGAGAGCGGCCCGGAGCTGGTCTATTCCCCTACGACGAATCGCGTATTGAATGCGCGCGACACGGCGAAGGCCTGGGGCAATAGTGGCGGCGGGACCACCGTAAACGTGACTGTGCCCGGACCGATGAATTCGGACGATGCACGGCGCACGGGCCAGCAGATCGGGGCAGCGGCAGCCCGGCAGCTCGCGATTTCACAGGCCCGCGGGAGCTAGGAGCCATGGCGTTTCTTGAGCAAGCAATCGATGAGTGCATTAGCTTCGGGATGACCGGCGGCCCGGGGTTCTCGACCACCATCGCGACCACAGATGCCGGCTTCGAAAACCGCAATGCGAACTGGAGTAAGACGCGCCGATCCTACGAATTCGGCTACCGTGCCCGCACGCTGACCGAACGCGCGATCATCGAAGCGCTGTTCCTCGTCGCGAAGGGTAAGGCGAACGGCTGGCGTCTGAAGGATATCGGTGACTATGCTGCTGTGGTAGCGAACGGGCGCTTGGGCGAGTTGGCCGTCGGCGACGGCACGCCGACGTACAAGTTCTACAAGGCCTATACCAGCGGCGCGGAAACTTCGATTCGGCGCATCGCGAAACCGGTCGCCGGCAGCATCGCGGTATTTCGCAATGCGGCCCCGGTCACGGTCGGCGGAGCCGCCGGTAACATCGCGATCGATACGGTCAATGGGCAGGTGACATTCGTCGCCGATGCGTCGAGCAATGCCAGCAGCATTACGGTCGGGGTAACCACGCAAGTGGAACTCGCGGCGAATCCGGGGGGCCTGATTGCCGGCGAGCAGCTATACCTGACGGGTTTCACCGGGACCGATGCGGCGTTGGTGAATTCGCTGGCGCATATCATCAACAGCGTCACGGGCACGGGGCCTTACACCTTCACCCTTGCCACGAATACCGCCGGCAAGACGATTACGGTCGGGGCGGGGGCCGGTACGAGGTACCCGCAGGCTTCCGAAGCGCTGACGTGGTCTGGCAGTTTCGACGTACCCGTGCGTTTCGGTATCGACAAGCTCGACTGGACCTACGCTAACGAGGGTGCGGACGGCATTCTGTTCGACTCGGCCTCTATCCCCGTAGTCGAGCTGCGGCTGCCATGAGGACGATCGGCGCCGCACTGGGTGCGCATATCGCCGGTCGGGATACCACACTTACTACGCTTTTACGGCTCACGCGGCAGGACGGCGCTACGTTCGGTTTTACGTCGCACGACGAAGACCTGACGGTCGATGGCGTGCTGCACGTTTCGTCCTTCGGTTTCGACCCGTCTGCGCAGGAATGGGGGGACGATCTCAGCCCGTCGAACCTCGAGCTAACGGCGCTGCTCGATGGCGATGTGCTCAAGCGGACTGACATCGAGGCTGGGCTGTGGGATTACGCCGTCATCACGATCTATCTGTGCAACTACGCCGACACGTCGCAAGGCAGTCTGCCGATGATGACGGGCCGCACCGGGCAGGTGGAATTCCGCCGGGGCGTGGCGAAAACCGAGCTGCGCGGTCTGGCGCAACTCATGTCGCAGAACATCATCGAGCTATATTCGCCGACGTGCCGGGCGAAATTCGGCGATGCACGCTGCACGGTCGATCTCGCGCCGCTGACCTTCGCAGGTGCGGTGACCTCCGTTACCAGCAAGCGCGTATTCACCGATACCGGCTTGACGCAGACCGGCCCGACACTCGACTACAGCAGCGGCTCCTATCAGATCCCCGCCGTAGGCCCCTATACCCTTACGCCGGTCGTGCCCGAGGGCGGCACGTGGCAAACCGACGGCGGCGTGTTTTACTGGGACACAGGGACCGCGCTGACCTATGTCGCAGGCGCGCCTGCAGCCGGTCAATACCATGTGGCTGCGGGCGTCTACACCTTCCATTCGTCCGATGCCTCGAAGGCCGTACGCTTCGCATTCGGCTACGCGCAAGGCTATTTCACCTATGGAACGCTGATCTGGACCAGCGGCGATAACGAGGGGTACAGCCAGGATGTATGGCGCTTTTCGGCGGGACAGGTGACGCTCATGGTGCCGATGACATACGCGATTCAGGCTGGGGATACGTTCAGCATCGTGGCGGGATGTGACCGGTTGTTTCAGACCTGCAAGGACCGCTACAACAATGTGCTCAACTTTCGCGGCGAACCGGACGTCCCGGGTATCGACGCCATTACTTCGTCGCAATCCACGCGATGACCACAGGGGCTGACGTTGTCGCTGAGGCGCGCACGTGGCTCGACACTCCCTATCACCATCAGGGTCGGGTGCGGGGGGTAGGCGTCGATTGTCTGGGTCTGCTGGTGGGCGTCGGGCGGGCGCTGGGCCTCACGCAATTCGACATCACGAATTACCCGCGTATTCCGACCTACGACTCGCTTACCCGAGGCTGCGAAGATAATCTAGTCAGGGTGCGTCCGCCCTCATTGCAGGCGGGGGACGTCCTGCTGCTACGATTCGACAAGTGGCCGGGGCATCTGGCGATCCTGACTGATGACGATACGATAATCCATGCGTACTTTGCCCGGCGCAAGGTCGTCGAGCATCGGATCGATGCCGACTGGTGGCGTAAGACGCGCGGCACCTACCGGTTCCCGGGAGTGAGCCGTGAGCGGTAGAACCGGCCAGCTCGTCGTTACCATCGTCGGGACGGTCGTCGGGGCCTACTTCGGCTATCCCGGCCTGGGGATGGCGATCGGCGGCGCACTTGGCGCCGTGCTGTTTCCGCCGGAAGCCATCAAGTCCGAAGGCCCGCGCATCAATGACCTCAAGATCCAGGACAGCAGCTACGGCCGACCGATACCGAAAGCCTATGGCGTCTATCGCATCGCCGGTAACATCATCTGGAAAGGCCCCGTTACAGAGCATTCGAATACCGAAAGCCAGGGCGGCAAGGGCGGCGGTCCGAGTTCGGAAACCACGACCTACAGCTATACCGTATCGTTCGCCGTTGGACTTGTACGCGGGCCGATCGTAGGCGTTCGGCGCATCTGGGCCAACAGCAAGCTGATCTACAACGCCGGTCAGGACGCGACTGTGGCCATCGCAGTCGGTTCGATCGCGAACGTCGGCGACTGCAAGATCTATACGGGCAGCGAGACGCAGATGCCCGACCCGGTGATCGAGTCGGTCAAGGGCGCGGGAAACGTGCCGGCCTATCGGGGCTTGGCGTACATCCGATTTTCCGACTTCGACGTCACGAGCTACGGCAACTATCTGCCACAGCTTTCGTTCGAGGTCGTCACGGAATCCGGCGACGCGTACGTGACTGCCATCGCATCGAGCTGGACGCTGGATGACGCGATCATAGGCGCGAATTTCAGCGCGCCTCACATCACGGCCGAGGGCGTGCGTGCAGTGGGCTGGCGGTATTTCTACACATGGGACGGTACGTTTCGGCAAGACCTCAACGTCTATACGTCCGTGCCGGCGGGCGTGGTAACCGGTCCGGAGTATTTGAGCTTTAGCGTACCGGGAAATTCGGACGAACCGGGGGCGTTCTATATCGCGAATACCGGCCTGGGCGTCACATATCACTGGTCGCCCTCGGACGTCGGCAACACGGTCGACACGACAATCCCGGGCATGGGTGGGGCTGGCGGCAACGACAGCATGGTCAAGGATGGCGATGCGGTCTGGATCACATCGCAGTATGGTGCGGTGCTGCATCCTGTGTACTACGTGCCTTTTACCGGCGCCCATGTTACGTCGAGTGTCACCGGACACTTCGCGCTGCTCGGCACAACGGCGGGCTATGTCTATGTGCAGGACACGGTCACTAAAGACATTCTGCGCCTGGACAAAACCACGCTCGTGCTCGCGGACACGATCGCGACAAGCATAGGCGGGGCGTGGCTGGGCGACGTGATTTCCGACGATGAGGCGTACGTCGTGACGATCACGGGGGCCGTCCATCACGTCGACCTGACAGACGGTAGCTCAGAATTACTCTTTACCGCCAGCGGTGCCCCTGAGTCGTTCGCCTACCTGGGCGGCGATTTGTTCGGCTGGACGAAAGTGTCCGGCGACGACACGATCGAGCTGCACTACGGCTGGAAGGGCCTGGACGATGCGGGAATTGCGCTATCTACGATTGTGGCTGACGTGTGCGATCAGGCCGGGCTGGACGCCACGCAGTATGACGTATCCGAACTGACCGATATCGTGCGGGGGTTTTGCGTCACGAATCGGACGTCCGCGAAGGCAGCGATTCAGACGCTGCTGCAGACGTACTTCGTCGACGCCGCCGACACGAGCGGGAAACTCAAATTCGTCAAACGCGGCCATGCGACGGCGGGCACGATACCGGCCGAAGATTTGCTGCTCGTTTCGGACGATGCCAGTCCGTTGGCCCAGACGCGAATCCAGGAGGTCGAGCTTGCCGCCACAATGGAAATCACCTACCTCTCGACGCAGCACGATTTCCAGAACAACACCCAGCGCGCGACCCGCTTCACTTCCGTTACGGAGCAGGCGAAGTCGCTGACCGTGGCCGTTGCGCTGCGCGATGACGACGCCCGCAATCGGGTCGAGACGATGATGGCAGCCGAATGGGTCGCCCGCTCGACGTTCGAATTTTCGGTGCCGTGGAGTTACCTCAAGTACGAACCCACCGACGTAATTGTGGTTACCGACCCGGACGACGGCGAGGCGTATAACATCCGCATAAATCGCGTGGCGCTCGGGCGGGATAATGCGCTGAAGATTTCCGGCGTGTTGGAGGATCAGAGCCTCTACCCGTCGGGGGCCTACCCGCCGACCGTGGGGGCTGTGGCGGGCTCGGGCGCAGCTACAGACGTGGGCTATGCCGCCGGCACGGCCCTGGTGATCGTCGATAGCCCCCCGTTACGCGACGCAGACGATTCCCCGGCCATCTATGCGGCGGCGTGTGGCTACTCGGACACCTGGCCCGGCTGCGTGATCCAGGTCTCGCACGACAACGGCGGAAGCTGGGCGAGCCTTGCTTCGCAGACGGTGGCCGCCACAATCGGCTATGCGAATGACGCTCTCGGCGATTTTTACGGCGGCCGCATTGTTGACGAGCTGAATAGCGTCACGGTATCGATGGTGCACGGTACGCTCTCGAGCACTGACGCCGCCGGCTTGCTGAGCGGGACGAATGCGGCCTACCTCAACGGCGAGATTATATTCTTCCGGGACGCAACGCTCGTCAGCACGGGGGTCTATACGCTGACGGGCTTGCTGCGCGGCATTCAGGGCACCGAGTGGGCCATGGGTGCCCACGCGCAGGGCGACGGCTTCGTATTGCTCAGTAGCGCCACGCTACTGCGCCTGCCGATCGCGCTGACCGATATCAATGCGGATGTGCTGTTCCGGGCGGTCACCCATGGTCGGCTTTCGACAACGGCTACACAAATCACCGAGCCCATTACCGAAGCGAATATTCGGCCCCTTTCGCCCGTCTACCTCGAGGCCGAGAATCAGGGCGCCGATATCGTGCTGGCATGGATACGTCGGGTGCGACTCAGCGCGACCTGGCGCGACAGCACCGATGTTCCGCTCGACGAAGCAACCGAGGCCTATACGATCAAGGTGTATGACGGGTCGACCCTGCTGCGTACGATGTATTCCTCTGGCCCGAGCGCGACCTATACCGCGGCGATGCTGGCGGCCGACGGGTTCGGCGGGAGTAGTGAGACAATCACATTTACCGTGGCGCAGAATTCGGACCAGGGCATCCTAGGCCGTGAAGCAACCGTGAGTCTCGTGAGGTAGGCATGTCCAATAGCACAACGTTGCTCGACCTGATTACTGCGAATCAAGCGAGCAAGGAAGTTACCGCGAATGCGCTCTACGACGCGTTGAGCCAGGCGGCGATATTCGGCCGGCGTGCGAGCACGACCGCGGGGCTCACCTGGGGGTACTACGGCGGGCGCTACACGAAGTCGGACAATACGACGATGGCCGTGGCGAATGCCACGCTCGCTCTGACCGGGAGCGCCACGAACTATATCGAAGCCAATCCGGCCACGGGCGCGGTGTCTGTGAATACCTCAGCCTTCACCGTGGGCCGCACACCACTCTATTCAGTCGTCACGGGCGTTTCGACGGTCACCAGCTATACGGACTATCGCGACGGCACGCAGGGCAATGGCGGGGTCGCACCTGGTGCGCTCGACCACAGCGACATTTCGGACTTCGGCGAGGCGGTCGAGGATATCGTCGGGGCCATGGCGACGGCGGGCAGCGGGCTCACCGTGGCGTACGATGACGGCAGTCCGGCGCGGCTGACACTTTCTCTTGCGGCTCAGCCCTTCGACGTCGCGGGGTTTTTCTCCGGTATCCCGTCGGCAAGCGCGCTGGTTATCCGCATTCCGCTCGCTCGTGCGGTGTCTTTCCCGGCGAACTTTTCCGGCAGTCACGGGGTGGCCGGAACGGCAGCGACGGCTTCGACGGTATTCGATGTGCAGAAAAACGGCGCGAGTATCGGGTCGATTACATTCGCAATTGCCGGCACTGTGGCGACCTTTACGACCACGGGCGGCACCAGCAAGAGCTTCGTCGCCGGGGACATTCTTTCAATCGTCGCTCCGGCTTCGCCCGATGCCACGCTGGCGGATTTCGGTTTCGTGCTCGCCGGCACCCGATAGGACCTAGACATGAGCCTGCTATTTATCGACGGTTTCGATCATTACGTCACGGCCGACCTCGTCAAGAAGTGGTCGTCCGTGGCAGGCAGCCCCACTGTGGCCGCAGCGTCCGGCCGGCGCGGTGGTGGCGCGCTATCGGTGACCGCGGGCAACTATTACGTGACAAAAACGTTTACGGCGGGCGCGTCCTTCGTACTCGGATTCGCGTTTAACGCGGCGCTACTTCCGACGGCCAATCGCGTCATGGCGGAGTTTAAAGACGCGGGCACGACACAGTGCGACCTGCGGCTTAATACCGACGGCACGCTCAGCGTGACGCGTGCCGGGACCGCACTGACGAACGGCACGTCGACCAACACGCTTTCGATCGGCACCTACTATTACATCGAATGGAAAGTCACGATCGCGAACTCGATTTCCGCGGGCTCCTGTAAGGTCCGGGTCAACGGCGTTGACTGGATCACCGTGGCCACATCGCAGGACACGCAGGCGACGGCGAATGCGACTGCGAATTCCGTCAGCATCGGCACTACGGGTGCGATCGGCACAACCTGGCTCTACGACGATTTCTATCTCTGCAACTCGGCCGGCAGCACGAACAACGATTTCATCGGGGACTGTCGGATCGACACGATTTACCCGACCTCGGACGGCAACTACACGGCGTGGACACCCAGCACCGGGACCGACCACTATGCACTGGTGGACGAAACGGCACCGAATACGACGGACTATAATTCCGGGGCGGCCAGCGGCGATCGCGACAGCTACGGCTATGGCAACCTCCCCGCGCTGACCAGTCAGACGGTATACGGCGTGCAGGTTAATGCCGCGCTGCTCAAGGATGACGCGGGGGCGCGCTCGGCTGGCACGATGGCGCGCTCGGGAACGACCGATTCGGACGGAGCAGGTGTTGCGCTTAGTACCGGGCAGCTGTACGTGTCGGAAGTGTATGAGCTGGACCCGAACACTTCGACGGCCTGGACCGAAACGACCGTCAATGCGGCCGAATTCGGCGTGAAGGTGACCGCATGACCGTCGCACGCAATTCGCAGACGCCCGTCGAGGTCCTGCGGACGAACACCGGAGTCAAGGCGCGCAATTCGCAGACGCCCGTCGAGGTCCTGCGGACGAACACCGGAGTCAAGGCGCGTGCCTCGCAAGTCGTGACCGAGGTCCTGCGCCCGAATGCTTCCTTGGCCGCCACGGTGCGGCCGATCGTCATCGTTATGACTTAAGTCATAAGCATGCCTGAGACGCGAGAACACGACCCGAATACGCAGGTTGTCCGGTCCGTTCCGAACTGGGCCGCCTGGACAACCATCATCAGCTTGCTGGTGCTCGGCGCGGGCTGGATCTGGCAAGCAGCGCTCGGCGCGGCGGCGCTCCAAGCCAATACGAAGGCGCTGGACAACCTCTCTTCGGCCGTTTCCCAGCTACGCGACCAGGTGAGTACCGGTCAGCGCGAGATTGCGGTACATTCCTCCGAGATAGGCTATTTGCGTACGCAGATTTCCAGCCTGGAAGGGCGAATATCCGCGATCGAACGACAGCCGATGCAAACGAGGGACCGACGATGAAACGAGTATGGACAGGACTGTGCGTTGCGCTGCTGGCGCTCGGCGCGCACGCTGCTGACGTAAAGCTGGCCTGGAACGCTTCGGCGAATGCGATCGGGTACAAGCTGCACGTGGGCACGGCCAGCGGCAGCTACACCCAGCACATCGATGTAGGAGCCGTCACGGCGGCCACGGTCCCTAGCCTGGCCGCCGGTACGAAATACTACTTTGCTGCGAGCGCATATAACACCGTCGGCGAGTCGGGCTATTCCAACGAAGCGACTGCCGTTGCGCCGGTATCCGCCGGGCCGCCGGTCCCGACCGGCATCAAGCCCAGTGGGAAACTGATGGTTACGGCCAACGTCGGAGCGGTGGATTCCGCGGCGATGACGATCAACGCCAGCACGGCCGTCCCCTGCACGCTGGCGAACGGTGTTGCGTCGTGCCCCTACCAGTCGCGATTTTTCGATGCTGCCGGCAACTGGGTCGTTACCCTGACCTCCACGCTTGCGGGGGCTAAGGCTTCGGCCTCAGCCACATTCGCCGTGGGGGCCATGGCGTGCTCGACGGCGGCCGGTATCAAGAACGGTGCCGACTACTACATTCCGAGCTGCAAGCGGACCTGGACGCGTAAATAGAGGGGCTCACATGCTGCGAATTTATTGTTTGCTGGTGTTGCTGCTGCTTGAGGCCTCGGCGGTTGCGGCGCCTGTGGTCACGGCAGCGGAAGGGACGTTTGCGGCCGGATCGGCCGTAACGCTGCGCGGCTCGGGGTTCGGCGCCAAGCCTACCGCGGCGCCCCTAGTGTACGACTCCTTCGAGGCCGGTACGCTCGGGGCGAAGGTGTTGACGAATCGTGCCACGGTTGGGCAATGGGATACGGGGGCCGGCTACGACGTGGGCGTTTACGCCAGCGATCAGGCCTGGGCCGGAGCCAAGTCCGTGAAGCTATCAACGGCCGGGGGGGTCTATAACCTGTCCTTGGCGAAAAATGGAAGTTTCTCGACGCTCTATATGGACTGGCACGTGCGCATCCACTACCAGAGCGTGCCGTCACGTAATTACAAGCCGTTTCGGCTCTACGGGGCGAACGATGCCATGCAACTCAATTCGGTCATCCTGTGCAACGGCTCGGGCATGAGCGTCGAAGCGGGTGGCTCTAGTTCGTTCTGGTGGGACGCCACGGGGTACTCACAGGACAAGTGGCAGCACTATCAGGTTGCGCTCAAGGAATCGTCTGCCGCTGGCCGGGCCGATGGCATCGTGAAGATGTACATTGACGGCGTGTTGGTGAGTACCCACACGGGGGTAGTGACCCGCAGTAGCTCGGCGCATTGGGACCAAATCCGTATCGGGCACTACTGGGCGTCGGACGGCGTGCCGGATTGCCCGGCGAATGCGGGCGCGAATATCTGGTTGGACGATGTGTTCATCGACACGTCCTGGGCGCGCGTCGAAATCGGTAACGCGCCGACCTATGCTGCCTCGAGTCGACGGGAGATCCAGATCCCGACGGCCTGGGCCGACGGAACCGTTGGAATTACCGTGAATCCGGGGGCGTTCAGCGCCGGCACGGGGGCCTATCTCTACGTGACCGACGCGGCCGGCAACACCAATGCCGCGGGCTATCCGGTGACGATCGGGGGCGGGGCCGTACCGCCTCCGTTGCCTGGCGTGCCCACGAACCTGCACGTGCAATGACGCTCGAGCAACTGGCCACGGCGGCGAATCACACGAACGTCCGGGCCTTCCTGCGTGCGATTCGGCTGGGGGAGGGCACACTCGATGAGGCGGGCTATCGGCGCATCGTGGGGGACATCCCGCCCCATGCGTCGATGACCTCCTGCGAACGGCACCCAAACAGGCGGGTGTGGATTCGGCGGTACGGCGTGTTCAGCACGGCGGCGGGAGCGTACCAGATCACATACCCGACCTGGCGCGGGCTGGTGAAGCAATACCACTTCGCGGACTTCATGCCGCATACGCAGGACATGGCGGCCGTGGCGCTCATTCGCGAAAAGGGCGCACTCGAAGACGTCAAGGCGGGCCGCCTGAGCGTGGCCATCGATCGATGTGGCGCGTTGTGGGCGAGCTTGCCCAGCTCGAAAGCCGGCCAGCGCAAAGTGAGCTACGCGCAGGTCGAGAACGTCTATCGGGATGCGGGGGGCACGCTGACCGCATGAGCGATCCGCGGGCCTTAGCGATCGAGGCCTTGCGGCGCATGATGGGTACGAAAGCGGCCGAAGCAAGACGGGCTTTCGAGGGGCTGACCGCGGCCGAAATGGCCGGACCCTACGAAGCGGACGGACGTACCCGGGCGCAAGTGCTGTTGCAGCTTGAGCAGGAGGAAGCGACCGTGCTACATGCAATCCGCTGGGTGGAACGACTACCTGCACACTTATAGAGGCGGCCAATGGCAGACGAAATACCCGCAGCCACACCCTCGGCTGTCGTGACCCCGCCCCCTTCGGCGTCCGAGATGGCGAACGGCAATCCGCTGCCGTACTACCAGACCGCGCCCTTCATCGTGTCGATGGCGTTCACGCCGCTGGTGTATATCACCGTCTGTGCGGTGCTTTTCACGGAAAGCTTCAGCCAGGATCTAAAAACGCTGGTTGTAACGTCGGTGCTTAACCTGATCGCCGGCGCTATCATGGGGTTTTTCCTGGGCGCCGCTTTTTCCCAGCAAGCCAGCAAACGCCGCACAGATCCGGAGGTAACAATCCATGAAAGCACGAAGCCTTAACCATTGGACGTTTGCGCTGGCGCTGCTTGTGGCCGCCTGTGCGACGGCCTTGCATCCGCTGTCGCAGCAATTGGCCGACGGCTATCTGATCGCAGCCGAGTATGCCCGCCGTACGGATCGCCTCATTGCCGCTCAGGCAATCACGAAAGTACAGGCGCAGCAACGGCATGACAACGCCGAAAAGGCCCGCGTCGCCCTTGACACGGCACGCGGTGCGCTTGCGGCCTGCAGGACCGCCGGCACACCCGATGCGGGCTGTTCCGGGGCGCAGGGCGGCCTTGCTGCGGCCAAGGCGCTGCTCAACGAAACCGAAGCGATTCTGATCGACTCGGGCGAAAGGAAGCCGCAATGAACCCGAACACGTTGATTGTGCTGGACATTATGCAAGCGGCGCTGACCCTGGCGCAGCAGGCGCAAACGGAGGGACGGGACGTCACGCCCGAAGAACTCGCGGGCCTGTCGAATGCGCTTACCGCGCAGCTCGCAGCCCAGCAGGCGGCTATCGACCGGATGCCCGATGCGCCGGCAGTACCCCGAGACGTCTAGCCCACTCGCGGCACTGCTGGCGGTCGGGTAGCGGCGCCTTGCCGTTAGCGCACTGGTAGAGATCCTGCTCGACCCGGGCGCGCTCGTTGGCTTGGCGCTCGAGGCTGCGCAGCCACGCCGCGCGATACCACATGCGGATGTACCAGGGCATTATTTCTCGCGTTTCTTGAAATCCTGTTGCCATTTTTGAAACGCCGCGTAATTTAGCCGGCGCGTCGGGGTAAGTTCGGTGAAAGTTTCCCCGCGCTCGATCGCAGCGAGCATCTTGCGTTGCCATGGGCGCAGTTCGACCCCGTTGATCGCCTCAATGAACCTGCATAGGTCTGACTTAGGCGCCGCTCTATCCATGGCCGACCCCGCCCCGTTAATCACGCGACGAAACGCGACACGCGAAACATCGCCCTCGCTATAGAAGCGCACGTGATATTCCGGCACCAGGCTACCGTGCTCGACCGGATCGAACGAATCCGAGAACGCGACGTACTCGACGGCATGATTTGCGCCTAGCAGCTCGGCCCGGATCACGATGCATTGCGCCATGACCTGACGCACGACTTCGGGGCTGCGTTCGATCAGCGGCCACTCAATGAAAAACCGGCCGATGCGCCGCGGCTTCATAGGGCCGCCCCGTGCGTCAGCAGAAAGCACTCGTGTTTGTGGCCGATCGAAATCTCGCGCTCGAGCAGATCCGAATAGAGGCTTAGCGCACGCTCGAATTCGATCCGCCGACGCGGGTCGAGGTCCGGATCGAGCAGGGCGAACGCATAGCGACGGATGGCGTTGCGGTAGTCCTGCTCGGCCTTGCGCGAATACCACAGGCCGATGCGGGCGAAAAACAGCTGAAGGGTGAGCAGCATTACCGTACCCCGATGAAAAGCCAGACGACGCCAATTGCGGACGTCACGCAGATGCATATCCCGGCGGCGACCAGGAGGGACCATCCGATCCCCTGGCGGATGTTCATCTACGGGACCTCCATCCAGTGCGTTGCCCGGCAACCGTGCTCGTTACGACTACGTAGCCGGACGCTCAGCCAGACGTGCCCGGTTCGGGCATTGCGAAAAAGGGCGGCGCGTTCCGGGTGAACGTGGCACTTCCGACGCGTTTCGATCGGTCGCCAGGGCGACAAGAGACGGCTCACGGCGCGACCTTGAGGGCCGCATTGAGGGCGGGCATCCCTTCGTAGATTTTCATCACGAGCGGGCCGACCGACATCACGAAAAACATCAAGCCGCAGACGAGCAATAGGGATTTCATTTCGTTCTACCTTTCTTCGGGGCCTTCAGGCCGTGGGTTTCGCACAGGGCCTGCTCGATCAGGACCGGGGCGCTCAGTTTGCGACGATCGGCGACTAGCCATTCCTTCAGCCACAAAGGCAGCTTCGTGCTAAAGGGCACTTTCTTAAGGTGGGCCGGAACGCGCGATCTGGCGCGGGTTTCATTTTCTGTAGTCATGTCTAAAGTCTAGTCTATAAATATTCGGGATGCAACATAAGCACCGTAACGAGCGTCAAAACCATCACGAACGAGGCCACTAAAATCCAGGTGGTAACCATCGCCCGGCGCCCTTCGTCAATCCGCAGCTGGCACAGGTAGGCTTTTGCGGCGGTAACGGGCTCAATGCCGTGCAGCGGCCCCGCGATCCCATGGCGCCACTCAAGATAGTGCTGCCATGCGTCTTCGGCGTTCATGCCGGAGTCCATGAGAACCTGACGAAACATATGCCCGACGTGATGGTTTGCCACGGTAGCCCCCTCGTTGTTAGTGTGGCTACAGTCTAGACCGTTCAATGCAAATGGTCTAGCCCTTTCGGTAGCGTCCGCCACGCCATCCGCCAGCGGCCTTGATCGGCCAATCGGCGGCCCATGCGGGGGGGCGCATCATGAGCGATTCGAAGTCTTCGACCGACCCGTACCCCTCTGGGACTTCGGCTACAGGCTCATCATGCACATGCATTACAATCGGGTAATGCGGGTCAAGCTGCAGCATTGCATGCGCGAGGCGATCCCGGGCAACGGCCTGGGTTACATTTTCAGTGAGTTTTCCCCCGTAGGTTTCGAACTCAATCCACTGCTCGACCGGACCGTTTTTCGGGTTAGTGTTCCAGCCCCAAAAACGAATCTTCAGGATCTCTTTGCCCCATGGCGTCACATCTGGAACTAATGACGGATTATGGTAGGTGAGATACCCGCCCGAGGGCAGAATGCAGTACAGCGCACGGCCTTGATGCAGGTACGTAATGCCGCGGTATGCGAACCGGGTGCCGGGTTCGAGCAGGGCACCGACCGCAGCGCGTTCGAGCCCGTACCAGAGGTCAACGATTTTCGGCGACGCCTCGCGCCACGCTTTCACATTCTGCTGGATTTCCTCGTCGCTCATGAATTCATCGGCGCCGAAGGCTTTCCATGCGCCTAAGCCACCTTGATATCCGGACGCCAGCTCGCTCACTTTCCCGTGCGTCTTACGCTCGGGCCGATGCTGTCCGGTTTCCTTGCGGAACTGCAGGAAGTCTTCGAACGGGATGCCGGTAATTTTCGAAGCCGACATTTCGTAGAGTTTCCCGTGCGTGCGGAACACTTCCAGGCGCCATTGCTCGCCGGCGAGTGCGGCCAGCACGACGGCCTCTATCGAACTGAAGTCGGAGCAGATCAGCTCATTGCCTGGCGCCGCGCGCATCATGCCGCGCAGGCAGCCCGACACGGCGAGCAGGGCGTCGCCCCACAGGCGCGTAACGTGGTCGAAATCGCCCGTCATAAGGTCCGGAATTGCGGCTTCGATGCCTTCAATACCCCATTCCATCGGCTTGACCGGGCCGCCACAGCACCGACGCCCGACCCAGCGCACCGTGCCGCAGGCGACGCACTGGCACACGTCGGGACCGCCGGAGGGTAGATTGTGTGGCTGCAGATCGTAAGCCGACCATCGGCGCGTGCGGCCGGCTCCGCAATACACGAACAGGTTCCGAATGCGCCGATCGGCCGGCATCTGATGCCACATCGCCGGCAGTTTCTTCACGGCGGCCGATGACATGGCCGAACGGATTTCCAGCACGCGCCGTTCGACGCAGGGCTGCAGCTTCGCGAGCTGGGCGTCCACTTCGTCCGCGTCGAGGCTGTCGAGATGCAGCCCGCGGCCGTGCAGCCAGGCTACGATTTTCTGCACTTCCGAGGGCTTCGTCACGGCGCCTTGCGTAAGGCTGGTTATTTCGGCGGTATAGCGCGTTTGTGCCGTGCGCACGATCTGCATGCACGCCCGCACTAGGTCGTAGTCACAGTAAATTCCGCGCGTGTTGATACGGGCGTCAAGTGCCACGACGTCGGGCTCGGGAATCGGCGGGCAGCGTCGGCTGATTTCTTCCTGCACGACAATATCGGTGACGTTGTAGGCGTAGAGTTTCGCGAAATCATCGGGCGCGCTCGCGGGCGTGAGACGTCGGGCGGCGTTACCCTTCGTCGGATTGCGCGGCACCGATAGCCTGCGCATGGCGGCGGCCCCGTCCATGTCCTTCAGCGTGTCGCAGGTAAGCACCTTGGCTGCTTTCTCGAGGCCGCCTGGCAGGCCCCATGCGCGGGCCTGGGCGGCGCTGTCGGTCAGCTGCTCGAGCCGCAGGTAGGGCCATCCCATGCGGGCGCAACAGACATTGCGCCAGATCGAGTACTCGAATTGTTGCGAATGGGCGCGGATGAGTCCGCCGGCGGCGATGTGTGCGAACAGCTCAAGCGGCGCCGCCGTGCCGGGTGTCCACAGGGACCACCATCCGCCCGGCAGCCGGTACGAAAGGCTGAGCACTTCGGTCGTCGGGTGCTCCGAGTACGTCCAGGCACCGACCAGGGACAGGCCTCGCTTTGCGCTCGGCTGATCGCCCAGCGGGGAACGCCACTTGCCATTGCGAAATTCAAGGCCTGCCTCGCTATAGGTTTCGAAATCGATATCGGCGATCAGGGCGACAGCGCGATCCATCAGGCGGCCGCAGGCGTAGGGACCGCCTCGGGGTGTTTCGTTTCCATGTGGCGGGCAAGCTGTTTAAACGTGCGGTTGCAACAGGGGCAGACGCCCGCTCCGATGCGCCGGCGCAGCGCACGAGCCGCACGCTCGACCTTGAGGCGGGCGCGATGCTCTGCCTCTCTGGCACGTTCGGCGGATCGCGCGTGCTCGGCCTGCTCCGTGGCTTCCCGAACCTGTTCGTCGAGTTTCTTACGCAGGCGGGACACCTCCGATTCTTTAAAGCTCTGGCTATGCCCAGCCGGGCAGAAGAATGTTTCGCCGTCCCGGCGTCGGCGCTCGATGAAACCCTCCGCTACGCCAAAATGCATGCCGCACTTGGCGCAATCCATGAGTTCAAGGGTTGTCTGAAATGCGAGCTTTCGATCCATGAGCGAACCCTCCAAATCCGGGCGCCGAAGCGCCCGTCATGACCAGCGCGGAATCTGCGGGGTGAGAAAGCCGTAATCGGGTGCCGGCATACCTGGTGCCTGTGGTGCTGCGGGATATCCGGGCGCTTGCGGTATCGCACCGTTAGAAGGGTATGTCATCGGCCCAGTAGCAGGCATCGCAGGTGAAGCGCTGGCGGGCGGCATTTGCCCGTTCGTTGGCGGATAGGGGCCTGGCGCATTGCCGGCAAAAGGGCCGGCGGCCGGCGCACCCCCAGGCGCGGCGGGATAGCCCGGGGCCTGCGGGTAGCCGGGTGCTTGCGGGGCGGCTTGTGCGGGGTAAGCCGGGGGCGCTCCAAACGGTTGCGGAGCAGCGAACTGTGGACCGGCTGCAGGCGGATATCCCGGAGCCTGTGCGGGGCCGCCGTATTGCGGCGCAGGACCGGCTGCAGGCGGATAGCTCGGGGGTGCGCCGGCCCCGGGCGGAAGTCCGCCAACGGGGGCCAGCGGTGTGGCCGACGCACCGGGCGGAAGGGCGGCTGGCGGCGCAGCGAACACTTGATTTGCGTCCGGGCCGGTCTGAATCTCCGAGCCGTAGGCCACGAACTGCACCATGTCGAGATTGAGGTACATCCCGGGTGTCTGGGTCGAGCCGTTGCCCGAGACGCCGATATTGCAGCGGACGAAATACCCCGTTTTGATCTGCTCGGGTGCCATCTGCTTTACGGGCTGGCTATTGTCGTAGACCTTGGGCGCGAATCCGGACGTCAGTTTCAAAACGTAATGGCCGGGGTAACCCTCGCGCTGGGCGAATTTCGGGTCGTCACCGTCTTCGAATTTCCAGGAAAAATCCCGCCGTTGCGTCTCGCCGGCACGCCAATCCTGCGCGGCCTTCGCGGCGATTTTCTGCCACAGCGCGCCGAACTCCGGATTGCGCTTGTCGAACGCTACGGCTATGAACCATTGCGGGCGTTCGCGCTCTTTGCCCGTAGCGTCTTTCGTGTAGGGCGTGGCGAGATTGCCCGCCACAATGCGGCCGACCGGAGTCAGCATGAATTCATTCGTCGATGCCATTGTTATTTCGCTCCTATGGGATTTTGATCGAACACGGTGCCGGCCGTATCCTCAATGAGACGGGGGGCCGTTGCCGGGGCCAGCGCGTAATGCTTCAGCAGCGCAGGGTCCGCCCCCTTGGACTTCAGTTGCCGCTCGGCTTCGGCGGGAGATACCAGCGCGGGTTTTTGAAACGTGCAACCGAACAGCTCGCCCAGTGCACGCACGTCGTTCTCCGCAGCGACCCACATGCGTTTTCCGACGCCTGCCGCCATGGTGAAACCCGCAATGCGTTCGCCCCGATCGATGCGGGCGGCCGCTTCGGCCTCGAGCGCGTCGAGCCGATGGCCTAGACGCTCTTTCGCTAGTCGCAACAGCCGAATCTCCGCGCCGAGCCCGTTGCCGTCGATTGCGTCCTGCGTGCCGCGATTCGAGATTTCCAGCGCGGCCATTGCGGCTTCGCGTGCAGCCGGGCACACCGACAGTGCGGTGCAGTACAGACAATGCGACCCGGTACGTAGCGGGGCGTTCGGGTCGTCCGTCAGCCGAGCGGCCACGCGCAGCGGGTTCTCCCATGAGCGCAGTTCCTCGGGCGTGTAGGTGTGGCTGCGCACACGGCCTGCAGGGTGCCATGCGCGAGGCTGCACAATGGTCGTGACGATCTGCTTGGGCGGCGGGTTGCGGTCGAATGCGCCCAGCTCGCCTAGGGCATATATCAACAGCTGGGGGGACGTGGGCTCAACGACCCGAAACCCATATTTCAGATCGGCCACATGCAGGGTCTGCGCTTCGACGTGATACCAGGTCGCATCTAACGACCCCCACAGGTCCGGGTGAACATCCGGGAGAGACACGCGCTGCTCGACCCGGGGCTTGAAATAGCGGGCCGCGCGTACCCTTTCCATCACCCACGCGACATAGCTTGCCGCTGCCTCGAGCATATCCGCGTTAACGATGATGCCGTTCGGTGCGGCCGTGCCTACAGGAACGACCGCGAACTCGGGCATGTCGGCCTCGAACATCCGCTCGGCGACCCAATGGCAAGCCGTGCCTTCGCGAGCGTCAATGCCTTCGTCGTCGGGCCTGCCTCGGGATAGCCGGATACTGCCCGGGCACGCCATCCATTGATGCGCCTTGCTGGGCGCCAAGCGCGCATGCTGTTTCATCGCGCGATCTGATACACCGTCGAGAGCTGGCCGGAGATCAAGTGAAACAGATCGGGGCGTGCGGCCAGTGCGGCCGGTCCGACGATTCCATACTGGCCCAGCAGGTTATTGACTCCCTCGACCGTGATGCGCTGCTCGTTGATCCCCTTCGTAATCTGACCCACGAGCTGCGCGTAGGTCATTTCCGTATAGGGCGGGGCGAACATGCCCGGCTGCATTACGGGCAGGGGCGGTGCGGCGGGGGCTTGTGCCTGTTCGGCCGGCGGGATCGGGTAACCGGGCGGAAGTGCCGGCGGCGCAGCGGGAGCGAACATGCCCGGCTGCATTACGGGCGGTGCGGGCGGGGCCTCGGGCTCCGAAGCGGGCGGCGGGAAGGGCCACGGGCCGGGCTCGGACGCAGCGGCCACAGCGGCACCGTTGCCCTGCGGATGTACGCGAGCGCGCAGTTCCGCGCTTACGGCTTCGTACAGTTTCGGATCGACGTTACGGCGCTTGCGCCACGTGCCGTCCGCGACCTTAGCGTGGTTCTCGCTGTGGATACGTTCGTCCCACGGCAGGCCCGCTGCATCAAGTTCGGAGGCAAGCGGGGCGGGCGACTGCGCAACGGGCGGCGGGCTGGAAGGCGCTGCGGGCACGGCCGGCTGCTGGCCGTTCGGAGGTAGGGTAGGGGGTGTGGAAACCTGGAGAGGCTGCGACGTCGGCACGTGAATATGTGTGTCATGACTGTTCGCCGGAAGCTGCACCGGCGCTTCTTCTACGACGTCGGCGAGCAGATCTGACAATCGACGCAACAGCGAAATGTCATGCCTGCTGGTCGAGTCCATCGAGAGGGAAATTTGCATTTATTAGACTCCGATTTTAAGTAATTGGGATGCAGCGAATGCGAACGATAGTCGCGCTTGACTCGCGCGTCAAGCGTGTCTAGCATTCAGCCCACAATTAAATTACGGCCAAAAATAATGCAGCTGCGCGGCTATCAATCCGAGCTACAAAACGCCATCTATAAAGCCTGGGGCCGCCGACCGAATGTGCTCGCGCAAGCACCGACCGGCGCAGGAAAAACAGTGGTCATGGCACACATCGTGCGCGAATTCGGCGGCCGTCCAATCGGTGCGATAGCGCACCGTAGAGAACTCGTAAGTCAGATCAGTCTAGCCCTCGCGCGCGAGAAAGTCCGGCACCGAATCATCGGTCCGCGTCCGCTGGTGCGCTGGGTCAATCAGTACCACGTGGAAGAACTCGGACGCAGTTACTACGATGCGGCAAGTCCGGTCGCGGTCGCGTCCGTCGATACGCTAATTCAGCGCGCAACCGAACTCAACGCCTGGGCGCGCACGGTATCACTGTGGGTAATGGACGAAGCGCACCACGTGCTGAAAGACAATAAGTGGGGCACGGCTGTTGCGATGTTCCCGAATGCGTACGGCTTGGGTGTGACGGCCACACCCGGGCGTGCGGACGGTAAGGGCTTAGGCGCGGATTCGCACGGCGTATTTCATGAACTCGTGCAAGGCCCTTCGATGCGCGACCTGATTGCGCTGGGTAATCTGGTTGATTACCGAATATTTATCCCGCCCTCTGACCTTGACCTGACGGGGGTTACGATCAGCCCGACCACCGGCGATTTCAGTGCGCCGCAAGTGCGCGAGCGCGTACGCAAGTCGCATATCGTGGGCGACATCGTGCAGCATTATCTGCGCATTGCGCGCGGCAAGCTGGGGGTAACGTTCGTGCCGGACGTCGAAACCGCGCAAGACGTAGCCCAGCAGTTCCGCAATGCGGGCGTGCCGGCTGAAGCGGTCAGCGCGAACAGCTCGGACGAGGAACGGACCAGCGCGGTGCGCCGACTGCGCAAGGGCCAGTTGCTGCAGATCGTGAATGTCGATCTGTTCGGCGAAGGCTTCGACCTGCCGGCGATCGAAGTCGTATCTTTCGGGCGCCCCACGCAAAGCCTCAACCTCTACATTCAGCAGTTCGGCCGAGTCCTGCGCCCACGCGAGGGCAAGACGCGCGGGCTGATTATCGATCACGTCGGTAACGTGATGCGTCACGGCCTGCCCGACCGGGCGCGCGTGTGGTCGCTCGAGGCGCGCGAGAAACGCCGCAGCGAACCGCTCGAGGGCTCGATTCCGATCAAGGCCTGCCCGCAATGTACGGCAGCGTACGAAGCGCACCTATATGCCTGTCCTTATTGTGGCTTCACGCCCGCGCCTCGGGTCCGCAGCGGTCCGCAACACGTCGCCGGCGACCTGTTCGAACTGGACCCGGCCGTGCTCGAGCAGATGCGTAAGGGTGCCGATGCGATCATGGCGGCCACACCCCCGGAGCTACATCGACTCAAGCATGCCGGGGCGAACGCGGGGGCAATCGCCGGTTACGAGAAGAACCACCGACTGCGCCGTGAAGCGCAAGCCGAACTGCGCGAAACGATGGCCCGCTGGGCCGGCATGAAGCGCGCCGAAGGGCTGGACGAGCGCCAGCGGCATCGGATGTTCTATCACCTGTTCGGTCTGGACTCCCTTTCGGCTCAAACGCTGGGCCGCCCCGAAGCTGAAGCCCTGGCGGCGAAAATCCGCGCGGCTATTCAATAGGATAACGACATAATGAGTGAGATCGAATCGCCGGCGCAAGCAGAAATCCGACTCGAGGCTTCGCGCCTGGGCCATCGGCTGTGGCGGAATAACTCCGGTGTGCTGTTCAACGAGGTAGGCCGGCCGATCCGATTCGGCCTATGCAACGACTCGCCCGCAATGAATGAGCAAGTGAAATCCTTGGACCTGATCGGGCTTACGAGCACCGGGCGATTCTTCGCCGTTGAAGTGAAACCGCCTTCGTGGGTTTTCCGCGGCAGCCCACGCGAACGCGCCCAGCTCGCATTCATACAGATGGTGCGGCGCATGCAGGGTGTGGCGTTTTTCGCCCGATCGGTCGAGGAATTCCGCCGTCACCTGGACGAAGCGCTGCGCGATCTGTCATGCTAGATCCCCGTACGCATATTCTGCTGTCGGCCGTACATATCGCACGTTCCCGCGGTCTGCATCACGTCATTCGTCCGACCGTTGCGCGCCAAGCGGGCTGCGCGCCTTCGCTCGTTTCGTACTACTTCCACACCATGCCGCGCCTCGTGCATGCCGTGGTCCGCCATGCCGTACAGACCGAAGACCTGTGCATTCTGGTACAGGCGCTAGCGGTCCGCCATCCGGTCGCCACACGCGCCCCCCGCGCGTTACGTCATGCCGCGGCGGATTCGCTCAAATGACCGCGCGCCATGTGGTTTCGATTCAATCGATGCTGTCGCGCTCCGCACGCTTCGTGCTGTGGGGCCTGCGGGCCGACGAACGGGGCAAGGTCGCCAAGCTGCCGCTGAGCCCTTATACCGGCACCGTCTGCGATGCGCACGACCCGCGTGAACACGTTACGTATGAACTGGCTTTGACCTGCATAGGCCGGTTCGATCACGCGGCCGGCATCGGGCTGGTATTACGCGAGGGTGACCATCTGTTCGCAATCGACCTCGATCATTGCGCCACGAAGGGCATCGTGCGGCCCGAAGCGCTCGAGGTAATCCGGGCGTTTCCCGGGGCATACGTCGAGTGGTCGCAGTCGGGGGAGGGCATCCACATCATCGGATCGGCGGCACACGCGCCGGCACATCGATGCAAGCGGGCCGAGCTGGGAATCGAACTCTATACGACGGGCCGCTACATCGCGCTCACCGGCATTGGTGCGCGCGGGTCCATGGCGACCGACTGCACCGCGCCCCTGCACTGGTTTGCCGCGAAGTATTTCGCCCCCTCTGGACCGGCTGCAGACGGTTCGGACGACTGGACCGATACTCCCGTGCCTGAGTGGCAAGGACCGGCAGACGATCGGCAGCTGATTGCGCAAATGCTTGCCGCGAGACCGAGCGCCGAAGCGGCATTCGGGGCGAAAGTCACGCTTGCGCAACTATGGGCAGGCGACGAACAGGCGCTAGCACGGGCCTATCCGAGCCCGCAGGGGGACACCTACGACCGGAGCAGTGCCGATGCCGCACTGATGGCACACCTGGCATTCTGGACCGGGAAGAACCACGCACGCATGTGGCGCATCGCGAAGCAATCGGCGCTCTACCGCGAGAAATGGGAGCGTGACGACTACCGGATTAGCACGGTCGTCGGGGCGGCGCGCAAATGCACGTCGGTCTATGGCGCACGTTCGAAGTCGGCACTTCCGCCGGCGGCCACAGGGGTGGAGGCGGCCGACCGCGGGCCGCTGTTGCGCCCCCTGTCCGAACTGATTACGCGACCGCGCCGGCAGGAATGGCAGGTTAAGGGTGTGCTGGAATTCGGCGTGCTCGCCATGCTGCTAGGGGAGCCCGAGACCGGCAAGAGTTTCGTTGCGTTCGACCTGGCCGCGTGCATCGCCTCGGGTGTCGAGTGGCACGGGCGGCGCATCCGGCAGGGGCCGGTCGTGTATGTGATGGGTGAGGGGCACGGCGGGTTTGCGCGCCGTGCGAAAGCCTGGGAGGTTCACCACAGTATGAGCCTCACGGCGGCACCGATTTTCTACTCGCGGGCCGCGGTGCGTTTCTTCGTGCCGGGGGATGTGGCCGCGCTGGTGTCGGAGCTGGACGCGCTACCCGTGCGCCCCGCGATGATTACGATAGACACCCTGGCCCGCGCGTTCATGGGCGGCGACGAGAACAGCGCGGAGGATGCCGGGCGCTTCATCGCCGAGTGCGACATGCTGCGCGAACGGTATCAGTGCACGGTTGTGGTCGTGCATCACACGGGGAAGAACAACGGCGGCCGGGCGCGCGGCTCGGGCGCATTCTTCGGGGCGGTCGATGCCGAGCTGGTCGCCACACGGACGGACGACGTTATCGTGCTTGCGTGCGGGAAGATGAAAGACGGCCCGCGGTTTCCGGCGATGCCCTTCACGTTTTTCGATATCCGACTGCCGCCCGACTGGCTCGATGACGAAGGCAACGTGCAGAGCAGCGCGGTACTTAAGCCCTGCAGCATGCCGGCACCGAAGGATAAAGCGCTAAAGCCACAGCGGCTCGGCTCGAAGCAAGAGGAAGTGCTAGTCATGTTCGAGGCCATGATAGACCGCAACCCGGACGGCGTGTCCTACGCCGATTTGCGGGAGGCCATGCGGGTAGAGAAAGTATCACGAAATCGATGCTGGGAAGCCGTAAAGGGCCTTGCCGCGCGCGGCGAAATCGTCGTCAAAGGCGACCTTAAGGCGGGGGATGCGACCCTATTTCCTGGGGAGGGACGGCCCGACCCGAGCGCTACGCCATGACCACACCGCCGAAAGGGCGTCACGGTAGCCCTTACTACTGCCTAGAGCACCGGCTGATCTGTAATTCGATCCTGAGCACGGACAGTTACTACCAGGGCACGCCGTGCTGGGTGTGGATCGGCAAGCGCAATGCCAACGAGTACCCGCAGTTAAATCTGTGGATACCCGGCCGGGGCATGACGTCGGTCCTGGCGCACCGGCTTTCGCTCGAGGTATTCCGCGGCATCGTCCTGCAGCCGGGCGAGAAAGCCTGCCACGGCTGCTACACTCCGCTATGCATCAACCCGATGCACATCTGGCCCGGCACGCACTCCGATAATATGCGCGACGCATATGCGAAAGGGCGCCTGAAACTGCCGAATGGTCTAGACCGTTAAAAATCTAACGTCTAGACCATTTAGTGCTTGCGTTACCGGTAACGTTCCTCTACGATTACCACATCAACAACGCAAACACGAAGGGGCTAGACCATGAGCAAGCAAGCCGTCAAATTCTCAAAGGTTAGCGAGTGGGTAGCGGCGGGCAATATGGAGTCCGGTTTTTACTTGCTCGAAAGCATCGAGCGCGAAACTGAAAAGGCCGTTGGTTTCAAGGCCGAGAAATTCAACGCTGCGGCCTACTTAAAGCCGGCTACTTGCTGGATTTCAAAGTCTCAGCTTCAGGAAGTACAAAACGATTTCTATACCAGCGGCCCGGCTAGGATGTTTCTGGTGCCGGCCTGGCTTTATGGCCGTAAGGAACAAGACGGCTACGTTCTATAAATAGATACGAAGGGGCTAGACCATGGCAACGATTATAGTCGAAATCTCCGGGCAGTTTTTCAAGCGCAGGACCGATCGCACATATACGCACGCGGTCGTGTTCAAACTCGACTACGACGTTGAGCTGAGCCAATCCCTCTCGTATGTGGGGCTTGATATCAAACGGAACTGGACTTTCTACGCGGAAAAAGCGGCCTCTGGCGACCCGCACTATGCGTCTTACGCAGAGCGCATCGCGATGGGAAAAGAGAAGTACGCCGAACAGCAAAAAGCCCTGGCGCGAGCAAAGGTCGAGGCCCGCAGACAAGAGGGTGCGTTTGAGAAGTTCTATCTGTGGGGCTTTTGCGGACGGCTCGACCTGGCCGAGAAAGCAGCGCGGGTATGCATGAATCGTCGCGGCAATATCGACGTCACGATTGTCCCGGTAACAGAGGGCTAGACCATGCATACAGAAATGCTGTACCAGGACGGGGACTACTTCATCAAACGCACCGACGACGATTGGCTGTGCGTGGGGAGACAATCGGCTGACCATTTCAGCGTACCCCCTACCCACGGCCAGTATGCGCGAATCCTCAAGGCGCGAAGCCGGGCCGAAGTCGAATCGCTGCACAACGAATTTATCGAAATGACAGGCAGGTACGCTATGAACTTCGAATCCGCAACGGGCGTAAAGCTGATCCGTGATGAGGATTACGAGAACATCGAAGCGGTACGCGCGGCATATCCGGGGGCGGCGAAAATCGTCGAGGTAGACCGCGGCTGGGCAGTGTTCGGGACGATGGCCGATTATGAGATGTGGGCGGATCAGCTTTGAAACTCGCGCTAGGTACGTACTTTTTTCTGCTCGATGCGATCCGCCGGCATCGGCACGAGCACGGGGGTAAGTTACCGATGGGGTTTCGGCTGCCGCCGGCCGTGCTGGCGGACCTGCAGATCGACCCTGATATGCCGCCGGGTAGCCTGTGCCTGATCGACCCCATGAACCGCCCGCAGGGGGCACCGCACTACCTGCTATGCGGGCTGCCGGTTCGGGTCGATACCCGCTGCAACGCGCCCCTAATCGTGACGTGCTGGGGTAAGGACGAGCCCATATGATCCTCGTGCGCTTGCGTGTGGCCGCCACAGTCGGGGGCGTCGAATTCGGGCTCTACCTAGCGACGGGTCCAGAGCCCAAGCAGGGGCTCTATCTGCCCTGTGCGACGCGGGATGAGGCCGAAGCGGCGATAGCGAGCCTGACCCGTACCGGGGCCGTTCGGCTGCCGGATAACCGCATTAATTCGGAGGACGAAACGTGACTGAAGAACAGATTCAACTACTGGAGCGCACGGCCAACTTGTTGCGTGGCGTATGCATGGACCCGCGCGTGCCGCAAGACACCCGAGATGCGCTCTGGAGCGCGCGGGGCGAACTGGAAGCCGCTGCAGCGGCGGCGCTTGCACAAGAGAGCGACGGCGGCGTTCGCGAGGGTACGAACAGGACCACGGACGGGAGCATCGGGCAGCCATGAAACGACAAGAGCGAATCGAGGTAACGCGGCTTTACTGTGATGTATGCGGGGAGCTGTGCGAGGGGGCGTATGCCGTGCTCAGTGCAAACGGGCACGAGTACCACGCATGCGACGTTGGGGAGCACCGCGACGTCCTGCTGGCACGGCTCGCTCAGGTCGTTATCGCTCGTGGAGCGCAACCCGCAGAAACGGGTTTCGAGTATCTGCTCAACGCGCTTGAGGCGGCAATCCATTCGGAAAGCCCGTATAAAGCAGGCTACCCAGCGTGCCGTAAAGCGCTGCTCGACTATGTGGCCGCGTTGCCGAGTGCGCTGCTCAGTGCCGAACGATTCGACACGCTGTGGCACTTGTTGTGCGAGCTGCCCGACCGCAACAGCCCGGAGGACGATCCGAATGCGATCGTGTGCGACAAGCAGGAACTGCGCGACTGTTTCGAAAATGCATTCGGGAGACTGACGTGACGAAAATCTGGTTTTGCAAGATCGGTGAAGTACAAGAGGGCATGCTGCCCGGGGGTGCGGATGCCGCGATGCGCAAGGCCGTGACCGCTGCCTATGTCGCGCATACGGGGGAATCGCCTGACTTCATTTTCTCGGGCTGGGGCGGGATGCTGACCGAGGGGGAGCGGGCGGTTCTGGAAAACCGCATGCCCGATCCGAAAATCGATTTCGAGTATCTGCTGAACGCGTTTGAAACGGCAATCCACTCTGAGCATCTGAACAAAGCGGAATATTTAATGTGCCGTAAAGCGCTGTTCGACTATGTGGCCGCCGTGAAACGGGTGCAGACATGAAGCCAGCCCTCTACTTCAATCCCGACTCCGGGACAACCCTTACGTGCGGCCAATATGGCTACCTCAAGGCCAAAGCGCGGATCGATCTTTCGCGCTGGCAGCCGGTCGTATTCCAAGCGGCGGCCGAGGCCGAAATCTCGCGTTTTCGGACTGTGCTCGAGCAGCTGATCGGGACGACCGATCCGAGCGCGCTGCGAATCAAGGCGGACTTAATGCGACTGCGCGCCCTAACTCCGGACGAACAGACGAAACTGCACGCCATCGAAACGCTACTGCAGGGGGAATCCACATGAGCTACGACATTACCGACTACCCGTATATCCTGAAGGCGGTCGAGGACGAACGGCGGTATCAAGAGCGGAAACGGCCCGGCCGGCGCCATGAGGTCGGGGCGTACCTCACGATCCTGCGTGCCCTGCTGACCCGGGCGGAAACGGCCTACACGGCGTCAGAGGGCGACCAGGCGGCCCTGCATGAGCTGCGCAAGCTGGTGGCCGTGGCCTGGGCTTGTTTCGAGCAGCATGGGGTGCCTGAACGACAGGCCGTGATGCCGGGTCGTGCCCCTGGGTCCGTCGATAACGGGCTGCTCGCTCAAGTGCTCGAGATATTCGCGGAACTGGCGCCGGCACACAACGGGCCTGTACCGCGTGATTCATTGCGGCATAACTGCGTTGTACAGATGAGCGGGGAGGAATTCAACGGCGCGCTTAATGAGTTGCTCCGGACCGATACGCTGCGCTATCGCTGGTTCGACCATCTCGGCGGGGCCGCCTACGTGCGAGGCTCGAAATGAACACGAAACCGACCGCCGGCCCGCGACCCCGGCGTAATGCCGAGCGCACGGCGGCCACACGGGCACGGCTGCAGGCGCAAGGTCTGCAGCGCATTGAATGCTGGGTCGACCCTCTGGATATCGCAGCCGTACGGGCCTTCGTGGCTCGCCTGGCGCAAGCTCGAGTCAAGCGCTGACCGCCTTTCGGCGGAACAACTCCCAAAAGGCCGGGTGCATCTTCCGGTCGCCCGCTTCCCATTGCTGCCACACCCTGCAAGACGTCCATAGCAAGGCGCCGGCGGCTGTCTGTGTGAGCCCGGCTGCCTCACGTGCCGCCCGGATTTCGGCCGGGCTAGGGCTATTTTTAGACACTGACCCGGACCTATTTGAAAGTGCCGACGGCGCAGTTACGGCCCTTGTGCCACAAGACCCGATCCCCGTTCGCATCGGTGCGAATCTCGTAGACCCGGCCGTTCCGGTTGTATTCGGCTAGCATCGCTTCGGCCGAATCGCCGTACCGAACGCATCCGCTCGTGCAGTAAAGCACGGCACCCGTGCGCAACGGCTCGATGTGAATTTCTCCGGATTCAGCGTTCGATATGTCGCAGAGTGACGCATAGTCGGTATAGCCGGCATCACGGGCCAACGCGTCAAGCGCTTCGGCTTCCGTGGCGCCTTCATAGTTGCCGAGAAAAGCGCCAGATAGAGTGTTCTCAATACGGTAGACGGTCATTTGCATTCCTTGCCCCTGAGTCCCGAGGCGCGGTTGGTTCGTCGAACCCATGAATTCACTATACGCGCAATGAACGTAATCGTCAAGGAATATTTCACGGTCTGTAATTTATGGCGGCCACAATTACTAATTTATGGACGTTCCTTAATTACTGTAATTTACAGCGAGATATGCATTCGTGTTAAATCATTCAAGTGTCATATTTGTCCTTAAATTACTTAATTATGCAGCCGTCCGATTCGGACGTCCGAAACTACTTTCGGACGGCTGCCTAGCCGTCCGAGCGTCCGAAACCCCCCTATAGGGGAGGTGTTCGGACGCTCGGACGGATACAGCTAGGCAGCCAAGGGGTTCTATAAATTATGGAACGGAAATTACCGCTAAAAATCTGTAATTATCCTGGCTGTAATTTACTGACGCGGGACGAATCGGGACGTTGCGAACGTCACCCTAAACCGCGCTGGAAATTAAAGACGCAAATTAAGCGACTTTCTGGCCGTAAATTACAGGAAGAACGCGCTCGCTTATTTATGGATCATCCGTTATGTGCTGAGTGCGAACGCAACGGGCGGGTCAGTGTGGCTACCATCCGGGACCACATCGTGCCGTTGGCTGAGGGAGGCACGGACGATCCCGAGAATATCCAAGGGCTATGCCAGGCCTGCAGTGACGCGAAGACAGAGCGCGAGATAGCGCGGGGTGTGGCGCGCTACCATGGACGCCTCAAGGATTGATAGGCGCGGCCGTTTATGTGTGGCGGGCTGGGCGGCATGACGTTGTGTGATGTGCGGTGCGCGGCGCTGGGCTGTGGCCGGCTGCGTGCGGGGCGTGGGGTGGGTAATTTCTTGCGGGCGTGCGTCCTGGAACT
>Ga0172380_10002202_pt1 | contig 31001 bp, 52 predicted proteins | sample Leawe162metaG_FD_119747 | JGI IMG/M metagenome (GOLD analysis project Ga0172380, IMG submission 119747) | Leachate microbial communities from a municipal landfill in Southern Ontario, Canada - Leachate well 162 metaG | ecosystem: Engineered > Solid waste > Landfill > Unclassified | place... | reverse complement strand
ATCTGGCGCAATACAGAAGGGCATAGACTATCTTGGCGTTCCGAAAGAAATACAAAATCTTGGTTTATCACCAGAGAAAGCGCAACAAGCGTCCGAAGCGGTAGGCGAACTGAATCAAATGGCGACACAGTTCCTTGTCCCTGCTGTTGCCGGTAAGTTACCTAAAATAATTAAAGAAAAAATAGCGTCTAATAAAGTTTTAACCCCACTGGAACGTAGTAAAGTTTTAGACACAATCCCTAAAAAAGAAGTTGATGCTAATATAACAGCGGATGCACTTGCAGATAAAATAGTTAATGAACCCAAACCCGTGTTTACTCCAGAAGAGGCACAGTTCTACGCTAATAATGCAAAAGCCGTAGAAAGTTCTTTGGCAAAAGTAAATGCTAAACCCACGGAAAAATACAGTTCATTAACACCAGACGAAATAAAGAGTCGTCAGGATTTAGCCAGTAAGGAAACAACTATTTCACCAGCGCGTTCTTCTGAAACTGGAGTAGCTTCGTTAAGTTCTGAAACCATACCAGAAAAGGGAATGAATCCCTTAGAGGGATCAAAGACAAGTGCTGGCTTACCTTCGACTTCGGGAGAAATATCTACCAATCTGCCATCTGTTAAAACAGAGAATTTACCGGGCGACATAAAACCTCCTTTAGTTGACGAGATAAACATAAAAAATGTTTCTGACAAAAGCAAGGGAAAATTTACATTATTTGAAGATGATGGTAGTTTAACCCACACAGCTGTAAACAAAGGTTCTACATTTACTGTTGATGAAGCTATCGCCAGTATGGATAAGCATAGAGACCTTAATAAGCAGATTTTGGACAAAGCAAAAAACGGTGATTTAGCCGGTGCACAAGAAATGATCAAAAATTATGATACCAATCCCCAATTCCATAAAGAAGCCGCCGAAGGATTTATAGCAAAAACACTTGATATACAACACACAAACTTTACACCAGAAAATGTTAGAAAATTATTAAATGAAATAAAGACTAAGCAATCTATACCCAAAGAGGTACAAACTGGACTAAAAACATCTGAATCTCCCCCATCGGGTATAACACCGGCAGATAAAAACGTAACTGCCACATCTATACAAGAAACCACACCGAAATACCCTCCAGAAGGTAATTTGGGTGTAGAAAAAAGTACTATCCCACCTACAACTGAAAGTGGTAATGTTATACAGAACCAAAAACTCGGTGAGTTGCCCAAAGTAACAGAAGAAACGATTCGTTCACAGACCCCACCTGTTCAAGAATTACAAACAGTGAAAAAAGGTGAACATATTGTACCGCCCAAAGTTATAGAACCTACGCCAACCATTACCGAGGGGGCGGGTGAAACAAAAATACGTGGGCTTGCTAAAAGCACAGAGGCAAAAGCCATAGCAAAAGGATTAACAGATAAAATAGAAAATTTACCTGAATATGAAGCAGAGCCCAATAAACCCAAAGTTAATTTTGCATCTGAACTTATCGCCAATGATCCTGAAAAAGCGATGCGAATTGTAGAAGGCAAGGAAACTATACCACAAAAAGATATGGAAGGTTTTATTTCAAAGGGTTTGGAGGTTTACGCGACTCAAAAGGGAGACCCTGAATTAATTATAAAATTAGCACGGACTGAATTTACGGCGAAGAAGGGGACAGAATATGGAAGATTTGTACAATCTTTAAGAGAACAAGACCCATTGTCGCCTGTCAATGCTATTAAAGAAATAATTAAACTTAGGGAAGAATCACATATTGGTAAACGTAACGCAGTTTTAACTGAAAAGTTTGAAAAACAGATTAAGACACTCGAAGAAAAGTTAGTACAGAAAGACGAACAGATACAAAAGATTCAAGCTGAGAGATCGCTTAGAAAGATTGCCAGAGAAGAAGGTTATACAACTCGACAAACTAAACGAGTGATCAAGAAAGAAACACTTGATGCAGAATATGAACAACTCTTAAATGAATTTGTCAAAGTTAGCGGGAAAATTACCGCAGGACTTGACCCGCAACAAACTGCTGTGGTTATTAAAATAACTCGTAACCGCGTACAGAGTGGATTGGTAAGCGCAGAGAAAATAATTGATGATGCGTACCAATTCCTTGCTGATAAAGTTGAAGGTATTACTAAGAAAGACATCCGAGACGCTATTTCTGGCTATGGCAGGACAAGTGAAAAGACACGATCAGATTTAGCTAAGACAATGAATGACCTACGCCAACAGATGCGTATAGTTTCTAAGATTGAGGCGATAGAGTCCGGCGAGGCAATAACTAAACGTACAGTTAATAAGACTACGCCCAGCAAAGAACTAATAGCTTTAAAGCAAGAGTTAAAAACCAAATTACAAGAGTCAGGGATTAAAGAAGAAGAATCATTGTCTAAGTCTAAAGAACGGATTAAAAAGACATTAGGCGAAATTGAAGATAAGATAGCACGTGGAGATTATGCGAAAGTAGAACGACCCACCACTCCGATGGACGCTGAAAAAGCTAGGTTGCAACAAGAACTAAAAACAATGCGTACCAGATGGAATGATATACAAAAGAATCTTGGTGAGACTATAACAACCGAAGAAGCGGGTAACATTGCCAAACTTTCTAAGGGTGCATCGGAAGCTAAGAAGAAAATGGAGAGTTCACCAAGGCGTGGTTTAGGCGAACCTGCAACAGAGGCAGAAATGGAATATGGTCGTAAAAGAGTTGCCTTTGCCCAATATGTTGATGGTCTGAAAGACAATGCGAATAAAATGACTTGGCAGGAATTTAAGAGTAGTCCACTTGGCAGTATGGTTAAAAGTGCAAGTCATATCCCGGGATTAACAAAATCAATGAAGGCTACATTTGATAATAGCGGGTTATTCAATCAACACATTAAAACTTTAATGACCCATCCGGTTGTTTGGCAAAGGAATGCACTTAAATCGTTCCAAGACATCTACCGCACTCTGGGTGGTAAGAATGTAATGGGTGAAATAGTCGCTGATATGGTTTCAAGACCTAATTTTGAAAAATATAAAACAGACAAATTAGCGATTAACACTATTGAAGAGGCGTTTCCCGATAGTAGACTATTGGAGAAAATCCCATATTTAGGGAAAGTCCATCAAGCCGCCAATACTGCTTATACGGGATTGGCTTATCGCAATAGGATGGATTTATACGACCTTTATACAGAGATAGCCAAGAACTCGGGGCATGATGTAACTACAGGATTAGGGATTGGCGAAGTAGTGAATTCTCTCACGGGTCGTGGCAAACTCGGTGCATTGGAGAAATCTGGTAATGCAATAAATGTACTTTTATTTGCACCAAGATTTGTAAAAAGCCATTTCGATGTATTGACAGCACACGCAGGGAATAAAGATGTTACTCCATTTATGAAGAAAGAAGCCGCTAAAAACTTGGCTAAAATAATTGGAAGTAGCGCGGCGGTAATGATTACTGCCAACGCAATTAAGCCGGGTAGCGCAGAAACAGACCCACGTAGTTCAGACTTTGGTTCTATTAAAGTGGGTAACACGCGATTCCACTTTATGGGTGGTATGAATTCATTATTAACCCTTGGCTCAAGATTGGCTACACTCTCGTCTAAGAGTACTACTACGGGCGAAGTAACACCATTAAATTCCGGCAAGTTCGGCGCAAAATCTGGATGGGATGTATTATTAAACTTCGGGGAGGGGAAGCTTGCCCCGGTAGCGGGATTAGCAAGAGATGTTTTAAAAGGACAAACATTTGGTGGCGAAAGATTAACGGTAGGCGGTGAGTTAAAAAATTTAACAGTTCCACTCCCGATAACCAACGCACAGGAATTTCTTAATGATCCTAAATCTGCACCCATTGTGATTGGTATGATAGCGGATGGACTTGGAATATTTACTAGTACATATTCTAATGATCCTGCATTGCGTAAAGTCCAAAATACAATCTTAAAAGCAGATCAAGAAAAAATGAGCGAAACAGCAAGAAGCAACTTCTTTGATAATGCAAGAACTGCACTTAGGAATGGTTCAATAACGCGAAAACAATTTGACGATTATTCAAAACAGTTTAACGAATTACAGAAAACAGCAAAACCAAAGGTTAAAAAATAATGCGTAAGTATGTTCCACATTCAGTTTTTGATATTCCGAAAGATGCCCCTAAATGGGCTTTGGATTGGTCTACAAAACTTCACAATGAATTTAAGAATATATCCAATACTTATGGTAAAGATGAAAGTGGCAGGGTCACGGTGATTGGCGCAATGGATTCAAGTGCAACATCAAGTGGGTCAGGTTCATCTACTACCACAACGACTAATTCGTATAGAACCGGGATTACGTCTGTAGGTGCGGGGACTACATTTATACCATTTTCTACACCATTAAGTAATACATATCATTTGATATTGGAACTGTATAATTCAGAAAATATTTTGATGCCACAGGCAACAGCGAGTATTACTATGCCTCAAGTAAACGCTGGGTTTACTATTACAACAGAAGAATTCCTTTATGTGAAATATACCGCCATCGAGATAGGCTGATGAAAAAACTAATTTTTATTATTTGTTTACTATTAATAAGTGCAGAGATTTTTGCACAATCATCTACAAAGGTTAAATACCAAGAGGTTAATGTTGACACACTTAAACGCAATAGGAAAGCCGGTGCTGGCGATGTTGTAGTCCATGCTCCGCTTAAAGTAGATAGTGTAGCGACATTCTCGGATACAATAAAAGCCGTTAATGCCATAGGGTCTGGAATATCCCACTTTTTTGAAACTCAGGCAGATACTTTTTCTGGTAATGGTTCTGGCTTACAGAATCACGCAATATTCAGAAAGGGAATTAATATCTGTAATAATTGGCAACCAGCCTCACAGGGTGGCAAGGCATATATAACTTTACAGAACCGCTATACCGATGACTCTACTTTTTACGCTGTAATAGGACAGTCCATTCCGCCAAGTTATGACTTTATGTTACAGAAAGAAAAATGGGACGGTAACGATAATAAATATATGCAATTTTATAGATTTAACGGGTCAGATAATTCTACACATTTTAATTATAATGTTACAAGTAAAAATGATGCTAAGTTTATGACTTATGGAAATGTGAGTGTAGACACTGGCAAGTTTTCTATTTTAGACGGAAGCTCAGATACGCCTGATTCAATGTTTTACGTAAAGGGTGGTGGGCATTTCACGGGTGGATTAAAGGTAAATAATGATTTTTTGAATTATGGGCATTTAACAACCAAGACAATTTATGATAATGAAGTACTTAGCGTAGACTCTGCCGATGGTCTTATTTTTAATAATGGTCTTTTTCAAGTTAATTGGGATGGAAGTTCTGCATTCCAAAAAGGTGTTGAAATAAATTATTCGGCAGACGGAGAAGCAAACGATTCAGCTCTAACAGTACATCGGGGTGGACACTTCACAGGCGGGTTAAAGGTAAATGGCCATATAGATGCCTTGAATATGGGATTATCTGCTGGAGTATATACCATGCCGGCAATGACAGATAATAGTGATAGTACCTATACGGTAGCCGATGTGGTATGTATGCTTTATCCAGATACAGCTGGGGAAGGTGTATTACATAGGTACACTGTCTCAGGTGCTACTTTTAAACCGGATAATAACGCTAATAACTATTGCATAGTAGACTATAATGGTGGTTCGCCTCTGGTAAGAAATATGGCATATCTTGATTCGATAAATTGGACTACTAAAATACCGATAGCATTTGTTTATCGTATAAATGCTGCTATTGATTTTTTGAAACTTGATGAACTTGCAAAAGCACTTCCTAATAAATTACAAATACATTTAATAGCAGAGCATGGTTTTTGCCGTGCCACTGGTCTTACTTTATCAGAAGAGGCTACAAGAAAAATTAATATTTCAGCTGGGGATTATGTTTATGGTGGTTATAAAGCATCGTTACCAATCTTTGAAACTGGGGAAGTAGGAAATACTTTAAGAGAATGGGTATATGATGGTAGTATATGGGTACCGACTGTTGTTACTCAATATGATAATACTTCTTATCAAGGTGCTACTGGTAAGACGGCTTCTGGTGGAAGTCATTACTTAGTTCTTTGGGTCTATCGTAAAATGTCCACCATTGATCCATTGGGGAAAGTAGCCGGTTATATATTCGGTACAACAGATTACGTTAAATTAACGGATGCACAAAACTCCGCTATTCCCGCGAACATTCCGCCCATATTTTCAACTTTTGGTTATTTAGTCGGTCGTATAATAATTCAGTACGGAGCATCAAGCGCAGTCCAAATAGAACAATCTTACGCTTCTGTGTTTTCTGGTTCACCAGTTGCTTATCATAATGAACTATCTGGTCTTGATGTAGTACCTTATCAACATGTTACAGACACAAATAGAATTGCCTATAAAGAGAAATCAAATGTATTCACTGCTACACAATACATACAGAGTGGTACAAGTAGTGCAATAAATAACTATTTACTTTCTACAACTGGATCGGCTTATTATTCTATAGCAACTAATTATGGAGTATGGAATAGGGTGTGGGATATGGGTGTACAGTTCAGCGGAAGCCCGGATAAATTAGGATGGTATTATAATAGCAATAGACATTTTGTTCTTGACACAATGACAAGAGCGGCTTTTAGTGACCAGATTTATACAACTACAAAACTTGGGATTAAAAATGGTCTATTTGCTAACGCACTTGAAGTATATAATTCTAACTCTGTACAAATAGCTGGCATAGATAGCTCAGGAAGTCCAGCGTTTGGGGCGGCTGTAAGTTCTACAGCATTAATTCTTGGTAAAAATATTAAGAGTAAAACTAATTTATTACAACTTCAAAATTCCGCAGGCGTGGACAGGCTTTTAGTAACAAATAATGGTGGTACTACTGTAACGTTGGACTCTACTGCTTATGAGTATTTATATGTATTTAGCCCTGTAAGAACTACTTATAGTGGCAGATCTCAAATAAGATTCCAAGAAGCCAACGGGTCAGGAACTGCTACAAGCTATGGTTTTATAGCGGCGACTAAAATATCCACTACAACAGGCGCTGGCTATATGTATTTAGGTGTTAAACTCCCGTCGGTACCTACCCTACAGCAAATGATAACGTGCCATGGGTCAAATAAAAACGTAACACTTGGCAATTCCGGTACTGTTGTTTCATCTACATATACAGCAGGTATTAAATCATTCAGCGATAAGGCGGGTATATGGGTACTTGAGAGGTCTTGGACAGCAACACCGGTTTGGTCTGCTGATTCGGCGGGGAATACAAATCAATCAGGCGATTTAACATATAATTTTATGCACGCCGTTGGGTCTGCTGATTCAGTGAATTATACTCCATCCGTAACACAATGGAATTATACAAAGTTAGAACCCGGATTAACATGGCACGAAGCAGACGGTATAACCTGCGCTGGCGATTCAATGAGAATCCAAGTTGCTGGAGATTATGTAGTACAATTTTCTATTACTTCGAGTGGTGCAAACCAAAACGATTTTTGGCGTGTAAAAATATTTAAAAATAATGAATCATTTCCATCAAGCGTAGGACGTTTCAGGTGGAAGACTACAACGGCAGGTCAAACAGATACAAAGAATTATTTTTGGTACATTACCGTCGCCGCTAATGATTATATAAGTTTTAAAATAACAAATGAAACAGCAGCGAGAAATCCGACAATAACTGATATGAAAGTTTATATAGAGAAGAAACCAGAGAATTGATATTAGCAAAAAACGATAGAGACAATCACTTATCCCATTTAGGAGGGAACAATGCGTAACTGGATAGAAAAAAATTATAGTATATTGAAATTGGTTTTAGCCCCACTGGCTTTAATCATCGGTCTTGGACTAATATCATATTTTGGTATAGAAACTAAGGCGCATGCTCTCGAAACCTATGTGAGTAAAACAGAACAGGAGAAAACTACAGGAAAGATAGTAACCGCCCTTGAGCGTCTTGATAAATTAGAGGCATTACAGAATAAACGCCAAATAATAGATAGAAAACATATTGTAGCGTTGAATCATAAACATGGAATACCAACAGAGGATTATCCGATAGAATAGATTGATTTTTCTGTAACTTAACGTTATATTAACCACACATAAGGAGATACATCATGTTTAAGGGAACAATTAAAGACGTTATAACCAATATTTTCGCATTCATATCCGGTATCATTGGATTGATTCAAGCCGTTTCAATGGTATATCAGACTTGGATAGCAACTGCCAGTAGCACACCCACCACCGCCGAATGGATTCAGTTGGTAATATTGGTTGCTATAGCAGTTACCAGTTATTACACCGGTAAAACTGGCGATGGCAAGGCGAAAGTCGAATAACTTAGGTTTTGTTTGAGACCAGTTTTACTCATTCTAATGTTATTAATCCCCGTGCGCTTACTTACGCTTGAGCGCACGGAAGGAGTATATATGACCGAGTATGAAGAATATAAATTGTGCGCAGACAAAACACTAAAGATTGAGGGTGGATATGTCAACGATGCAGCCGATGCGGGCGGAGCTACAAAATATGGGCTATCTTTAAACTTTTTAAAGAAATTGGCAGACACAGATAAAAACGGTTTTGTTGACGGTGATTTAAATAGAGATGGCGTTGTAGATGAGAAAGATATTCAACTCTTGACTCTTGACGACTATTATCGAATTATGAAACAATATTTCTGGGATACTATCCCTATGGATAGAATACCTGATATTGATGTCAAATGGAAACTCTTCGATTTAAGCGTTCATAGTTCTCCATTACAGTCCATTAAGATATTCCAAGAAGCAGTTGGGGCTGAACCGGACGGTATTATTGGGAATGAGACTTTAACACTTGCACGGCAACTGACAAAGGATAGTTTATTAATATCTTTTTCATATCAACAGTTAAGATTTTATAACGCTTCTATTATACATAGACCACTTAATTTTAAATATATGGCAAATTGGACGTGGCGTGCTAACCAACAATTGCAATAAATATTCAAAAAATAGTACTTGCTTTTGTCAGAAATGATTTGTAATATGGGACTAGTTATTCTAACGGATGGTAACTAAGCTGCGGCAACGGGAAGCCGTAACATAGTCCATCCCAAATGAGATAACAATTTCAGCAATGATTATAGTAACTCAGCTATTCCCGTCAGCTTGAGTTGCTGGTTAGGCAACACGTAGGGCTTATGGTTGGGTGCTTTGAATATTTCTCTCATCTTTTACTATCGGTGCATTGGGCAAAGGTTCTACGACAAATTTTGCTGTATTTTTTAGAACCCTTAAAAATTCTCTCTCAAAATCCGAGTCGGTCGCAGAACGATCAGCATATGCCTGTGGAGTATAAAATTTGTCAATATCCGTTTGATGGAGATTATCATATCCAAGATGAATCGCTATGGTTGAAAGCAATTCAAGATACACGTGAGCTTCAGCCTCAGTTTTACGGGGTTTCTCCGCAAGGAGATCGTAATAACGATGCCATAATTGGGTTATCTCCTTCTGTTTGGCGAACACAACATCAATTAAATTCAATGCTCGCACCCAATCCTTTTCAATGGGAAAAGATTTTCGGTTAGCCATAAGGGTGAAGAAAACATTTTTTTGGGCATCATATATTTGATGTCTTCGCTGTAACCAAACGGTGATAAGAACCGCAACAACCGGACTGATAATGATTGCCATGATTTCCATAATATTCTCGCGTGGAATAGTTGAAATGACTGAAATTGTTGTGTCCATTATACACCCACAGTCCAAATATTTGCAGAGATTGCATTTGTGGAAACAACCGTTTGCATATCGCCTAAATTTTGTTTAGGGACAACAACGATAAACGTTTTTTTATGTTGAGCCGAATTCGCGGAGAAAAGACGAAGTTGACTAAGCGTGTGTTCAATATTTATAGTATCTGCAACTTCAATTTCAAATATATAGTCAACATTATTGTATGTTGATGTAATGTCTGGTATATGACCGTCGCCCGTTACCTTCCAGTAAATTTCGGCTGGTTTGTTATAGTCTGGGATATCGGCGCAAATGTTTGTATGCCCCTGTTTTTTAATATACGAGACGACATCTTTTACCATTGAGTCATGTGTCATATTTGTTGCCCTTAATTGTGGAGATATATGGACATACCTTTAAAATTCCGTCTTGATGAACTTGTTGAACTTCCAACTGGCGGTGTATTCCCAATAATCCAAATAGTCGGAAGTTTTCGTCTTGGAACTCCGACTTGCGAGTTGAGTGAAAGTTATTTCGTCAACAATTTTTGGTACCATCCGTCTGATTTAATTAAACTCTCTCTTCTCTCTACCGTGTTGCCTAACGGAAGTTAAGTTGCCATGTTCTGGTCAACTTAAACGACGGATTAGAAAATAATCTCTTGCTATAACGATATAAATAGTGTACATTGGGACACGAACAGGCGGGATAAATCTATGACTACTATACTTCTAATATTAAAATCTATTGGTTCTCTTTTGGCTAAGATACCGACCATTGTTTGGGTGGCGGTTATTAGTTTAGCAATTGGTATAATCTGTACTAATTACTACAGAGATGTAAAACAAACCGAACGCGATAATGCAATGATTGCCAATGCTGATACCACACAAGTACCGCATACAATAACTCTACCTCAACCCAACCCTCCCCCAGCTATACAGGGTATAATAATACCGTCGGCAATATCTAGGGAATTAGCCGAATTACGCAAATCTAATCTTGAGAAAGATACAAAAATTGTACGTTACGATAGTATGTTAGTAGAACGCGAAAAACCCTATTCGATGGATTATGAGGATGATGTACAGAAGTTATCAGTAGTAACTTATCCGGTTGATAAAACCTTTTCTCCATTAATTGATTATAAGCCACAGACCATCCAAGTCCCACAAATAACACAAACACTGCCAACACCTAAATTGCCCTTCTATAAAACACCTACCGCAAGAGTTATCTATGGTGCTATCGGTGTTGCCTGTATCTACAAATCACAAAACTGCCCACGATCAGATAGGATATATTGGCAAATAGGCGGGGTTAGTTCGATTACGATAGGTATAGCATTGTAAAGATTTTAATCTGGATAGTAGAATATTTTATTCAGTTCTTTCGTGTTGATAGTTTCCCACGGCTTGCGGCATAAATCCTTTTTAAATGGCTTGTGGCGTTGTTTGTTTCGATAAGAGCAAGCCACATCTCGGTCTAACTTGCAATGGTTGCAATATTTCTTGTGGACACCTAATCTCTCTGGAAAAGTCGTTTTGCAACCCTTAGTTGCACAATGTATAATCTTACCAGTGAATCTTCTTTCGACGTATGCTGCCATTAGTTATCCTTTTCTTTTTATGTCAGATTTGGTATATATACTTTCGATGAGATAAACTATGAATGGCAATATTATAAACCAAGACCGCGTCTCGTGGATCACAATAGTTGTGAAAATTACCGGTAACATTGAAGCCATTAAAATAATTATACATTGATTTTGACGAAGGAAACGATTTTCATCGTTTCCTTTTGGCTAATGTCATTATCGAGCATAGACACTGTGTTGAGAACATTATAAGAATACACATTCTATAATCAGATTTCAACAACTTACTTATACATAATTATTTTCAGGGCGACAAGAATATAGCAGGTTCACATGTGAAATTAATTTCACTCTAAAACCCAGAAAACACGCTATAATACGGCAATTGTGAGGCAATTGGTTTATTATTACCATGCAACATGAAAATACATCTTGACTCTGTATTGTTATTTGGCTATTATATGAACAAATAAAGGAGGTTTTATGGCGATGGAAAACAAACAAAAAGACACACAGACGAAGGATAGAATTGGATGGGGTGTAAGAGTCCCATCTGTTTCTTTTCAACAGGCGATTGAGATTGCGAAAGCACTTTGCACGGTAGGTGGTATAGATGGTTCACTTGATGCCCTTTCTCAGGTCATCGGAAATACGCGAAGCAGTAGTTCATTTAGTAGTAAGCTTTCTGCTTTAAAGAATTTTTCCCTAATAACAACAATAGATAAAGATTCTTATTCCTTCACAGAATTAGGACGGAAAATTGCTATCCCAACTTCTCCATCCGAGGAGGGCAATTCCATAGCAGAATCATTAATGAAGGTGGAAATCATTAAGGCAATTTATGATAAATATAAAGGCAAAATGTTGCCACAAAAGAAATATTTAGCGAATGAAATTGGCAACCTTGGCATTCCCTCTTCAATCACGAATGTTTGGGCGGACTATTTTGTTGAAGCTGCAAATTATTCTGGTTTACTGCTTGCGAGGAGCGATGGATCGTATCAAGTGATGTCTTCAACAATCACGCAAACTAACCCAGAACAATCGACATCACAAAAGGAAGAACAACGAGAAAAGGTTAATAATAAACAAGGGCAAAACCAAGAGGATAAATGGAATCAACAGCCGAGTTTAGATGGATTTCTCGAATCTTCTAAATGGGGTACTTTATATCAACCTAAACTTTCGGGTAATAGAAAAGCAATTTTTGCTATTCCGGATGAGCTTACTCAAGAGGATATAGATCGAATTAAATCTCTTCTCAAGGGTGTTGAAATGGGTTTAGAAGGATTTAAAAAATATGACACAGAATAATAAAAAACCCGCTTCGATTGCAGTCGAAAGCGGGTATAATTAACAAATTGCATAAACTATTTAAATATGAAAGGATGGTTAAAATGAACCGCATTAGAGATTCATCATAAACCTTTCTACACTAATATAGCAGTGTAGAAATTAAGAAGCAAGGCGCGGCTTAGGTCGCGCCTTCTTCTTCCGTGGAGTCTTTAAGGGTGGTGGTACTTGAATAACTTTCTTCAGCACGTCCTTAAATTCAGCCTCATTTATCGAATAGGATGTATTGTCCTTTTTTGTCTGTTTTGGCATGTTCCTTTTTCTTCAATTTGATGAGTCCCTGTAGAGTAACCTTTTACCTTCAATCATATTAATTGCAACTTCCTTCATAGTCCAAAAGAAAAGTGGATAATAGATTAGCGGAACAATAAAGAGAAATATTGGATTAATATTCAAGCGTTTTCCGATCTTCGCAAACGTAAAAGATACCGCCAATAAAGTAACCATTGCCAATAATTGAACAATTAATATGGTATAACGTTTGTCAAAGATTATAGATATAATGGAACAAGCAATTGTATACAGAGGATTGGTAATACCCTCTACATATTCTTCATGATTCCAAACTAATCCATTACCATGTGAAAGATTCCAAGCATATCGCATAGAAATCAAAGCATCGTCTGCTATGGTATAATACCTCTGCCCATCTATAGCAATAAATGAGTTTAAATTAATAAACATACCAGCATAGATAATAAAGAGAATAGAAATAATTATGTAATATTTTTTCATGGGTCTATGTGATTGTTAAGCTAATATCGTTTTCTTCTCGCAGTTTATTAATCAAGTAACTACCTATTCTTTTGCGTAGTGCCGAGAATTTATTACCATTCATCGCACCGGTGATTGACGATGGGACAACATCCATTGCTATAGTTAAATCCTTCGGTCTAATATCTAATCGAACCATTGCAATTTTTATTTCCGTGACAGTAAGTTCATCGGGTAACTTTGAATATCCGCATCCGCAAAAACAGCAATATTTTTGATCTTCCATTAGTCATTCCCATTATTTAGTTTCGTTTTACCATCGGAGAGTAATTCATTTAAAGAATAATATATAGGTATTGCATAAAACTTTGCCATCTCTATCTCTCTATCTGCTCCAATAGAAGCCCCCTCTAGTCTAATTAAAGCATCGCATATCACAAGATATTGCATATCTAACGCAAGCCAATCCTCATAAGGTCTTGGGTTATTTATGTGTAGAAAATGAGACAGTAATGGGACATAAGGGAAATACCCGTGATCCATTAATTCATTTGCTAAATCCATTTGCCGTTTTACATTTTGTGCTACATCCCCGATAGTGTAGGGAGAGGATATGAATATCTTATTCATTGTTTGCGTTCCCCTATTATTCGTCCATTGAGTGGCTAAATATAATCCACGTTTTTTGATTCTTTCTGTTGATCTATTTCTCGTTCTCTTTCTTCCATTTTTCTTTTAGTTTCTTCTCGTCTCTGTAGTTCACTATCTGCCCACACACTTCGCATAAATAAGAAATCAAGCGTGCTGTTCTCTCCCCCCACTGTGTAGGCGTCCCACAATTCGGACAATGTGAAACTGTATTGTCCAACCCTGTTTTTAATAAGGCTTTCTGTCTTTGCTCGTACTTGGCTCTCATTCATAACCATCCTTTCACTTATTAACTGAATAGCCACATTTAGGACATTTTAAACAATTTACTACCTTACCACAGCCCACCATAGAAACAGTTACAACTTCCTTACTGCCGATAAAATCCGGTTTTCCGCCATAAGTAGGTATTAATGCAATACCTCTTTTTAACAGAACTTTGCAACGGGGACATTTACGCCTTATTATATTTTTATTATTTGACATGTGGTTAATTCCACAAATTATTAAAATATTTAATAAACAATTTTAACCCCTTATCGCATTTCCGGTATAATTCTTTTTTCTCACCCATATTCTCTAAATTATACTCACAATTCTGTAATCTCATATTTGCTTCAAAGCCAACGGCTATTTGTTCTAATATTGTCACCCACTTTTTATGAGACTTATTGAGAGAAATATTATCAGAATCTTCCCCGCACAATATGGCTGGTGTACCACATCCCTTGCCCAGTTGGCGTAACGCAGACGGCATCCACTCGTCGATATAATAATCTATACTCCATACATCACAATCGGCATATCCCCTCCATCCACGTTGAAAAAACCATTTAATATTCCGCGCATAAGAAACAATAACCGCATGTGGATGCGTTAAACAATGTTTCCAGTGATAAGGTAACGACCAGTCATCTATCATCACACTCTCCTCGTTTTAATGTTAATTTATGGATTGCTATTCCTTTGTTTATTATCCCCTTTTTGTGCGCAACTTATCCACACAAAGTTGACAGGGTTTACCGGGCGGCTCTATGATATGTGTGTTGCACTTCGGGCAAACATATTCTTCGCAACGTGTTCTAACTTGTAATTCGCAATTTGGGCAAGTGTGTAATTGTGTATCTTTCATAATCCGCTCCTTTTCGTTTACAACTTATATATTATATGATTTTATTAGTTGTCAACAAGTTGTCAACTCTTCTTTTTGTGCATTTTGTTTAATAACTTCATTTTCTTTTCGTGCTTTATCTGTGCTTGTTTTTCTTTTGCCTTAACATCAACATATCTTTTGCAGGCCAGATTTGAAATCGTATAAAACCCGCCACACTTGTTACATACCATTTGTTTGCGTATAACGCCTTGTGCAGAAACTCTTGTTAATGCAATTTTAACATTTGCTGAACCGCAACGCCCACAAGTCCACTTTTCGCTCTCGTCTAACACACCTGCGTGTGTTTGGACTGCCATGTGAGTTGCAAGTCTATGATATACCTTTTCAAGTAAAATAACATCTCGCTTGCAATACTCTATCATTTTATTTAAGGACTTACTGTTTTTATTTAAAACTATTTCCTTCCATAGGCTGAAATCCGTCTTTATTTTCCCACCCAAACCAAGAACTTCGCCCATATAGTCAAGTTTATTAGAATTAAAGTAAAGCCGTTTCTTGGAAAATGTTAATGTGTCTATTGTCTTCCAATGAGGGTTTGTAGTAATACCATAAATAACTGCTCGTGTTTTAATCCATGGTATGTCAAACCGATCAAGGTTTTGCCCGACAATCTCATCGGCTTCATTCATAACATTAACTATGCCCTGCACCATATTTTTATCGGATTGGTTTTTATCCCATTTAAAATACTTAACATCCTTTTCGTGTTCCCATTTGTAACAGATACAGATTATAGCCCTTTCCCTGACAATGTTTTGATAATCAATAAATATTTTGTAACCAGTACGCCAACTAAAAACTAAATTAGGACTTGTTTCTATATCCACAAAAAGGCGTTTCATTGTTTATCCTTTAGTTTGTTATGAAATATAAAATTCATAAAGTATATCTTCCAACTTCGTCGCTTTAAATATCTTACCGTTCCAATATTTGCGAAACTCTTTTTGGCTCTCTCGCAAATTATCTCGTTTGTCGGTTTTGAGTTCTACTAAAGCAGTTAGCATTTTATTCGACACCAACAAATCTGGACACCCACCGCCAATCTGTGATAAATCCAATACACTTAATCCCGGTATCTGTCTTAACTGCTTAACAATTTCTTTGTGGTTTGAATCGCGCCTATGTCTATTATTCATATTTCATCCTCAATTGGCGTTCTTATTGTTTGCCCGGTTTGCTTCAATTTTGATTCTTTGATGAAATCGTTTGCACCTTTTGACGCATTGCATTTAGAGTGCATCGCTTGTATATTCCATCGGTTATGCTGCCCACCAAGTGCGAGTGCTTGTTTGTGATCACCTACAGCATCCTTTCTTTGCATATACTCATTACAACGTGGGCAAATTCCATCTTGCTTTACATAGGCTTCATCTATCCATTTTCTTGGTATTGGCTTGCGCTTGATTTTTTCACATCCTGAATAAGTTTTTTTAAGTAAATATTTGCGGCACTGTTCCCGAACTTCTTTAATACCGATAAGTTCTTCTTGCTGGTTTAGATATTCTAAAATTGAATTTGTTTTCAACATATCTACTGTCTCCCCTTTAATGGGTATTGTCTTCATAAGGATATAACCTTATTTCAGTATTTAAATAATAAGGATAAAGCCTTGTTCTCTTCACCTGCACTTAGTACAAAGGTGCAGTAATTTAGATTCACCCTTCATTCGGTGTAGGTATAGAAATATTAAGTTCTGTCGCTGCAAACCGTCTAATATTTTCAGCATACTCTTCAAACTGCTTAGTCGTTAATTTTGTAGTGCTGGCTTTCTCAATCTCTCGTTCTTCGTTCCCAATCAATATACACTTTCTTTCTGATAAAAACTTTTCTTTGAAAAATTCGTGAACTTCTTCGGGGGTATAACCAGTTGTTTCTGAAATCAATTTGCAAATAGTACTCCAGTAATAGGCGTTCTGTTGATTACTGCGTTTCCCTCTGCCTTCCTTGACTTCAACAATCACATCTCCCGATAGATCACGCAATTCCTCTTGAAAGATTTGTGGGTTATTGAGTTTGAGTTTCCCATTCTCTACTTTACCGAGTCCATACATAGAACGCATTGTTTATCCCTTCTATTATTCTTTGCCAACTTTCTTTTGCTTGGATTGCATTTCTCTTAATATTTTTTTGATTCCATTTAGTTCATATCCTATACAGTATAAGCAAAGTGCAATTAAAAAAAGACATGGAACTATCACCATCATATTGGTCATATTGGTTCTCTCCCCGTATATTCTTTCATTCGTTCATTAAAGATTGCTTCTGCCCTTCGATAAGCAGCTAATCCGGTTTCAATACCTTTAAGCTTTTGTTTGAATGGTTTAGTTTGGGTTAGGTCAAGTTCTAATTCCTGTTTTTCAACTTCGACTGGAATATATTTATGCGCAGATAAATAGCGATAATTCAACCATCTATACCACTCCGCCAATGACATCCCACGTTGCAATGCGATTCTTGCGGTAGTTTCCTTCAGTTCTGAAAATTCGTCAAAGTGAATCGGTTCTTTTTTCTGTACCGATAAATGGGTACCTATTTTTTTCTCTATTTCGGTAAATTGCTTATTGCGTTCTTGTTTGGGCATTTATTGTCTCCTGTTGCTTATACAGTAGTTGGGTTGTCACCGCCTAAAATAGTTCTCGTTGTCTTAATCGGTCTATGGCAATTCTACAATACTTTTCAGAAATCTCTATGCCTATCGCTTTTCTACCAAGGCGTTTTGCCGCAACCAATGTTGTCCCGCTTCCCGCAAAGGGATCAAGAATTATTCCAGTTGTTTCGCTTATTCCAATACACCACTCAATCACGCGGAGTGGTTTTTGTGTGGGATGTCCAACACGTTCGGCGTTTGTCGACGAGATACTACAAGTAATCAGTTTCGTATTTTCATCTCTGTTTGTCCAAGCCAATTCAAAATTTCCCATGCTCGGCGGTGCGTCTGGTTTATACCAACACAACCATCCGCGTGATATTGGCAACGGATAATAATTCCCGCCCCAGATGATTTGCGTTTGTCCGTATTTTAGAACCATATCAATGTCAATTGTTCTGTTATCCCAGTCCACTGGCTTTGCTCCTGCCAAGCGTTGCCATTTTGTTGGTTGCGCCGCAAATCCAATTCCGAATGGTGGATCAGTCAAAAGAAGGTTTGCGCTCATAGGCTCAAGTAGCGGCAAAACGCGAGTACAGTCAGCATTGTATAATATGATGCCATCTTCTTCGTAGATAGGTTTCGGTAAGCGGTGCAACCCAACCAGCGGCTCAAACGTGACTGAATGAGCCTTAGACGAATCTTCATTGATAAATGCAGTGCTCATTAAAACTGTTTCCTCTCCGCTTTACAGGCGGGGCATCTCCAACTAACAAATATCCAGTGTTGTAATCGTCCATACCAAGGCCAAGAACGCTTTTTGTCCGCGTGTTGCGCTATAGCCATTAAACTTCCGAACTCCATTCTTTCCATCTTTTCCTCCGCACTGCATTTATTAGTTTTAAGTTTATTCAAATTCTCGTTGCAGCAGTTTAGCCGCAACCGTTAGGCGGATATTTTTTGCGCGAAAAGCCCGTCTTGCATTGGTGGCAAAATACCCTGAGCGCAGTTCAGGATATGCAAGGCAAGTTCTGGCTCAATACAGTTGTTTATCAACGTTCTTTTATCTCCATCGTATCCGTGAAAATCATCTACCCATATTCCTTTTTCGTGCATCTTTACTTTTAACGTCATTCCCCTATCGTTCCGTATTTTATTGTTTTCCCCTGTATCCGTTATCTTAAAGTTACTCCAAAAGTAATGCCTTGCGGTTTCCTTTGGCGGTATCAATGGATCATAGTAACTCTTTACATTCTCGACAACCCATTTAGAATTGGCAAAATGTTTCAGCAACAATATTTCCTCGTATAATTTCATATCGGGATATTTAACTTTTACGCCCCTTACATTATGTAAATGATTCATCCTACTATGTGTCGGGCAAGGTGGACTACTCCAAATGAAATCGTATTCCGTAAAGTGTTCCAATAGGTACGCGTGTGCATCGGTTACTATCACCTTGTCATTTGGGAAGAAGTCTTGGTATATCTTTGCAATCTCTGGATTCAATTCCACCGCCGTTACCTCAACATTTTGCCAAAGTTTTCTATTGCCACCAATGCCAGCATAACAATTCAAAATCCTCACGCGCAAAAAATACCGCCTAACCAAGCACTCAATTTGACCGGATGAGCGTGTGTGCAATTAACCGTTTTATTATATTTTTTTAGTATCGGCATTTGTTGTTATTCAATCTTTCGTCTGCGGCAAATTAGTGCCACCGTTATACCGACAAAAACCAGTCCGGTCTTGGGAATCTATCGGTAAAAGTTATTTCGGCACATTCATCCTCATCAATTTCATAAGCATCATCCCAGTATTTTTTTAGGTCTTCACCTTTTGGCAAGTAGGCTATTATTACCGCGTATGAACCATCTCCCGCCTCTCCACTACACCACCAAGGATAGTGCTTGTTGAAAATTATCGGTCTATAATCGTCAACGCTCTTTGTGTAAAACCTGTATCTTACCCATGTAGGTTTTTGCGGTATAACCAAGTTGCTCAAACTGACCGGATCAAACCTTCGTGGTTTAGTCCGTATTGTTAATGGTTTCTTTTGATTCGACATTGTTCATCTCCTTAAATTTTCCACCGGCAGTTTAGCAACCATCCGTTAGGTTGCGTGTGGCACTTGTAATCGCTGTAATAACACCTTCTTTATTTCTGCGACCGTGAGTTGTGCCGCTTGCATTGAAACGATGTTAGCCCCTCCCGTCATCATCGTACCAATCCGTTTTGATCTATTTTCCATTATGTCGAGTAATCTATCAGAATCATACTCTTCCCACCGTGCCACACGCTCAGAATCTTGCGGCTTTTCTGCAAACTGGACTACATTTGTGTTTTCCATAATCTTGTGCTTTCTATAAAATTTAACATAACCAACGCTTCAAGTTTGACCGAATAAGCATACTGCAAAATTCAAAGAGCAAAACGCGCTCGGGTTTTCCGCTGTATAAATATGGCAGATAGAAAGTAATGTGCCATAATCACTCAGATTCATAAATATCTATACCGTTGCTGTTTTGTGAACAAGTTCTCGAATGTCCACCATTTGACCATCCACATTCATCGCACTTTTCTTCATCCATACTTTCTGTATAACACTGTGAACATACTGCATCGCCATTGTTCCCATTGTTTATTTCATCGTCTAAGACTGCCTTACCACATCCAGTACACCGCTGTGCCATCTTTCCCTCGTCTGTTTATTTGTTAAATAAAATTACCGCACTAACCATGATCTTGTTTATCTCGTCTGTCCAAAATTCACGGTCTTCTGTAAATAAATTGGGATATTTATTTACAAACTCTATAGCCATACTTTTAATCAACCCCATTTTTCCATTGCAATCCTTAATTGTTATAATCTCTTTGCTATTCATTTTTTCACCCTCCTTGTCCAACTACTTTTTCCACCAATTATCCACGCGGCTGCTAATAAAAACAATAAGAAAGCAAAAATAATAAAATCCTCTTCTAACTCTGTCATTTTTTCCTCCATAAGCGTTTTGCTTTTTATTAATTAAATTCAACCATTTCGTTGCGGCAACTTAAGCGTAACCGTTGGGCGGACGGCATCTATTTATAATATTTTCGGTAAGTAATACCACGCGCAATCACCTTGTCCGAGTCGTTTACGTAATATTCTTTACCAATAGCATTTGTGATTTCAACACCACTACCGAGTAAGTCCGAGTTTTGACAGTTATTAAAAATTGCGTATAGTGCTTGTGCTTCCTCTCTTGTTTCAACCGTTATTTTAATGTCAAATGGCTCAAACGATAATTGCGCGTTGCTTCTTACTGCTTTCATGGTCTTTCTCCTCAAAAAGGAATGCCGCCGCCCAACCAGCGGGTCAAGTTGACCGAACCAGCCAAGTGCGATATTCCGTATTTATTTGATATGTTAATTAGGTTCGTCATACTGCTTTATTCTAAATTTATTCATCGGCAACTTACCCGCAACCCGTTCTGTTGTCACTCGCTCGCGTTGCACGCTCCATCATTTCAGCATTCAGTCTGTCTATAAGTAATTGCACTTTGATACGTGCATTGTACGCATCCGTCGCTTCACCTGTAATTAATAAATCTCTAATTTGTCCCAAGTATATTAACATTCCGGCTTCTTTCATTTCTATTTCCTTTTTATCGCGTGCAAAAGATTCGCTCTCTCGTAAACGGACAACAGAACGACGCGCGGACTGGTGTCCTTGGTTCTGTAATCTGCACATCGCTTCGCTCGTGCAACAGAACCAGCGGATCAAGCAGACGCGAACCAACTGTAAGCCAGAAGCAGGCTTCCGTTGCGCGCTGCTTATCCGCGCGTCGTTATACCGACACGCTCGCCCTTCCGCTCGGCAAACGGTAATAGCACTTCAATGCAATGTTGTATAGCATTTTGTTGTCATCAAGTAATCGTCTTTTATGTAGCACTTTTGCCTCGCGTGTTTTGTGTACATACGAAATCTCGTTTCCATTATATCTGTATCTGATTATTCCAGCATAGGATGGTATCTCAACGCTCCACTCTTCAGGAATAACATACCAGAATTTATTTGTGCGTTTACCGTCTTTTATTAGTTCGTGCTTTCTTAGATCGCCATCCTTTTTTGTGAAGTCCTTTTTGTAATCTAATAATGTTCGCTTCACTTCGTATTCATTTGTCAATCCGCTCCCCGCTACAGAGAACACATCGCACTCCCATCTGTCGATATAAAAATTCTTTAGCACGAACCTGTTTTGACGGTTAACCAAATAAATTCTTAGCTTTTCCTCGATAAGGCTCGCGTGCGGTATAACACGGCACTCAAGCGCGACCGGATGAGCTTCGGTACATTCTTCCGTTTCTTTTATAGTTTCTTCTTGTATCGGGTTTAGTACGTTATTCATATTTTTCTTTTCGGCGGCTTAGTGCCCATCCGTTAGGGCGACAAAAACTTCTCCGCTTTTTTAATCGCTCTACGTCCTTGTTTTACATTAAATATTTCATCACCATCCCACTCGTTGCAACTTCCGTCGTCCTTTGCATTTAATGGCATTCCAGATTGTTCGTAGTATCTCACAAAACTATTAAGGGCATATCTTAATTCCTCAATAAGTTTTTGCGCCCTAACCAGCGGCTCAAATCTGACTGAACCAGCCCTTTTCGTTTTCCCATTGATAAATGCAGTGCTTAGTAGTCTAATAACCTTTTTTGTCCGGTCGTATTCTTTGTCAATGAGGTTCTGTTTTGCTTCTGGGCTTAACCCTTCAAAGTCACTATTTTGGAAATCCTCCATTAGCTGAATTACCTTTGGTATGTTGTTAAGTTTCTTCTCAAGCCATTTTACATAATCGCCGCCGTAAGTATATACTTTGTTGTTTCTATTGGTGAATGCGTATGGCTTTTCGCCAGTCTCTTTTTCAAATAACTTTTTCGGGTTCATTTTTCCTCCGCACTGCATTTATTTGTTTTAAGTTTATTCAAGTTCTCGTTGCAGCAGTTTAGCCGCGACCGTTAGGGCGACAAGCCGGAAGACCTATCGCCCGAACATTAGTTCATTCTGGAAAGAGTTCAGTAATTATCTGGGTAAACTGTTTCTTCCGACGTTCGATGAGTCCCAGTTCATCAAACTTGTCTGCTATCTTTTCCAAGTTTAGCTCAGGGGAAGAAGATAGCGTCGTTATTTCATTCTCCAGTGTTGCGATTTTTTCCTCGATCTTAGCAACCGTCAACTCCGCTTGCTTTTTCGCCGTGTTTATCTTAATTGGCAGAAGTAATGCGTCCTTGTCATCCTGTTTCATCGAAAGGATTTCTTTGTATGGTGTCAGTTTCATATATCCTCCAAGAGTAAAAGTTTTTTGTTTAGTTGTTTATTTTCTACGCTGTGTCCTCTGTATCCTTCCATAAATCTAATCTCCGTTTCGATATGTCCTCCGCCATATCCATTATAATTTTGCCGAATATCCATAACCGATTCTGGGTATTCATAAAGATTTTTTCCTATCTCTCTTATTTTGTCTGTCAGGTCGCTCATTTTCCTCCTTTCCGGCTTGCGCCCTAACCAAACGCCCAAGCTGACGGAAATAGCTCGGTACGCTTAGCCGTATTGTTATTGTTTTTATGGTTTCGAGTTCCGTCATAAATTTAAACATTCATCATCCGCAGCTTGGCTAAACCGTTAGCTTGTCAGCCCATTAAATAATGGCATTGGTTTATCTATTCGCTCTGTGGTTAATTTGCAATACTCTTTTGCGGTGTCGATACCAACAGAAAATCGTTTCAAAAGTTTTGCCGTCTTCATTGTCGTCCCGCTACCATTGAAGCAATCCAAAACTATATCACCTTTGTTGCTCCAAGAAAGTATATGGTCGTTTGCTAACTCTTCCGAAAATGGGGCGGGATGCTCGTTTTCTCCGCACACATTTTCTTGGCTTGCCGTTTTCATATACCAAATATTATTCCTTAATCCGTTCTCTGCATAAGTAATTCTATCCTGTTTCGTGTGTTCCATTACTCCGCTTGCCGTCCTGACTGTTCCCTTGCCAAATCTCTGTGTCCATTTGTTTTTCCGGTCTTTCAATCCGTTGAATGTTTTTGGTTGTCCCTTACTAAGCACAATCATATATTCAAAAATCTGATGGTATCTATTCGTTGATGGGTTAGACGCTCCTGGCTTTTCCCAAATCATTGTATCGTGTATATTCCAGCCGCATTGTTCTCGGAAGAATATTTTCTGTTTACAACTTGTCAAGGTTTCCGATCCGTCAATGGTTGCGTCGTTTACTACCCATACGACAACACCGCCGTCTTTGGTTACTCGATAAAGTTCTTTCGCAATGGTTTCAAAATCGAATGTGAATCCCTTATAGGTTCTCAGGTTGTCGTATGGGGGCGATGTTACCGTAAGGTCAATACTATTGGCTGGTATTAACGGCAAAACTTTTGCAGAGTCACCGCAAAAGAGTAAGGCGTTTTCATCGGCATAGTAGGGCTGCAAGCTAACCAACCGCGCAAGCTGACGAAATGGGCTTTCGGTGGTTTCTTCCGTATCAGTAATGGTTTTTATGGTTTCGGGTTCAGTGTTCATTTAAGTTTTCGTTATTCGCAGCTTCGCTAAATCGTTATACGGTAAACGCTTTCAAATCAAAGGCGGCAACCGCTTCTCGTTTTTGCGCTAAAATCACAGGTAAAAAATATTTTCCGATTTTCCTCATAGGCGTTTAACGTTTTTATAACAACATTCAAAGTTCACTGCACCGCAGTTTAGTGCCCATCCGTTATACCGTCCCGCTCTAAAAGACACGGGACGATAGACAAATTCCTAACTGCTTTTCTTCGACTAATTGCTCTACTAACTGCCATCTGTTTGCTTTCGTTGCGTTCGTTGCCCTGAACAATACGTTTGCCTTAATAGGCTCTCATTGTTATGTTATCGGGCGTTCGTTGCGTTCGTCGCGTTGTAGGACTGACTGAGAGACTGATTGCGAATACTTTGCAGTTCTGTGCGCTTTCTCATTTTCCTTCACCTCCTTTCGTTTCAAATCCGTTACAACTCTCTAACCAAGTAGGGTCAAAGTTTATCGGATAGTTGAACCATCCGTTTTTTCTTCCCCACTCATTTCCTGTTACACCTAATCCGTTGTCGAATGTTTGCAATCCTAAATCCATGTGTCTTCCGGCAGACATTATCGCAATCAGTTCCGCTAATGGGTTGTCTGACATATTCTTATTGTTCGGGTGTTTGCAACAACTGTGTGCACTTCCCGCAACTTCCCCTCTGTGTTTGCAATCATAGCAGTTAGGAATTTGTTTTTTCGCGGGCGGTATAACCAAGCCATCAAGCCGACCGTCTGAGCCTTCGGTTTTTAACTCCGTATTATTTGTAGTTTCCATAGATTCGATCTTTCTATAAAATTAAAGTTTTGTTCAACGGCGGCTTATGGCAACCGTTAGCGGGGCAAAAGTTCCGCAAGAATCTTTTTATCATTTTCAAATTCGGCTACAAGGTCTTTATCGGTGTCGTCCAGTTTTTCTATTCTGTCATTCAGTTCGTTTATTATTCCTTCAATAAATTTTCTCGTTATTCCATCAACACATAACTTTTGCCCGCTAACCAGCGTTTCAACCTGACGGGATGGGCTTGGTGCGTTAGTCGTTGTGGCGGTTGCTATCAGTTCTTTAATGTTCGCCTTAAGCCACTGTCTGTCCGCTAAACTTAATTCAGCATCCCCAATACTGTCAAACTTTTTTATTAGTTCGTCAACAGATACATGTTCTAATCTCATCTTTGCAACCGCCTTTCTTTATATTATTTTGAAAGTTATCTACGCCCGCAGGTTAAACGCGATCCGTTCGGTGGACAGGCACTTACTCGCCTCCGCCAACAAAACGTTGCCTCAATAACCTTCTTAATAGTTGTAATTGTTCTGGGTATAGATAAATAAATCCTTGGCTTTCCCCAGACAAACTCATTGCTCCATTTTTGAAGCGGGTCATCGTCATATTATTTTCGTTATACCCGCCCATTTCTCCATCGTCTCGATAGGTTATTTCGGCAACCATCTCGTCGGGCTTACTTGATGTAGCACGAATGATTCTGGAAGTAATTGTATGTTTTTCGTGTGCCTTGTTATAATTATTTACTGCCTGTTGTCGCGTGCAACCCTTTTTCATATACCCACGTATTTCTTTTTCTTTGGCGTTCATTCCCTCTCCTCAAAACGTGCCTGCCACCGAACCAACGCTTCAACCTGACGAAAATAGCGTCCGGTAGTTAAGCCGTCTTTTGTTGTTAGTTTTTTTAGTGTCGTCATATTACGTTATTCAAATTTTGTTCATTCGCAGGTTAAGCGTCAACGTTAGGTGCGCCTCACTCCGTCTACACAACCAAAGTTCGGTTCGGTATATAGTCCGTCGTTGTTATCCCCGCCACCCACAAAGAATCTACCATCGTAATTATGGCAAGGTCTACTGTGTCTATCCCACTCATACCTTTTCTCAGCCCAATACTTACATTCGGCGCACCTAACCACGGTATCAAGCTGAAACGAATCAGCACTGGCACTTTTCCCCGCATCATTAATGGCTTTTTCTTGTTCCGGCATTTTCTATTTCCATAATTTTATTTTAGGCAGCCTACCTGCGACCGCTAGGCGGACGGCGGAACAGTCCAATAATCAAACTCTCCATTTGCGTGTACCTCGGCATGATCTTTGTCCATTTGCTTTGGTTCGTAATCAGACCAGCAACTCATAAATCCAGCTACGAATGCTTTGCGTAGTTGTTCTTCACCGCCGCCTAACCCGTCGCTCAAGCCGACAACGCAAGCCGAGTTTTCGTTCTGTTCAGAAAGTAACTTATCCATCACAACCCGTATAGCATCGTGAAATCCGTGTTGATAATTATCAGTTGTTTGATAATCGGGTTTTATTTTTTCAAGCCATATCAATACCTTTTTCATTTTGTTACCATTCCTTTTTTGTCTCTACTTTTTTCTCTCGCTATTGCTAATTTTTTCATTTTAGGTTGTAGATCACTGTCAAGATATGACTGATAATGTTTGTGACAGATAGACCAATATCCAGTATCAAACCAACACACTCCACCACTACAACTCTCTTCATCACAGCCGTCAACATCGCACATTCCCCAGTATGGATATTTTTTACTTTTCATTTCTTATTCTCCAATTCCCATATTTTTGCATCTGCCATAGCTTGTGCTTCATCAGCTCGACCTATTAATACCATATCTCTTGTTCTTATGTAAAAATATCCCTGTATGTTGATAATGTTAAAATTATCCCCAGATACAAAAATTTCTTGTAAATTAAAAGCTGCATACCATTTATCAACAATATAAGCAATCACTTCGTCCTCTGCCTCGATTGTATAATATCTAATCATATCAATCGAACAATCTTTTCTTGGCACTGGTTCGGGCAACCATTTACCGGCAATTTTTATCCACACACAATCACTCACTTCTTGCTGAATACCAAGTTCTTTCAATCTCTTGGATTGTTCAAGCGTTGTATAGTTATTTGGGTTCATTTTCTCATCTCCTATAAATAATGGTGATTATTATCAGGGTCATTCTCCCCGCCCGATCTATTGAAAGGTCGTATTCACTTTTTCTGTTCATGACCATACTCAAGGTTTCCGTTGCATAATAACCACCACGTATAATATCTCCTATAAACTATTTTTATCTTCATCCATTAATGTGCCGGTGAAATCAATACATAGGATAGGGACACAAGTCCTATAAATAGTTTTTTCATAAAATTCCTCCCCCGAGGCATAATAACTATCAGAACAACGCACACTATCATTAAGCATAAATACAAACTTATATTTCATCACTTGCTTTTTGGGCATAGTAAGTGTTTCTTCTTTTTGACCGAGGAAAGTCCAGCCCGGTTCTTTAGAAAACATACTATCTTCCAGAGAATGTGCTTCAACGCTCATTATACTCCCAACTGGGTTTTTATATTTATTTACTAACATAGTATTTCTCCTATTTAAATAGATTTCTCTGCGTTGTTTCTTTTCTTAAACGCCACAATGTTCACATACTCCAAATGGTTGTCTGGGTTTCTTACAATTATCACAATTAATCATTATGGGTTTGTGTTTAATTTCTTTTTGTCTCGCCACGGGTTTGTGAAACGATCCAAACTGTTTTAAAAAATACGTGAAATGAAAGCCCCTATTTTGTCTTGCAAAGTCATCTTTAAAGAACCCCGTGAGTTGGTCTTTCCAAGAGTCTATATCTGGATAAGATGTTATTATTTCGCCGGTTTCTTCATCGTTATATTTAAAGAACTGCATTGCCCTCATACAAGCACCGTAAGGCAATGGATTTTTTTTGCCGCATTCTTTCTCAAATTCAATATTGAATAAATGCACCAAAGCGACTCTCTCATCTTTCTTTTTAACATCCTCTTTTTCTATTATTCTAAGTTCTGTTTTCTTTTCCATTGCATTCCTTACCCATTATATCCAGTGATGTTACTGGTTATCTGTAAAAATCAATATGTGCTGATTCTATAAGTATTAATCAGTTGACAATTTTTGACTTTTACCAAGCACAAACAGCATTGCCGTATCCAGTCCATATCTAATCGGCTCACAAGAGTTTTTACTTTGCAGCATCACTGTCGAGGGTTCACAGGGTCGGCGATTGCCCCCACTGGTATCTTGTGTCTGTATATACTCACTCGTTTTCATAATCTGCCCCAAGGGTAAAAACGTAAAGAAAAGACCTTGGCATATAAATACAAAAAGGGTAGCCCGCCACTCTTCAGTTGAGAAGCCGGACTGACAGATGTCAGAAAGGTTCTGAAAATGTACGGGCTATTTTGTTTTCGTGGGTTCATCTGTTGTCCTACTTCTCTATACAAACGTAACACTTACTTACCACAATGTCAAGAGAAATATTAAAAATAAAAGCTATCGGTTGCACAAGGTATTACTTTATGATACTTTATGTTATGTACCGATTAATTGGTACCAATAATATATTTTGCAAAGTTAAGTTACTGATATTAAACAAGTTAATAGACCCGTCTGCTTAGTAAGTAGTTAGCAGGACAAAAAGTCCTCTGCTTCCTTTATAAGTTTGACTGCTTCATCCTGCCAATCTTCAGCTTCTTCTAAGTATATTCCAAATTGCCAAGTTAATGGTGCGGATTTGCCGATAAGAGAAATAAATTTACCAAGTAAGACTTTTTACCCGCTAACCACGTTGCTCAAGTTGACAATGCCAGCCGAGTTTTCTTTTTGTTCGGAAAGTTCAACGTATCTATTAAGGAATGTCTCTGTTTGTCGTTTATTTATTCTTTCTTCTGATGGAGAACCGTCATAGTTATACTGTTGCTTATCCGTTATATAATTCCAAGACCGCTCAAATATCTCTTTATTCATATTTACATCCTTTCGTTTAGGTATTGCAACTTAGCAACCATCCGTTAGAATCCACCACACGCTTTTCTACATATATATACTTTTGTATATAAAGTTATTTCGTAATTATTTTAACATCTGCACACGCAGATAGATAAACGTGTTCCCCGTCTGCATTAATACATAACGAATAGAAGCCATCGGTATGAGAAAAAAATAAAATTTCATCTTTGCCAATAGGCAGAGATAATGGGGGAGTGTGTATGTTTTTAATAACTTTAATTTTCGTGTTGTTGGGGACATTATATAGTTTCATAATTATCTCTTTATTTTTGTACACCAAAGTTACCCTTGAAATGGTATTATGGTGCTAAAAAATGTAACACCCAAAAGGGGCGGTTGTCTCAGGTCGATCAATGTTATCGTTCCCCAAACTCTGTTCCGTCTGAGCGCGCGAATCAAGCTAATTGTTCGTAAACCTTAGCGACCATTGCCCCCAATGAACAACCGCCAAAAAATTAAATTAAAAAGGTGTTGTGAATGGATCGTTTCCATCAAACAACGCTTCAAGATTAACTTGCGTTCCGACAATGATATTTCGTATTTCATCGGGCAATGCTTTAGGCGGGATAGGCACTACTGAATATTCTGTCGCCAATCCCTCACCCTTTTTAGATATTACAATATCATAATTTAAAGGAGTTCCCCAGTCGTCACTTTTAGCAAGTGCTTCAATAGACTTTTGAATGCCCTTTTGCGTTATTTCAAGGATCGTCAATTTGTTTGCTTTATAATCCCACGCCAACATAGCCCAAAAATGCTTGATTGGTTTTTCCGAATCAATGGGTGCTTGTGGTTTTTCTTGCATTCTAAAGCGAATGGGTTTGTTATCTTTCCAGTCTTCCCATCCGACAATTGGTTTTGAAACAATCCGCACCTTGTTATCGCCTTGTTGAAGTTTTAAATAATTACTGCTTGATGGTACCGTGTAATCTTCTGGCATAAAATCTCCGTTTGACATTATATTGCTCCTTGTGGTTAGTGATTAAAATAATGGTTGTAATCGTTTGTAAATAAATTCTGTACACTTGCAGTCATCCAAACACTTTGTTTGTCGTTCTTCTTTTGTCAATAGGTGGATAGCCTTGCCTGAATCTTTGGGCGGTTCAACCCCGAATATAATAGCCCACTCTTTCAGTGTTCCCTTTGGGTTAGCCCCAAAGTTGGTTAATATTTCTCGGCAATCAAAGTGCCACGTTGTATCATATCTTTTTGTTGAAAAGTTTGGTATTGGAACTCCAAGAATTGCTGCACGTATTTTTAAGAACGGTACATCAAAGTTCTTGCCATTGAATGTAATAAGTCTTGTGGAGTCATCTTTGGCTATGTCACATAAAAACTTAAACATTCCCTGTTCGGTGTCTTCGATATATGTTTTTACATCTTTACAGATAATCCCTATTCCAAGAACACGTCCGGTCATAGGAGAAAGTGCAAACCCTTCGGCTATTTCTTCCTGTTTGCTTTTAATATATTCATCCTCCTTGTGCGCTTTAATAGCGGTCTGAGTAGGTTCAATCTTGCCATATAGTTCCCGTGCAAGTGCATCGGGTATTTCGCAAGACATTGTTTCTATGTCTAAGACCATTTCAATCATTTTTCATTCTCCTAAAATACTGGTATTGGTTTAATAAATTCTCTGCTTATGTGTATGTTGTCAAAACGATAAAGACAGTTATGCTCGTAATGCAACGTTCCACAATTAGAACATTTGTAAGATT
>Ga0172380_10002201_pt1 | contig 31002 bp, 31 predicted proteins | sample Leawe162metaG_FD_119747 | JGI IMG/M metagenome (GOLD analysis project Ga0172380, IMG submission 119747) | Leachate microbial communities from a municipal landfill in Southern Ontario, Canada - Leachate well 162 metaG | ecosystem: Engineered > Solid waste > Landfill > Unclassified | place... | reverse complement strand
TTGGCCAGGTCAATACATTTTTTCCAATCCTCAATTTTTTTATTTATTCGGGTTTCAACCAAATTTGGAAACCAGGAAAAATCAGCACTCATTAATAAAGTCCATGTATATCTATCAGATCTTGTTATTGATCCGATCCAACGTTTACATCTAGTTTTTAATGATTCTTTTCTCATCGGAAATATTTTATTATCTCAAATAATGTTATTAGAATTAGAATCAAAATAATTATAAAAATTCTTGTTCTTCCAAGAAATTTTATATACCATGTAACAGTTTCGAAACTTAATTCCCCAAACGATTTCAGAAACTTTTTCATTATATTTTATTTTTTATACCACTTAACATCGCCTGTATCGCGATAAGCAAATGGTTTATAATTATTATTTAAGAGTTTTTTCCAATATTTTTTCTCAATATTAACATATTTCAAAATTTCATCGTCGATATTATCAATATTTAATCCCCTTATTAATCCTTTACAAATACAGGATTTTAAATAAAATTTTGAATGGTTAATTACTTTTTCGGGTAATTCAATATTAAACTGTTTACAAAAATCATTAGCATATTTAGTAGCAATATATTCAGATTTCCAAAGAGGATATGATTTTTTATCATATAAAATATGACCAACTTCATGTAAAGCTGTTACAAAATATCCAGGATTTTTGGGGTCGGGAATTTCAACTTCTCTTGTTTTAAGAAAAGCCTTTCCCGAATTGGACGATCTAAACTTTTTTACTTTAATTTTATTTTCAAGTAAAAGCGAATCAATTATATTTCTATATTGTATATTTTTCATTAATCTTTAATTAAAGTATAAAATTAATAAAAAATTCTGATCAATTCAAATTTATTTTTTTTCGATTTTTTAACTCTCCATTATTGGTTGATTAAATATCTTACCGACCTGTTCAAGTCCAATATCACCATGACGATATTTAATTGGCTTATTCGAAAATGTTGATCCCTTCGCCCTCCATACGTTATCGGTTGGTGGGACAGAAATATAATATTCTCTTTTTGTTGACGGGCAAACACCAAAATAAAAATACCAATAGTCAGTTAATAGATCATCTTTTTCTTTTGAACGAAATAATTTAACGGGAAATCCATAATTATCCGTATCTTCATCAATGATTTCTACTTCAAGTAGTTCAATAAACTTTTCGTTACCTATTATTTCTTTTAAACATCTACGTTTTTCGGCGTTTTTTTCATTTATAATGTCTTGTTTTGTTATTTGCTCTTTATGTAAAATCCATTTATCAGGTACGGAAACCCCATGCCAATAAAACTGTTCATATCCATCTCTGAAATGTATTGCCGATGATGTTTCATGATGTAATCGATTTTGTAAATCTCTGTTAATTTTATCAGGCATATTACTTACAATACAAAATCCATTAAGTTGAATCATATCATAAATACCAGATAACAGTATTTCTTTAAATGAATTAAATTTATCATTATTTATAACTCCAATTTGGGTAAAAAAATCATAAAAAGAAATCCATCCATAATCGGATATATTTCCGTATAACGAAAATGATTCATCCTGATCCCTGACCTGAGCCCCGACCTGATCCCTGACCTGATCCCAGACCTGATCCCCGACCTGATCCCAGACCTGATCCCAGACCTGATGCCCGACCTGATCCCAGACCTGTTCCCTGACCTGTTCCCAGACCTGTTCCCTGACCTGATCCCCGACCTGATCCCAGACCTGTTCCCTGACCTGTTCCCTGACCTGATCCCAGACCTGTTCCCAGACCTGAGCCCCGACCTGATCCCAGACCTGTTCCCTGACCTGATCCCAGACCTGTTCCCCGACCTGATCCCTGACCTGATCCCAGACCTGTTCCCCGACCTGATCCCTGACCTGAGCCCCGACCTGATCCCAGACCTGAGCCCCGACCTGATCCCAGACCTGAGCCCCGACCTGATCCCTGACCTGAGCTATTGATATCTTTAATAACCCAAGTTTTACAAGTTCTTTTATATACAAATTTGCATATTGGCAACCAAGCGGAGAATCAACATAAATCTTAATTGGCTTATTTAATTTACAAAATTCATATAACCAATCAATAGCAATATCTGCCTTATTCCTATTCAGAGAATTTTTGCAACCAAAAATATAGTCAGCCCAAAAATCTCTTATTTTTGGAATCGAAGATAATTGATCTGACGTAAGTTTTTCTATTTTCATTAATCAATGACTTTTCTTGTTAATTTTTCAAGTGGATCGAATTCCACTTGGTTTATAATACTATATTCTCCTTTTTCAAGAGGAATATCTTTGTGTTCTTTTGTCCACTCCTCTACTCCTGATTCCGTCCATTGGGATTCAACCAGATGCCGTATAGCACATTTTCCTGTTACTTTTACTGAATTTTCAGTAACAATACATTCTCCAATTAATACGTGGCAATGATCTGAAACCTCACCACGTGCAATAATACGATTAATTCTTTCTTCTTTTTTCATAATAAATTATTTTAAATAGTTAAATAAACTTTTCTGAATGATTCAAATTTATTTTCTTTTGATTTTTAACTCTCCATTATTGGTTGATTAAATATTTTTCTTGAATATACATCGCCCTACCAATTAAAACCGAATACCCCATTTGATTAAATATATTTCTTGCATATATAATATCACAATATTTTTCTCCATATTCTATTGTTGGTGATAATCCAGCATTTAAAAACATTTCATAGGATAATATTTTTAATTTTTTTTTATTATCATCCCCTATAATCCAAGGAGCTTCTTCAAATATTTTTAGTATAATAGATTTTTTTGTTTTTGACTTCATTAATTTTCGTTTTTAAAAACTTCTGTTAAATCTATTCCATAATATTCGCAGATATCTTTCATTTTGAAACAGAAATATCCGTATTTCATGGTACACGTTATTCCTTCATCATCAAATATCGTCGAGGTAAATAATTTATAAAACTCATCGATATCAAAAATATAAACAAACATAAAAACTTCATCATCGACCCAATGAAATTCAATATCGTTTTCTGTAATAAACTTGTATAAATCAATTGCTGTCATAACATTACTTTTTAATAGGTTCATTAAATTGTTCATAAAGTTCAACAGTTCCATTTTTCTTCAATGTCAAAAGATTAATCCAATCACCATTAAATCTATAATCAGGCTGCCAGTTGTTTCTTTTCATCCACTCGGTAAATTCAATTGATTTTCGACAGGAATATTCTTCCATTAGTTTAACACAAGTTTCCTGGGTTACTTCTTTAGGTATTTTATTATCTACACCTTTGAGTTGTTCAATAAAATAATCTATTGCTTTCATATATCAATCTTTTTATTTTAATATAATCCAAGTTTTCTTTCAAATTCTTCCGTATGACGGATAGCGTCATTGTTTTGATCTTCAAGAAAACTTACGTGGTCACTTAAAATACAATGCAAATCTTCTTTTGCTTTTGCATTTTTAATCCTTTTGGTGTCTGCGATGTCCTGACCATAAAAATCACGCCATTGTAACATTTTATTTTTAATTTCTTGTATTTTCATCTTTGTTTTAATCAAATTAAAATAATAACTATCGTTTTCCAGCTGAAAATTTATTATCAGTATAAAAAATTATTTTTGTTGAGTCATATTTATCTCTTGTAAAATAAATTTTATAATCGCAAGAATATTTATCTCTTGTAAAAAACCAAATTCCAGAATTAAAATCCTTTTTTACAGAATATTGATCCGATGTAACATATACAATTAAATCACTTTCATATTTATTATCAGTTATAAATACAATTTCATCAGCTTCATATTTATTTAAGGTGACAAATATTTTTTGTGAGAATCCCGATAAAGATAAAAATACGAAGAAGAAGGTAAATAAGAATGATTTCATAGTTATTCAGTTATTAATTTAATCTTCTTTTCTTTAATATAATGATCTAAGATTGTTTTAACTTGTGGTATTTTTAAATTATGATAAGTGATAATATTTGATGTAGTAAATACTTTATCAAAGATCTTCATATATTGATCAATAGTTTTAAAAAATATACTTTGGTCTTTAAGATATAAATTAAATCCTTCGCGATAAGAATCTAAAGTTTGTTTTTCAAATGATCGAGATGAAAATTTTCTTCCAATTAATTTAGACATTTTTATTTCTTTTAAAATCAGAGTAAGTAATAATTTTAATTCCTTTTTGTTTTGCGACTTTCATTTTTGAAGAGGTTGATTCATAAGAATCAGTTATAAGATACTCACATTGTGGGGATGATAAACTATACTCCTCAACATTCATTTCAGACTTAAATTCTTCTTTAGTCTTCCAACCAGCATTTTTTGGACTGCCAGTTAATTCCGCAAAGGTGACTTTTTTATCTTGCATAATATTTTTATTTGGATAAATGATATTAATTCCAGTTTCTTCGAGAAGTTTTATTATATCAAATACTTTTTCTTTTATTTCTTTTGTTTTAAATAATTCTATTAGATTTCTTTCATGATGTGAAAAATCATATGATTCATTAAGATAATAATTCATAATTTGCTTAGAAATTTTTCTACCAACATTTTCTATTCCCAAGAAAATCGGAATTAAATCATAATCGATTGACTGAATACTTATAAATGCATTATAAAATATTTCCAATGATCTACTTCTGAATTTAAATCCAAATTTTTCGATGTCTTTTGTATTACCAAATTTTCTTACATAATAAATTAAATTAACAATATCAAATCCTTTTTCAGCAAAAATCTCAATGGTTTTTTCTCCGACTCGTTTAAGTTTCAATAATTTCATTTGATAATTTAATAGTCCAACCAATCTTTCTTTACATTGATTATTAACACAAACCAAATGAATATCGTTAGTAACTAACTCTTTTCCACAAGATGGACAATTAATAGGTATATTTAAATTATCTGTTGCGGGGGATATTATGGTTTGTATTTCAGGAATAATATCACCAGCTTTTGCTAATGAAATCATAGCTCCAGAACCAAGATTGTTTTTTACTACATATCCAAGATTATATAATGATACCCTTTGTACAGTTGTACCAGCTAAAATGACAGGATTAAGTAATCCTACTGGTGTTAATTCACCAGTTTTTCCAACAAACCATTTGATATCATTTATAGTTGTTGTTGCAACATCGGGAATAAATTTAATAGCAATACTCCACTCAGGATCATGATCATTTACTCCTAATTTTTCTCTATATTCAATAGGAAAAGAAATAACTATTCCGTCTAATTGATATTTAAAAGAATCTCTTTTATTAATCCATTCTTGTAAAATAGTTTTATAATTATAAATATAATCATAAAAAAAATCATTATTTTCTGGAATGGATATGTTTTTACTATTTAGTAATCGGCAGACGGGTTGTAATGAAATATCATTTAAATCATTAGATTTTTCATCTCTTCCAAGTATTCCGGCAACAATATTTCTAGGGTTAGCATAATTTTCTGATAGATATTTTTTATTGAAGATTTCCTTTTCTAAAACTGCTTCATATCTTGTTTCTAAAATATCAGTAAGATCGAGTTGGGGAATAATATTAGGAATATGCTCTCTTAATTTTTCAGTTAAATCTTTTCCGTAATTTTGATCAGATCGGGATAAAATTTTATGTAGCTTTCCACCAACATGAATAACATTTATTGCATTACCATCATATTTTGGAGAAAATTCAAAAAGGATATTTTTACTAGAAATGTTTAGGATTTTACATTTTGAATCCACCCATTTAATCAATTCTGTTTCTTTAAAATCAATATCGTTTAAAAGTTTTTCCGTTTGAATTTTGTTTAATGAAAGCATTGGGGATGGATGCGGATAGTCGAATTCTCCACGTTTTGTTCCAACTTGTCTGATAACTAATGAATTTTCTTTCTTTAAAACTTCTTCTAACGCATCAAATTCCGCATCTGATAAAATGGGTGTTCCCGAATAATATGCAACTTTAGCATCAAGATATTTTGCTTCAAGTAATTGAAGATCTAACATAACTATTTAATTTTAATTTTCTTTAAACTTCATGATTAAAAAATGGGCTAACTTGAATAAATCTATCTTTTTCAGCGGGAGGATTTTTCTTTTCGATAGTTTCCTCAATTTTACGTTTTTTCTCAAATTCAATTTGCTCTTTTAATGTCAAATCCCGATTAACACCTCCAGGATTGTTTCTGATTATTTTTTCGAATTTTGACATCGTTCTGTCAAATTGGTCAATAAATCCAGCTTTGCTCATAAATTTAAGTGTTAAAATTATTATAATTAATTTATTAATTTTATGAAAAATTATTGTTTACTTATATTATTCTTCCTTAAAATTTTCAGCTTCTTCAATCAACTCACACAATTCTTTTATTTTATTAAAAGTAAATTTCTGACAATTAACCTTCACTTCATCTTTATGAATAACAGCTGTATATTCTGAATTTAGTTGAAGTTTTTTTGGCTCATATACATTTTTTTTGATTTTACGGCAATATTTCCATATCTTAACATTCCTAACTCCTTCGTCCATATAATTATTTTCTATGTTGCCATAATAAGCATTACACATGAATTTATTATCATTCGTTTTTGTGCAAAAAGTCCTTTTTTGCCATACATATCCGTTATCACTTACCTCAACTAATTCACCATATTGGGGATCTTCCGATTCACTTGGATCGTTGATTTGTTTATATGACTTGGGGAGAAATCCATCGCAGATAATAGTTCCCTGGTCATTAATATAGTAATAATAATTGACGATGTCACCATTAAGATGTTGCTTATTTATTCCTCCTCTTTTAATTAAAGCGTCAATTAATTTTTGCCCACAAAAACTATCTGAACATTTAATTGCTATTTTTTCCATATGAATAATTTTGAATTGTTATTGATTATGCGTTATTGGAAAATGATTTAATTTACAAGTATAAAATTAATAAAAAAATTTGAATAATTCAAATATATTATCATAAAACAATTAATTTTTTAGTAATTTCATGATTATTGCCAGTAATATTTATTATATAAATTCCGCTTGGAAAATTACAATCAATTACTGCTTTATTTGCATTAATTATATATTTTGTTAAGATTACTTTACCACTCATATCCATGACATATATTATATAGTTATTTAAAGTTGAAAAAGATATATTAGCTTGTTTTCCGTTATAAACTGGATTTGGATATATATTAACATTATTATCTTCTTTAACCTCCTGATTTATATTTACTGTTGTAACATTGGTAATAGCAGTTATTTTTGAATAATATAATCTTTTTGTTTGTGTCGAATCCAAAATTAGATTTGTATTATTAGTAAAAAATTGCATTTCAAAGTTATTTCCATTATTGTCAACCATATTTAAAGAGTCAATAATCATGTTGGCTGGAGGAGTATAAGTTTTCTTTAGCCATAATTGATACGAGCAAGTTATAATTAATTCGTCATAATTATATAGTTCTAGTAAAGTATCTATTGAAAATAAATAATTTCCAGTTATAGGCCAAACTTTATATTCAATAGATTTAAGTGTATCTCCATTTTTAACAAAATCGAATTTTAATGTTTTACATGTATCAGGAATATTATATAATAATTTATGTCCCACCCCAATTGTATCTGCGGGTAAACTATATAAATTAGATATCATATGAACAGCATATTTTGGAAGAACATTGATTTGATTAAATTTCAAGGCGGCAAAATAATACATACTATTTTCCCCAGAATATGGAACCCAACCAAATCCATTTTCCCCCCAAGATTTCCCTGCAGAATTTTCTATCCACCATCCCCCAACTCTTCCATCTGAAAAAAGATGAGTGTCATCATATCCACATATTAAAACACAATGTGAACCATTAGATCCTGGCTGGAATTGACCAAGTATTGGTGTATTTTGTAACCAATATTTAGCACTATCTTTTGACCATGATTCATGAAAACTTCCTCCTGTTCTATTTTCGAGAGCTTTATATCTTATTTCCAAATCAGGCATTGGCGGGATAATGTTTTTATCATATGGAAAATCTTTCATGCTAATTGACCCCTGTTCCGAAATATGTTTTAAAATTATTGCTGGGCTTGTTCCAGTCGAAGTACCGGCTGGATGAATAAAAATGTAATTAAACACCGGATTCATTTGATGTGATAAATTATCAACAGAATCATTTTCAGAAAAAATCCATCCGTCATTATAAGCTTTCCACCAACCAGCAAAATAAGCTGCGGCTGTCGGTGCACATAAGCCATTGACTTGTTCAATTGCTGGGGGGAGATTAGTATGAAAAATACTAGATGGGGGGGTTTGACTATACCCAAGGATAATCACGAAACTAAAAATAAATGTAACTATTTTTTTCATTTGTTTTTTTAATTTATAATGAGTTTTTCAATTTTATTGTTATATCTATCTTCAATGCAAATAAAATATAATCCCGGATTTTCGTTTAAATTGATTATTTCAGAAGCTATGCAGTTATTTTTTTCATATAAAATTAACCCAGCTGTGTTATAAATTTTAATATTAAATAACCCACTTTTTTCAATAGTAAATTTTCCATTATTTGGATTTTGAAAAATAATTGCTTTATTATTTTTATTATCATAACCAACAGGAGGATCAATTTTTATATAATTATTTTTTGTTAACGTATCTATTTGGCCACCTTTATTAACAATTAAAGTGACAGAATGTAATCCAAATTCATTATAAATAATAGTTGGATTTTTTTCAATCGAAGTAGATGGGGTTCCTCCTTCAAAGATCCATTCATATGTTATTGGTACTTCCCCAATATATCCACCAAAAGTATTATTTGTAAATAAAATAGGATTATTCTTATATGTTACTGTGTCACTTGCTGTAAAATTAACTGATAAATCTATGGCTCCTCGTTTCATACCATTAAAGATTTCTTTTGAAGTAGTAGCATCTTGAATCATAATTACAAATTCACAATTTTCAATATTCCATTGAGCGTCCATAATCCAATTTAATGTTACTGTTTGAATATTATTTGTAGAAAAATCAATAAAAGTACCGTTTTTATCAGGAACCATAAGTCGATTTACATGATGAACATATGATTGACCAAACCAATTACACGGAATATTTGATTCAGTAATAAATAAATGTAATTTAGTATTAGTGATAGATGTGGTACCAATTCTTGATGCTGTTATAATAGCAGAATAATTTATTCCTTGATTTGTTATAACTGCGTCGAGTTGAATATAAGATAATATATTTATGCGCGAATTATATTTAATAAGATATTTATTATACATACTTCCAGTATTTCCTCCTGACGATGTTATAATTCCGTCAAATTTAGCAGTTGGATAACCTGTAACATTATAATAAGAATTTCTTGAATTCGAAAATACATTTGCATAAGCATCTCCATTATGATTTTCTACCACAGCAACATATTTTCCATTTGATAAAAGATCTTCAGCGCCCCTTGCAGCTGAAGGACACCATTGACACCATGTTCCTGTGGCAATTTCTAAGACAACCATTTCTCTTAATATATTTTGTGATATAGTAAAGAATGGAATAATTAAAAATAATACTAATGATAACAATTTTTTCATAATTTTCAATTTTTTGTTAATAATTTCGGTTATAAAATTAATAAAAATTTTTGAATAATTCAAAAATAAATTACTTGCAATTAAATGATTGATCCGATAATATCCCAATTCTTTCAGTACAACCTATATCAAATAACTCAAGAACAACAGTATGATAAGGATTTTGATATATATTTAATAAATTATTAAGAAGTTGTTTATTAAATTCAGAAGTACCTTTACCAATTACTTTATTACCATTAGTATCTATAGCTTTCCAAATTATTTTTCCTTCATTCATCTGAATAATGTATAAGAATTAAAAATAAAGGGCAGAATGATCACTTTCTGCCCTTTAACTTATTTCCATTTTTATGTAATTTTAATTTCAGTAAAAGTATCTTTAACTGGATCTTTTTTTGGAATATTTATTTTTAGTATCCCATTTTCAAATGAAGCATCAATAGAATCGAGATCTAAATTATCATTAAGTTTAAATGATCTCATAAAAGAACTATGTTTAAGTTCTTTTAAAATGAATTTTTTATCTTCATTTGATTCTTCAGTTATTTTTTTCTTTTCACCTTTAATACTAAGCATGTTGTTTTTGATGATAATTTTTACATCTTCCTTTGATAGCCCCGGAATTTCCGCTTCAATAATAAGTTTTTCGGGTTGATCTTCGATATTACATTTTGGAAATGAATTCATTTTTTGAATATCAATCCCAAATTCCTGAGAAAAATCGGGAAATGTTTGGGACAAGAACCTATCAAAGATACTTGAAAATGGAGTCAAAAACTCCTCTCGAGCTTCAGGAATGATTTTTACTAAACTTGTTTTTGTCATAATGACCTCCTTTTTAATGATTAATTAAATGAATTAACTTAATTTTGATGAATTCCAAATAATTGGCAACTCATCATATTATATATATTACAAAAATTATTTTTTTTAAATAAAATTATCTTATAATAAATAAATTGTTTTTTGGACGTGTTATACTTGTATATAAAATTCGATTTTTTTCTGCAATTTTTTTATTTTTTTCGACGTCTTCAAGAATTATAAAACAATTATTATACGTAGATCCTTGGCTTTTATGAGCGGTTAGGCAATAATTAAATTTTACATGTGCAAATATTTCTTGAAAGTGATAAAAAGCTTTCCATGCATTAGCAGCTTTAAAAGTCCCTTGTTTTTCTTTTTTTGCTAATTTAAGTAAATTATTTAAATGTGTATTATATAGTTTTTCACTTTGTTCGTGCATTATTTTAATATCACTTTTTATTTTTTTTCCATCTATTTCAACAAAAACTTTACAATCATAATATTTCATCGCTGGATAACCAGGAATACTTAATTTTCTTATCGTATAATCAATAACTTCTAATTCTTCATTAGTTGCAAAGACTACTTTTTTATTCACAACCCAGGGAGAATCAAGAATCAATTTTTCACCTTTTACAATTTTTGGTAAATTCTCACCGAAGATCATTGATCTAATCAAATCATTGTACATATTAACCGTAGCATTAGTCCAGGATAATATCTTTACATGATCAGCATCTTGCTTAAAATTTTCAGAACAGAAAAGTTCTTCTAATAGTAATATGAGTCTATCTTGATCTTCTTTAAATTCTAAAAAATAAACTGTTCCATTTTTTGATTCAATTTTTCCTCTTTCAAATTTATTAAATATATTTTGTTCTAATAAATTTTTTCTGACAAAATCTGATAATTCTATTATAGGATGTCCATCTTCTTGTCTAATAATATTATTTAATTTTGTAACTCCAATATTATATTTCTTTTGATTTTCTTTTGAAAATGGTATCGAATCCAATTTATTTATTGGTGGTATTTGTGCTTCATCACCACAAAAAATAATTTTTAGTTTTTTATTACTATTTAATTCTGAAAGCAAAAAATAGAAAAGTTGGTCATCAAGCATCGAACTCTCATCAATAAACAAAATGTTAGTTCCTGATACTTTATTTTTCATTAATTTATCGGGGCGAAATGATATTTTTCCGTAACCATCAATATGCTCACGTAACCCCAAAGCTGAATGAATAGTAGAAAAGTTGGCATTAAGATATAATTGTTTAATTTCCTTTCTTAAAACCTTTACTGATTTATTGGTTGTAGCACAGATAAGAATCCGATTTGATATATCGGAACAAAGATGTTCTACTAATCTAATTATAAGGAATGTTTTTCCTGTGCCCGCGAAACCTGAAAGAAGAAATAATCTTTGGTTCGGGTCATTTAAAAAATTTATTATTTTATTAAAAGCTTCTTGTTGCTCTTCGGTAAGTTTATGAAGTTTTTCTTCCACGTAAATTTAAAGTTTGGTAACTATTTGTTTTATTTTATTTTCTAACTCTTCTAAAGTTCCATTATTATTTATAATATAGTCAAATTTCTCATAATTATCCAGGGCTATTTCTGATGGGTGATTTTTGTCTCTTGCTGAAGAATTGTCTGATTTGTCTTCATTTCGATTTATTCTTACTAATACTCCCTTAAAATCTTTTATTGCTGTTGCTTCATTGGTAAATCGGACATCTGTAATAATCCAGAGGGAATTATTTTTTTCATAAGTATCATAATCTACAAAAAGAGATTTGATCCAAACTTCACGATCAAAATTATCACGAAAAACATTTGTTCCAATTATTTGCAATAGTTGACCAATAGTCGCATTAAATTCAGGAATAAATATATTTTTATCTTCATTAGTAAAATCAGTAATACCATTTGAAAAATAATTATCAGAAAAAGATTGTTTCATCTTAATTCCAGTAAGTATTTCTACAATTTGTTTTAATTTGAATGCAAAATAATGATGAACTACATTTGGATATTTTTGCTTACAATATTTTGCAAAATAATTAGCAGCTGTATTTTTACCGCTTCCAATTTTCCCAGAAAGACCGATTAGCATTTTGCTTAAATTTATTTAAAATATAAAAAAAAATTATGAAAATTTCAAATAAAATTGAATTTTTATTTTAGTGAATTTAAAATTTCAATTAGAGATTTCATTTCAAAACTTTGAATAATAATATATATAGATAATATAATCAATATTATAATTGGAAATGAATTTTTAATTCGTGTTGACCATTTTTCAATTTGTTTGTCTGGATTAATTTTATTTAATATAAATTTTGCAAATTCTGCATGAGTCATCTTACTGTGGCTTCCTTCTATATCAATATCAATTATTTTTAATTCATCTTGAACCTTTTTTATTTCATCGATTATTTCTTTATGTGCTTTTCCTTGATTTACTAGTTCCTGGCTAATAAATAATAATTTTAAAACTTTTTCATTAATATCTTTTATCTGTTTTTCAATATCAATTGATTTTATATTATGAGTTTCAATGAAAGATTTTACTTCTGTATCATTGATTCCGATTTTTTGCTCTAATAAATGGATTATATTTTCAATGTCATTTAATTTAGTCATTCGATTACTCCGTGATAAGTGAACGAATCATAGAATTATTCATTGATCTAACTTCTTCTAAAAGGTGATCAAATTTATCAAGTTTTTTTCTAAGTGAAATATCTCTAATTGAAAAAACTAATTTACTATGATTAAATATATCTATGGTTATTTCATATTGTTTATCTTTAGTTGAAAATTCAAAATAATAACCGAATGGATCCAAAATATTATTTTTTGAATCATTCAGAATTTTATCAATTTGATTAGTTATTTTTGTCGAAAAATCAGAAACAGAAAATATATTTTGAATATTTTTACCTATATGTTCATTATAGTCATTAATCAATCCAGTTTTTCCTTTATAAACTTTTAATATTATTCCTGAATGATCAGTGATAATCAATGAATCACTTAGTGAATCAAGTAATAATTCAAATTCCATACTAATAGTATATTGTTCAGTAATATCTATAGATATTACAATAATTCCTATTGCTTCACCTGATTTATTTAATAATGGGAATTTTGTAGTTTTAATCCATTTGGTTCCAAATACTGTTAATAACTTTTCAACAATATCACTTTTTGGAGATTTAGTTTTTAAGATTTCTTTATCATCTTCTACATAACTATTTAAAATCGATTGTTCGAAATTATTACAATTAGAAAAAACTTCTTCTGCTGTTTTATTAATAATTTCATTTTGTTCTTTACCTATTATAGTAGCAAAATTTTTGTTGACCCAAACTAAATTACTATTAAGATCTTTGACGATAAAATACATTTTTATACTATCAAGAATATTAAACGTATCTTGATGTGATAACACCCACTCTGAAAGTTCAGACGAATTACTTAAATTCATAGATTTACCCCGTTTAAAATAACTTTTAATTCATATCTAACATAATAATTATTTGCTTTAAAAAAAATTAAAAATGTTTTTAAAAAATAAATTTTTTCATATATATTATGTAAGTGAAAAATCCTTAAAAATAGCAAATAGCAAATAGTAATAATAAACCATGTAATCCAGGTTGTGCTAGAAAGGGAAAATCAGATAAAGAACTATATGATGAGGAAAAAGCTAATAAACTTAGTAAAATTCGAAGCGAAAATGTTAAAGGTGAAAAAACCCATTTTATGGAAAACATCATTCTGATTTATCAAAAAGAAAAATCGGCGATCCAAATTATAATTCAGATGGATGTATTTATTTTGAAATGATTATGGAAACAACTGGATGTTTTATCCAACATGCAGAAAATGGTGGTGAATTTTATGCTAATGGTTATTGGGCGGATGGGTATGATGAAGAGAATAATATTTGGTATGAGTGGGATGAAAAACATCATTTTAATTTAGACGGCACATATAAAAAGAAAGATAATCTTAGACAAAAAGAAATAATTGATTTTCTCAAATGTTATTTTGTTCGAATCAAAGCGGCTTAATCTTTTAGATAAATATCTTTAAACGCTTCAATTAGTGGGCCACGTAAATTATGATCTATAGCCCACTTATATACATTATAATTGTCTACTCCTTGACCCATCAACATTTGAGCATCTGCAATACTTATTAATTCAAGATTAGGAAAATCCCAAAATAAATCAGGAAAACATACAGAGAGTATTATTTTTTTTTCTTTATTTTTTTCGATAAATTGTGGTAAAATCGTTTTAAATAACGCCGTGTCACCAATCCCACAATCTAATACAGCAAAGGCAAAATCATTTGGAATAATACCCCAATCATTTAATTGTTTTTTAAATTTTTCTTCATCGTCATGCCACATATCTGAAGTTGTATTATCTCTAATACCCCCAACAGGATTATCAAAATGCCAAGTTATAGTATTTGGGTTAATTATACATTTCCATCCGGATCTTGTCATTTCATAACTAAAAAATGTTTCCTCTCGATGTCCAACCCGAGATAAATCCATCCGATATCCATGAGTTGCAGCACTTTTTCTAAATAAAAAAGTCGAATATAAATGATCAACTTGAAATGGAGATTTAGTATCATGTACAAACCATTGTTGATTTAATCCTAAAAAAATATCTTCTATTTTATTAGATGCTAATTTATTTTTATTAACTCCATGTTTAGCATTTAGGACCAATCCCGCAACAGCTCCAACATTATCTATTGAATTAAATATTGATAATAAATTTTCAAGCACATTTGATTCAGGAATATTATCGTCATCCATTCTCCATAAAAGTTCAGTATTTACAACAGGAGTTCCGTCGATTTTATTACCGAGAGCATATTGATGATTTTTTACTTGTCCCTGACCGAGACCTAACACCACTTCCCATTCTATATTCTTTACAGTTAATAATGCAAAGATGTTTTTATAAATAGACTCTTCTCGTAAATCTTTTTTATTTTCATTATCGTCAAACAGTATAAATTTTTTGGGTGTTACTGTCTGATTACATATTGCAATAATACATAATGGAAGAGTAGTAAAATATCGACCTCTTGTAGATATAGTCACTGTTACATCTCGACTTGTAAATATTTTATCATTCATGTTTATTTAAATTTCTTCAACTCCAAAGCCCAAATTTTCTTTTCTTATTTTTAATCTTTTTTTAAATTCGGAATCAATAAATTCAGAATTTTTTTTAAATCGTTCGATTCTTTTTTCATCTGAATTTATTATATCATAAAAAATTCCTTCATTATCATGTCGATAATCAAAAATTCTGTCAAGACTTTCAAATCCTTCTAAATCTATTTTTACTGATAAAGCTAATCCAAGCGGATGCAAAAATCTTCGATTTAATTCTTGTAAGTATCCCAATTCTCGAAATTCTTTTACACTTATAGTTTTATGTTCAAATTCTATTTTTGGTGTTTGATTTTTTTTCGTCATAATTAATACATTACTGATTGATTTTTTTCGAAGCTATTCAATACATAGTTATTATTCTCATTTTTAGTTATAAATTCATAACGAAGAGGAATCTTCCCTATTTCAGTGTCAATGATAAATTCTGGAATGGCTAATCCGCTATTAAATCCAACTAACTTTTTCATTAAATTTATCATAGTATCTAAATCACATCTGAAATGTTCTCCTCCTTGAATTTTATCCATATTGTATATGTAGTATGGTCTAACACCAATAGATAATAATTCATTAAATAAATCTTGTAACTCTTCTGCGGAATCGTTAACATTTTTTAATAAAACTGTTTGACTTCCTAAAATTACTCCGCCATTTAATAGATTTTTTATTGCTTCTTTACACTCCGAAGTAATTTCTGCCGTATGAGTGAAATGAATATTCATATATAATGGACTAAATTGTTTTAACATATTTATAAGCCCACCGGTTATTCTATCGGGTAATACAACAGGAATTTTAGTCCCCATTCTTAAAATTTTAATATGATTAATTTTCCTTAATTCAGATAAAATAAAAAATAAACTTTCATCTGAAAGTGTCAGGGGGTCTCCACCACTAATTAACACATCTTGAATTTCTGGATGTTGCCTAATATATTCAATTCCGGTTATCCAATCATTTTTAAATATTGGATTATTCCCACCAACTATTCTTGATCTTGTACAAAATCTACAATTAGTGCTGCAAAATTTAGTAACAAGAAAAAGAACGCGATTTGGGTATTTATGAATTATACATTTATTTTTTCTATATATTTCTTCAGCTAATGGGTCAATTGATTCATCATTCGAAATAATTAATTCTTCTTTAGTAGGAATTATTGTTTTTAGCAATTTTTTATTTTTTAAAGCTACCGATAAATAATATTGTGTGATTCGAATCGGTAGCTTATCTATTTCTGTTTGGTCATCGGGTATTAATTCTTTATCTTTTAACTCATAAATCGATTTTATTGAATTATGAATTTGTCGTTTCCATGATGGTGGATTGACGGTGGGTTTCACAAATAATTGTTCCTTTCTTTTAAATAAAAATATCATAACTGTTTAAATATACTTTTCTATATAAATTCATATAAATCTATATAAGATTTTTTATGAAAAGTACTTAAAACAACTTTAAAATGTTCTTTGACATCCTCAAGTTGAACTCTATATTTAACTTTAGAGTTTTGATTTTTACGAAATAATTCCTGCCAGCTCTTACATCCACTAACCATTTCCTTCCATTGGTGTTTCAGAGGATTTAGTATAAGTTCTGGATAGAAATTATTTTTATTTTTAAGTATAATACATTCATAACTTCTTCTACCTATTTCTAATGAAGCATTTATTGAATCTACATAATTATGTTGTAAATTTCCAATAAATGATGAATAAGCAGGATTAATTTCATATATTTTGATATTATTTTGTAAACATCGTTTCTTTAAATTATTAACAAACAATGTTCTTTTCCATAGATTTTTACACTTTCTATTACCAACGTTATTATGTTTATTTTTAATAGTCTTTTTAAATTTTAATGACTCAATAAAAATAAATTTACAATGATAATATTTTGCTAAATTAACTATAAATTTTGATGACTGAATTGTTTCAAATTTTAATTTATTTTGATAATATTTTGATTTAGAATTAGTTGATGTAAGATTTGCATCAATAAATTTACTAAATATTTTTTCAATACTAATCATTCTTGTATGTATAACTTTATAATTTTTATCTTTAGTATATTCACAAATAGATAAACCAATGTTATCGGGGTTCATGTCTAAAGATAAAAATCTGGTATTTATATTCGTATTAATAGATTCTTTTTTATAGTCTTCAAATGAAATATAAATAAATTTATCAGTTAATCTAACAGAATATGGAATTAAACTATTTTTTGCTTGCTCTTCTAGCCAATATAATTTCTTTTTATAATTTTTAGCAAGTTTGGGTAAATGTAAAATAAAATGTTCATTTCTATTTAATTTAAATTCTATGAAATTTTCATCAATTATATTCAAATTAAAATGTCTGTTACCTTTTTTTAATTTATCTCCTTGTATACTAAATGGTAATAATCGTTTATTTTTATATTCTTCTTTAGTAATTTTATTCTTACAATACTTAGAAAAATTTAATTTTGAACCAAAAATTATATTAGGATTATCTTTAAATCTTTTAGCTATTTGACTACCTTCTAATAATGCACAAATAATAATAAAGCAACTTAAATTGTCAATATTATTTAATTTTTTACAATATGCTAAAATTTCAGTTTGAGAATAGTCGTTTAACCATTTTTTATATGCAGATCTAACTACAATAGAATATTGTCTTCTAAGATCTTTTAATCGTTCTTGAAATTTGTCAGTTGATGTATATGGTAGTTTAATGGTTATCATGAGTTTATTATAATTCGTTATAATAAATATTAGCTAATAAATTTTTTAAAAAAGTTTTTTGAAATAGTTTATAAAAAAGTAACAAAACTTATTTTAATTTAATAATTAATTTAGAAAATATACAATTTATTTTATATATTTATATGAATTTTAATGAAAATTTACATTATATATATCTCAAGATTTAAAATTTAAATTTATTGTTTGAAATAGCTCTTAAAATAATTTAAATTATTCAAAATAAATTTGGGAAGATCTGGATTTTTAATAATTTGAAATTTAGAATTACCCCGATCAAAAATATCTTCAATATTATTTATTCTTTCTTTTACATTTATTTTAATATTTTCATTATTATATTCTTGATGAGCAAAGGATTCTATTTTTTGAATGACTTTTTCTAATCCCCCCATATAACTAAAGTGCCAACCATTTGCTTTATAAATGACATTAGCTTCATTTTCTGGTTTACCCCAATAAGCATATCTTATACCCGTAGCTGATAATTCTTTTGCTTTTTTAATTGTTGTTATTTTTGATTCAATCCAGTTAGATGAAATCCCAATAACATTAAAATAATAATAGTAAAATTTCATAAAGAATGATAATACGTTATCATCTTTGGGAAATGTAAAATTAATAGCATCTTTATTTGGGATCTCATCGACATCAGAAATAATAATTAAATCAGTATCTTTTGCATCCTTACACCCATTCAATATAAAATTTCTTTGAGCTCGTTCTCTAACCCAAGGATCAAAGGTTTCTATGTTTGGTGATATTAAATTAGTTATATTAAAATCTTTAAATTTTTCTTTATTTTCTTGATAATATAATTGTTTAGATAATCCTGAATGGGTTTCTTCACATTCAACTAAAATAAATTTATCAACTATATCTCTCAATTCATTGAGACGGATTTCTAAAATATCCAGTTCATTAAAAAAGGTAAATCCATCATAAATCATTGGTTTTTCAAAATACCAAATATCAATTTTATCCGTTAAAAATTGATCATTAAATTTTTCTCGAACGGCGGTATGAACCGTTTCCCATCCAATGTCATGCCCTGCAATTTTTCCATGGGTTTTTAATTTGGGATACCAATGTTCAATATCTAATTTAACTTGATTATATGCGTGATCACCATCTATAAAAATAAAATCAAAATATTTATTCTTAAATGTTTCATGAAAGTCATCTGATTTTCCTATAAGGGGAACAATATTATTTGATAAACGAAATTTATCAATATTTGATTGAAATATCTTAAATATATCAATAGTTTTAGCTTCTGAGTGAGATTTCACCTCAAGTTCAGTAGAATCAGTTCCTTTATAGGTGTCTATTGTGAAAACTTTCAATTTCTTTTTTACAATTAAATCGGCAATTGAACAAATTGATTTTCCTTTCCATGTCCGATTTCTAACATTATTCCATTTTCGGGAATTTCTTCTATGAGTTTTCGATAAGTATCAATGTCATGATCGGCAAACCAACCTTCTGGTAATTCTTTGGGAATATCAGTTTCTTTAATTTTTATTTGTTCTTGTTGAATAATATTATTACTCTTTACTATTGTTTGAATTTTTTTATCTGACGAAGAATAATTTGGTTGTAAAATTTTTTCTGCTTGAACTCTAAAATTATATTTTTTAGAAACATTATTTGTAGAAATTTGAATATTTGAAAAACCAACCAATTTTATATGTTCAGTTAAAGTTTGTTCGAACCAACCAAATACTGGTGGATGTTCCATATCATATGTTCCAAAAATATGATTAAGATATTCATATTTTTTTTCAATATTTGCTTGTTCAAAATCTTTACAAAGTTCAATCATGTTCGGAACTTCTATAGTAAGTTTTCCGTTCGGTTTAAGAACACGAAACCATTCCTTAAACATATCAGATACTTTATATGGATTTATTCGCTCAACTAAATTTATAGCAATAATTTCATCAACTGTGTCATCATAAAAAGAAGATAAATCAGTTGCATCTAATATTAAATCGACATCTCGTCTATATTTATCTGCATTTAAGAATCCATTAATTTTTACTTCCCCACAACCTAAATTCAATTTAATTGATGGGTTATATTTTGTAGCTAAAATAATTCTATTTTTTGATAGAATATCTTCATTATCCCGAACAGATTTAAATGTTTCATTTCCTTTATGATAAATAGGGAAATCCCCTGTCATTTTATTTGAATCATAATAGTGTTGAGTTTCTTCTGGAACTTGAACTAATTTATATCCTTTTTGTTTGCATCGAACACAAAAATCAGTATCCTCACCATATCCTGGGGAAAAACTTTCGTCTAATAAACCTATTTCGTCGAAAGTAGAATGTTTGATGCAAACACAAAAGAAAATTATTAATTCAGCATTAGCATATTGACAATGTACTTTCATTGGACCTGTTATTCCAATTTTTTCATTCGAATTAAATGGTTGTAATAACTTATTAATCCAGTCATTTTTTTCTTGAGAAATTAATTCAACATCATTATTTAAAAGAATAATATATTCTCCAGATGCTTGTGTTATTCCTTTATTAGTTGCTTTAGTAAATCCAATAGCTTCATCTGACCAAATTAGTTTAAAAATATTGGGATCTAATGAATTTATATATTCCTTTGTATTGTCAGTACAACCATTTGCTGAAATTATTATTTCGACATTAAAAAGGTCCGTATACCTAATAATAGACTCAATACATGGTTTTAGAAGATCTTCACAATGATTATATGTGGGGATAATTATAGAAATTTTTGGGGAGTTTAATTCTCTTTCATTTGGGGGATCAATTTGAATTTTAGATGAATTATTTTTGGGATACCTTTGTTTTAATAGTTCAATATTTTTTAAAACAGAGTTTGAAAACATTTCTTTATTAATGCTATCATTCATAGTCCCCTCAGCTTTATGATAAATAGGATAATCACTTATATAATGACTTTCATCAGAATAATTACAAATTTCTTTTATTTTAAATCCAGCATTAACAGTTTTTATACAAAAGTCAGTATCCTCACCAAACCCAGGATTAAATTCTTCATCTAAAAATCCTATCTTATCAATTACATTTTTTCGAATAGCCACACAAAAGAAAATAAGAAACCAATGACCTGTATATTCACAAATCTTTCCTTTTGTACCCGTAATACCCAGTAACTCATCCTCTTTAAATGGGTCTATTAATCTATTGAGCCAAGTATTTTGTCCTTGTTCTAATAATACAATATCATTATTTAGTAAAATAATAAATTTACCCGATGCGGCTTTTATACCTTCATTAGTAGCCTTTGTGTATCCTAGAGGTTTATCAAACCATAAAATTTTAAATGGATTATATATTTTAACTAACTCATCTAAATATTGTTTTGTATTGTCAGTACAACCATTAGCGACGATTATGACTTCAATATCACCTGCTAATAAATCAGTATATCTAATAATAGATTCAACACATGGTTTTAGAAGATCCTCACAATGATTATATGTGGGAATAATTATGGAAATTTTTTTATTCATGTTATTAAAATTCTACAAAAACTTACTAATGGATTTAAATATAAAAAATTTTTTTGAGGAATTCAAAATTATTTGTTTATAGTACTTCTTTAACCATTATTTTATCAAATTCAACCCACGGAGGTCCAACACCTGAAGCATATATTCCTATTCCCCGAAGAGGATCAAGTGCATTTGTAAATTCTCCTTCAACAAATTTAGCATTCCCGGTATTGGATGTATAATTAAAGATAAATCCACCTGATCCAGTTGGCTCAATTAATGCAGCTATATTGATACTAACATTTGATCTATATTGCATCCAAAAATGAAAAGTTTTATTTGGTTCTGTTATTCCAAAATCATTTGACCAAAAAACAGCTAACCCGGGATTGAATTTAGCCAACCCTCGCTGGGCATTATTTGAAAATCCATTTGTCCCAGTAATTATACTTGGAGAAGTCTCATTTGAGCAATACCAGTTTTCTGCTAATCCATCTGTTGGGTTTATAAAATCTGTGGTATTATCTCCATCGCCATTTAATACTAAATTACTTCCATAATTCCCCCCGGACCCCAACATATATATTTTAAAAGGATTATTTTCTTCTAATTCTATTTTTCCGCTATCTAATGAAATAATAATACTATTTGGCATATTATTAAAATATTTTTTATTGATTAATTAAATATCTAATCTTTACAATTCCCGCTCCCCCATTACCACCATGACTGTTGGGAATATACATATGACCATACCCACCACCTCCACCACCTCCAGTATTTACAGTCCCATTTTCTCCATTTCCGCTAGCTAACGTTGAATCGGCTCCATTTCCTCCACCCCCAATACCACCTGATCCAGCTCCGGTTTGTGCTGATCCCCCTCCTCCTCCAGCATAATATGATCCAAAATATGATGCCCCAGCGCCTCCGTCTGATCCAGCACCTCCGTCTGATCCAGCGGAGTCAGCTCCCCCACCTCCTCCACCTTTTGTAAAACTTCCAGACCCCCCAACATTTCCTTGCCCTGTAGTATTAGATCCTCCGCTTCCATTAACAGAATTATACCAACTTCCTCCCCCTCCTGATCCCCCATTACTTCCATTTATAGTTATTCCTGTATAACTACTCCCCCCCCCACCGCCGCCAATAGCAATAATTTCAGAACCGCCATTATCAAAAATACTATTCCCCCCAGTATCACCTTTATTTTTTTCATCATTTGATCCGTTTCCCCCCAACCCAATAACAATGTCATAATTATGATCACTAACAAAATAGTTTTCTTCATATTTAAGCCCTCCACCTCCACCTCCACCTCCAGCTTCGTTGGAACTTCCTCCTATACCACCACCACCACCACCGGCGACAACTAATATATCAATATATCCAGATCCTTCAACTGATAAAGTATCATCAGATGTAAATGTATGATATTTATAACTTCCTGACGTAGTTTCCACACCACCAGTTACTGAAAATCCATGATATTGAATTATTCCGATTAAAAACATTTTTAAGTTTTTATTTAAATTGTTAAATCTCCAAATAATGACCAAATATCTGTATCTGTTTTTATAAATGTAACTCCAACCCATTGAGCAGAAATACTTTTTCTTCCTCCTTTGGAATTAATTGTAACCCCACTACCAGTAACAAACGTTACTTTTCCAGCTCCATATTGTGCAGCATCTATTTGAGATAATGTCGGAATCGACACACTATCATTTGGAGGGACGGTCACAGTAACTGGATCAGAATTGGTAAAAGTAACTAATTTCCCAGCATCAGTCGATGCAAAAGTATACGTTATTCCAGTTTGATCATTTGTAATTATTGAATTTGGCCGTATTCCACTATATCCAGAATATGCTGAAACTCCACTGAATCCAGAATATGCTGAAATGCCGGAATAACCTGAATAAGCACTTTTACCAGAATAACCTGAGTAGGCACTTATTCCCGAAGATCCTTGACCACTGAATCCAGAATATGCTGAAATGCCGGAATAACCTGAATAAGCACTGGTTCCACTATATCCTGAGTAAGCAGAAACTCCTGAATACCCACTAATACCACTGTAACCTGAAAAAGAACTTTTTCCAGAATACCCACTATAAGCAGAAAATCCAGAATAACCCGAATAAGCACTAATACCACTATAACCCGAATATCCAGAAGATCCTATCGATCCAGAAATAATAGCCGGGTCAACCCAATTACCATATCCTGTTTCATTAGAAACCAATATTTTATTTAAGCCCTGGTTTCCATCTATATATTTAAACCCAAGTGACCCACTTAAAACAATATTTGGGGTATATAAAGTATCAGACCCAGTTGCATAATAAAAATGAGAATCAGTTATATATCCAGTATTTCCTGATGGACCACTATATCCTGAATAAGCACTAATCCCAGAGAAGCCACTATAAGCTGAGAATCCAGAATAACCCGAATATGCCGAGAATCCAGATAACCCAGAATAAGCTGAAAATCCAGATAACCCAGAATAAGCTGAAAATCCAGAAGCCCCCGAATACCCACTATACGCCGATGTACCTGAATTTCCACTATATCCAGAATAAGCTGAAGTTCCCGAATATCCGCTATATGAACTATATCCTGATTTACCACTATATCCACTATAAGCCGAAATTCCGGAATAACCACTAGTACCGGAAAAAGATGAATACCCACTATAACCACTGATTCCCGAATAGCCACTATAACCAGAAGTTCCTACTGAAGAACCCGATTCAATATAAAGTAATCCAGATCCACTTATTGTTTTGACATAACCATCTGTCGTCAATAGAGGTAAATTAGTTTCTGTGCCATTACTTTTTATAAAAGTTTGTTCGGCAGCATATAATGATGTTTCTCCTCCTGCGATTTCAAGGCCAAATGCTCCGCCAACATCAAGTTTTACTGATGATGTAGTATCTGAAACTAGTTTTAAATGCGTTGAATGAGACCATATATCGGGATTAGGTGCTGTATTCCAATAAAGCAATTGCCCGGTGACGGTCCCATTTTCTACATTTGAATTTCCTATTTGTCCACTGTAACCACTATAAGCACTTATTCCACTATATCCCGAATAACCACTATAAGAAGATATTCCTGATTGACCGGAATATCCAGAATAAGAACTATAACCACTAAATCCACTAAAAGCCGAAATACCTGAAACGCCACTGTAACCAGAATATCCACTATATGAACTATATCCTGAAACCCCCGAATAAGCAGAAATACCTGAGTAACCACTTATTCCCGAGTATCCTGAATAAGCTGATACTCCGCTAACTCCTGAATATCCTGAGTAAGAACTATAACCACTAATACCTGAAAAAGATGAATAGCCACTATATCCGGAAAACGACGAAAATCCTGAATATCCACTATATGCTGAAGTTCCCGAATATCCTGATTTACCACTATAGCCACTATAAGCAGAAATACCTGAGTAACCCGAATAAGCTGATATTCCAGAATAGCCACTATATCCTGAATAAGCAGAATTTCCAGAGTATCCACTATATCCCGATCGCCCAGAATAGCCACTGTAAGCCGAATATCCGGAATAAGCTGAACACCCACTATATCCGGAGAACGATGAAATACCCGAATGACCACTATAACCTGAATAAGAACTTATTCCGCTAAAACCACTTATACCAGAATAGCCACTATAACCCGATGTCCCTAATATTGTACTTGGACTCACCCAAGATGTATTTCCAGATGCATCTGATTTTAATATATAATTTAATGCTTCCGTTCCATCGTTTATTCTTAAAACCGGAGATGAACCAGATATATGTAGTTTAGTTGAAGGTGAAGTAGTACCAATACCAACCTTGCCAGATGATTTTATTACCACTCTGGAATTAACATCTGAACCATTATTTGTTGCAAAAACTATATCAGCCAGATTAGATGATACCCTGGGTTGTATAATAAGATTTCCAGAATAATTAAAAGGATATGAACCATTATTATTAGATGAATATAGTCTCGGGTCGTAGATAGTTGCACCTATAACAAAACTATTATATGCATTTCTTTGTAACAATAGTGCTCCATTTATATGTAATAATTCTTCTGGCGCTGTTGTTCCAATACCTACATAACCAGAATTTAGATTCCAAATATTAGCAGTTGTACTACCGCCCCATAATCCATCCCCAGAGTATCCAGAATAACCCGAAATTCCTAAATAACCTGAATAGCCACTGTACGCTGAGTTGCCCGAAAAACCAGAATATCCACTTGTTCCTGATTTTCCCGAATAACCACTATAACCCGAAATTCCTGAATAACCACTATAAGACGAAAATCCTGAATACCCCGAATACCCTGATTTACCACTGAATCCGGAATAAGATGAATAACCGCTAAATCCAGAAACTCCTTCTGCAGAAAATGTTGTTACTACAAATGAAGGATCTACCGAACCCCCATATTGCCAAGTTACATTTTTAGAAGCAGCACCACTATTCATAGCTACTGATCTTACAATAATTCTATCAGAAGTGTTAATAGATATCGACGATGTTACTGCCCAATAAGTATTATATGAAGTCGGAATCGTTGATAACTCTGGAGTGATACCAACTGTTCCATAAGACAATAATGTAGTAGTAAGCCCATCAGAAGATCTCGATAAAATTCTATATCCCCCAGTACAAGAAGCTGCTGTTCCACTCCATATTCCATGAAACGTCCAAAGTCCAGCGGGAATTATACTTTGTCCCGGATACCCCCCTACAGTACAATAACTATCCATTGTAACAAAAGAAGAGGCGCTGGTTATATTTATTATTGTCTCAGAAGTAACTTCAGCAGATGTCGGAAGACGAGTTAAAGTTTCATTATTTATAGTTAATGTTACTGTAGAATTATTAACAGAATCAGTAAGACTTCCATATCCATTTGTTATTGCAATAATAGTTCCACTACCAGTAATAGAACGGATACACCAATCAAACGTATCCATAGCAGTACCAGAATTGGTCACAGTAAATTTTTGACCTGCTATCCATCCATCGGTAGTAAAACTACCACTCGAACAAGTTATTGTTCCGGCCACTGCAGAAAAAGTAAATGTTCGATTAATTGAAGCTTGAGATATAGGAATATTAAATGTTTCTTTAGCATTATCAAAAAATAATATTTGACCAGTTATTAATCCAGTTTGCCCCGAGAACCCACTATAAGCTGATAACCCGGAATATCCTGAATTTCCGCTGAAACCACTATAAGCTGATACCCCCGAAAATCCTGAATAAGCAGAAATACCACTATATCAGAATATCCCGAAATACCCGAATAAGCAGAAATTCCCGAATAGCCAGATATACCGCTGAAACCACTGCAAGCACTAATTCCAGAAAATCCTGAATAGGCTGATATCCCCGAAAATCCAGAATAAGCTGAGATCCCACTATATCCAGAATAACCACTTATCCCAGAATATGATGAATAACCACTAAATCCACTATAACCACTATAAGAAGATACTCCAGAAAATCCAGAATAACTCGAGTATCCACTATATCCTGACATCCCACTGAATCCGCTATAAGAAGAAATACCCGAGGTTCCTGAATATCCCGAATATCCTGAAGTCCCAGAATAAGAAGAATATCCAGAAACCCCAGATATTCCTGAATAACCACTGTAAGCAGATGCTCCCGAAATTCCTGAAAATCCTGAAAACGCTGAAATACCCGAATATCCTGAGTCACCACTGTAACCACTATATCCCGAATAAGCCGAGATACCAGAATATCCACTATATCCTGACGTCCCAGAATAAGCAGAAGTTCCACTGAATCCACTGTAAGATGAATATCCAGAAGTACCCGAATAACCACTATAAGAGGAGATTCCAGAATATCCGCTGAATCCACTGTAACCAGAGTAAGAAGAAGCGCCGGAGAACCCGGAATAAGCTGAAATACCCGAGTAACCACTAATTCCGCTATAACCAGATATTCCTGAAAATCCAGAATACGCCGATTCCCCGGAATAGCCACTATGCCCCGAATAACCACTTATTCCACTATAACCACTGATACCCGAATAACCAGAATAAGCACTAATACCACTATTTCCAGAATATCCACTATATCCTGAAATTCCAGAGTATCCGGAATATGATGAAAATCCTGATACTCCCGAATAGCCACTAAATCCACTAATTCCAGAAAAGCCTGAAATTCCACTATATCCTGAATAGGAACTGATTCCACTATAACCCGATTTGCCACTATACCCCGAATAAGCACTAATACCCGAGAATCCAGAAAAAGATGATGCACCAGAAAATCCGCTATAAGCACTAATACCTGAATAACCACTATATCCACTGTAGGAAGAAATTCCAGAATAGCCAGAATATCCGCTTATTCCAGAATAACCAGATAAAATAGGGGTAATTATATTTGATTTATATGTATTTCCAGAGTAAATGAAGTACATATCTTTATCATCAGAATTAGTTCTCGCAAAAACTTTAAATAATAATCTATCATTTATTGATGTGTCGTAATTAGATGTAGAATAATAATCATTTTGAAATGATTGAACAGAAGAACCAGATATTGCGATTATATTGTCTGATACTATTTCATGTAAAAATATTTCTGAACTACTTGAAACATTATATGAATAAACTTTAGTTACAATATAATTTTGATCATTTCCATTACTAATATAAGCCGATCCGCTTAATGACCATTTTCCTCTTGGAATAGAAGTTACTCTTGGTTCATTGATATTAGATATAAATGATGTTAATAAAGAATCATCTCCTGATGTTACTGATCCGGATACAACTAATTCAAAACCAGTTGGTGTGGATTTTAATGCTTGATTATAAGAAGGAATATCTGAAATTAAATTTTCAAAATAATATAATGCTCCATCATATGTTATTCCACTATAACCTGATAATCCTTGGGCTCCCTGAACCCCACTATATCCTGAGTAAGCACTTTTACCACTGTAACCAGAATACCCGGAGACTCCAGAATATCCCGAATAAGCACTAATACCACTATAACCTGAATAAGATGAGTAACCACTATATCCTGAATACGAACTATATCCTGATTCACCACTGTATCCACTGTATCCTGAAATACCCGAGTAGCCACTGTAAGCTGAAGTTCCACTATAACCTGAATAGCCAGATGTCCCGCTGTAACCAGAATATGCTGATATTCCGGAGTGCCCACTAAAAGATGAATATCCGCTAAATCCAGAATATGAACTATATCCCGAATAACCACTAAATGATGAATACCCACTATAACCAGAATACGCTGATAACCCAGAATATCCAGAATAAGCAGATTTTCCCGAGTAACCGCTATAAGCTGAAACACCACTGAATCCACTGTAAGCACTTTTACCAGAATACCCAGAATAGGCACTTATTCCCGAGGATCCTTGACCACTATACCCCGACTCCCCAGAATATCCTTGATATCCTCTTGGACCACTAATACCACTGAACCCCGAATAAGAACTCGCACCACTGTAACCTGAATACGCTGATATACCTGAATAGCCACTATAAGCTGAAATTCCCGAATAACCCGAATAGCTCGATTCCCCACTATAACCAGAATAAGCTGATATTCCAGAATATCCTGAATATCCAGAGTAAGAACTGTAACCCGAATAACCTGAAAATCCGGAGTAAGCTGATGTTCCTGAATAACCACTATAACCTGAATAAGCACTGACCCCACTAATCCCTGAAAATCCTGAATAAGAAGATATCCCCGAGTATCCACTATAAGCAGAAATTCCACTATATCCCGAATAAGAACTAATTCCGGAATATCCGCTATAAGCTGATATTCCAGAATAACCAGAATAAGCACTTATTCCAGAAACCCCACTATAAGCTGAAAATCCCGAATATCCAGAAGTACCGGAATAGCCGCTATAAGACGAAATTCCCGAATATCCAGAATAACCAGAATATGCTGAAAATCCAGAATAACCAGAAGTTCCCGAATATCCAGAATAGGCACTTTTTCCTGAATATCCGGAATAAGAAGATTTTCCACTATATCCAGAATAAGAACTATAGCCACTGTATCCAGAATAAGCTGACGTTCCGGAACATCCTGAATAGGATGAATAACCACTGTAGCCACTATATGCTGAAATTCCAGAATAGCCACTATAAGCACTTTTACCAGAATAGCCACTATAAGCACTTTTTCCTGAATACCCAGAATAAGAAGATTTTCCAGAATACCCACTATATCCAGAATAAGCAGACTTTCCAGAATAGCCACTATATGAACTAATTCCAGAATAGCCACTATATGAACTAATTCCAGAATAACCCGAGTAACCAGAATAAGCACTTTTACCAGAATATCCGGAAAAGGCTGAATAACCAGAATATCCGATTTGTAATTCCCAAGTACCGTTTACTAAGATATATCTGTATAATGTATCTAGTTCATCGAATATAGCTCCATCTGAAACATTTAAAGGTTTTGTTTCCAGAGAAGTACCAGTGAATCTATTTCCTACATATGAAATCAATTAATATCTCCAAACATTATTTTTATGAAGTAAAAGAGTTAATTTCTCCAATTCAAAATTGCAGAAATTACAATTGAGGGGGGGATGAATGCATCTAAATCATATTCACATTCATCCCATGAATTAAATTGATTGGATCTTAAATATTTTCTATCTTTGAGTAAATTTATATTATGTTTGTAACCAAATATTATAGGATCAGATTTACTGAATAATACAATACCCCTGCTATTAAATGTATTACAGAAATGTGGTAAAAAATTATCAACAGAAATCCAAAAATCATTTTCTAATATTAATTTTTTTATTTCCTTAAATGGTAAATTTATTTTAAATTCATGTATATATTCCAGTTTTTTTTCACCTTCTCTTCCAATTTGTGTTATTTGAAAATTTAAATCTGAAATGGATTTAATGATTTCATCCCAATATGGATAATTTTTTGGATTTTCTTTTCCTGATCTTAATGGTTGGCTGTAAGGACTAATAACAATTTTTTTCATTTTAA
>Ga0172380_10002200_pt1 | contig 31013 bp, 35 predicted proteins | sample Leawe162metaG_FD_119747 | JGI IMG/M metagenome (GOLD analysis project Ga0172380, IMG submission 119747) | Leachate microbial communities from a municipal landfill in Southern Ontario, Canada - Leachate well 162 metaG | ecosystem: Engineered > Solid waste > Landfill > Unclassified | place... | reverse complement strand
TGACTGCGCGTCAACTTGCGGTGACTGCCAAAGAAAAGGAAACTGCGCGACGTAAACTTGAGGTGACTGCGCGTCAACTTGCGGTGACTGCCAAAGAAAAGGAAACTGCGCGACGTAAACTTGTAGTAACCGCACAAGAACTCAAACGACTACATAGCACCCTCGAGAAAAAGGTCTTCCGGCGCACAAAAGATCTCGAGCAAATTCGCTCAAAGAATGAGGCGATTCTCACCAGTATTGGAGATGGTTTGGTTGTTGTTGATAAGGAAGGAAAGATAAGTTATATCAACAAATCCTTCGAGGAAATGCTCGGATGGAAATCCCAAGAGATAATCGGTAAGAGTATGGTTGAAGTTGTCCCTCGAGAGGATGCTGATGGGAAAGAGGTGTCTTTTAAGGAACGAATCCTGACACAAGTTTTGGCTGGTCAAAAATTCGTAGCAGATTTAACCAACCCTTTTTACTACTGTCGTAAAGACAAGAGCCGATTTCCAGCAAGCAGTATCGTGGCACCCGTCATACTTGCAGGGAAAATTGTCGGAGCTGTTGAAGTCTTTAGAGATATTACGAAAGAAAAAGAAATCGACAAAGCAAAGACGGAATTCGTCTCTCTTGCTTCGCACCAACTACGCACACCCCTTTCTACAGTCAATTGGTATAGTGAGATGTTATTGACAGGAGACGTTGGCGAAGTGACCCTCGATCAAAAGAAATACCTCGAAGAAATCTATGCGGGAAATCAACGCATGGTTGATTTGGTAAACACACTTTTGGATGTCTCTCGAATTGAGATGGGTACCTTCATGGTCGAACCAAAACCCACCAATATCGTCAAGCTTGCAAGAAGTGTTATTGATGAACAGAAATTACAAATCGATGAAAAGAAGATACGGTTCTCAACTACATTTGAAAGCGACATACCACTGATGCAGGTCGATCCAAAGCTCTTACGTATGGTCATTCAAAATTTATTATCAAATGCAATTAAATATACGCCAGAAAACGGAAGAGTGGATGTTTCCCTCTTTTTGGATAATAAAAAGAATGTTCTTTTAAAGATGACTGATACCGGCTACGGTATACCAAAAAATCAACACGATAAGATATTTACCAAACTTTTCCGAGCCGACAACGTCATTGGCAAAGATACAGAAGGTACGGGGTTGGGATTATATATTGCAAAATCCATCGTTGAACAAGCTGGTGGAAAGCTCACCTTTGAGTCCGAGGAAAATAAAGGGACGACATTCTATGCCTCGTTACCCCTCGGCAAGAAAGGGCGAAAGAATGGTGGTGCTGGAGCACTCGCATAGGAATATTGCTCGTAAACGTGCTACATTTAAACTATGATGACTCAATCTAAAAAGAAGGCAACACAGCAAAAAACGGTACTTGTTATTGAAGATGAACGACCGTTGGTAAAAATTATTGAGGCAAAGCTAGAGAAGATTGGCTTCGATGTCGTCACCGCGCGCACTGCTGACCAAGGTTTGCAGTATTTGGAGGACATGGGTCATGTTGATGCCATTTGGCTTGACCATTATCTTCCCGGTGAAAAGACCGGTCTTGACTTCGTCGCAACGCTGAAGAAGCCTGGTAGTAAATGGGCCAAAACCCCAATCTTTATTGTTTCCAATACCGCAAGCGCGAGTAACGTGCGCTCATACCTTAGGCTCGGAGTTGATAAGTATTGCGTCAAAGCAGAACACCGGCTTGATGAGATATCAGAAGACATAAGGACATTCTTAACTAAGACGAAAAGATAAATAGTCCTTCCAGGAATGATTAGAGTAATCTAGCTCGAAAGTTAAGCATGTAACTAAGTATCATATGAAAAAACAACCACTAGAGACAAAAACGATCTTGGTTATAGAGGATGAGCGACCGCTCCTTAAGGTAATTAATGCTCGTCTTGGAAAAGATGGGTTTAATGTTATCTCTGCCCGTAGTGTTGATGAGGTATTTAATGCTGGGATTGAAATCAATGACACTAAAGTCATTGACGCAGAAAGAATTCAGAAAGCACTTAAGTACCTCGAAGACCTTGAAAAAATTGATGCAATTTGGCTCGATCACAACTTGCTCGGTAAAGAAAATGGTGTTGATTTTATAAAGAAACTCAGGAAAAATGGAGCACTCTGGAAGAAGATACCAATCTTTGTAGTCTCAAACACTGAGAGCACACAAACGATAAAGTCCTATGCTTCTTTGGGAGTGCGTAATTACTACATTAAGAGTAATCATCGACTTGATGAGATCATTAAGGACTTGCGTGCGTTTCTAAATAAAAACAAAAAATAAAGGCGACTGTTCTCAATACATCCAACAGATACCCCATACATTGCTTCTTTACGTGCAAAAACCTATACTTGAAAACATACAAAAAATACGAGAAAAACAGTGGTGGATACTTGGCACACTTGTAATAAGTGTTGTTGTGCTTGGGGGAATATTGCTGTTTTTCCTCCCGCATTCAAAATATAACGATGGTGAGACCAATATTTCAGACATACCAGAAGTAGTGATTGAGACTCTCAGCGAGAATACTCCTCCAGCGGAAGAAGAAATTCCTCCTGTACAGAAGCCACTCCTTAAATATGTTGAAGTCACTGACGGGTGTGACATCCATTTCGAGGGTGAGTGTCTGCGCGTCCGTGGGGGCCCAGGAGTAACCTATCCTATCGTGGCACGACTTCGCAATGGTATGGTACTCAGAGTAGGTGACGAGATAGAGCAGGATGGCATCCTATGGTACAAAATTATTTTTGATGAGTGGCTACAGTACCCAGAGCGCGTGGTGGACGATTGGTATATCGCCTCCGAGTACGTGAAGGTTCATTTTGATGAAGGAGATAAAACAATATGGGACAAAGCGAGTACAACGGTAACGTTCGAGACAACAAAAAAGATTATCATCGACCGCTCTGAGCAAAAACTATATGCATACGACGATGAAGCACTTTTTATGGAAGTGCCTGTTTCGACTGGCCTTATACTCACCCCAACTCCACGGGGCACTTTTACCGTGTTTAAAAAGACACCGAGCAGATACATGCAAGGACCACTTCCGGGATTTATCGATAGACAATATTACGATCTCCCCGGCGTTCCATGGAACTTATACTTCACACAAGAAGGCGCGGTCATCCATGGTGCCTACTGGCACAACAGTTTTGGAAAAGTCTATTCACATGGGTGTGTTAACCTCTTACCCGAAAATGCTCATAAGCTCTATGAGTGGGCTGATCTTGGTACACACGTTATCGTGCAGGACTAGAAATATATAAGACCACATGATTTATCTTGTGGCAAGAGATGTGTCCACGGTACACTGGTAACGTTTTGTTATACAAGATCCTTCTCATCACACTACTTGTGAGTACCGGTGGCGGTATGCTCTATGTCTCAAAAACTGCACAGAGCAGTTTCACGGTTAAACCCTTATCAGTCCCCATTCCTGAAAACAATGAAACTCCCCTTCCGCTTGTAGACTCTATATCCTCAGTTTCCTCTCCTGTTCCAATAGAAGAAACTACTCCTGAAATTAATCGCAGTGAAGTATCTGAAAAGGCGAAGTCCAAACGAACAGTTAAAAAGGATGACGACGCATCGACCGTATTCACTGTTCCCTTTTTCTCACAGTTTACCGACATCACTGATCCTGAATGGAAAAAGATTGGTTGCGGTATTGCAAGTTTGGCTATGCTTATAGAATTTTATGAGCCGGGAGATGTTTCAGTTGACACACTCCTTGAGGAGGGTGTCTCTGCCAATGCATATCTCAGCAACGCCGGTTGGACGTACGCCGGTCTTATCGGAATCTCAAAAAAATACGGCCTCGGTGGTACGAGTTACGACATGGGTGGTACGGGCATGGAGACCGCCTTCGCAAAACTTGAAAAAGCCCTCAAAGATGGGCCTGTTATGGTTTCCGTTCACTACACATTCGACCCCAAAAATCCGATTCCCCACCTTGTCATTGCAAATGGTATTGAAAATAACACGCTGTACTATAATGACCCGGCCGAAAAATCGGGTGGTGGTTCTATCTCGGTAGAGGTGTTCAAACAGGCATGGAAGAAGCGATACATCGAGATTCGTCCCACAACATAATTTTAAATAGAAATAAAGGCTATCAGTATCACTCGCTCCCATAATGAGCGAAAAGCGCTTTGATACCAGCAAGATTGCGCACCCACTCAGTTGTTTCATGTGTGGAAAGCTCTACAGTGATGGCGGGAATATTGATAGATGCGAGCCATCCCTCAGCATCTCCTGTAATCTCATATGCATCAAATGAATCAACGGCAGGATACCCTGATGCCTCGGCATAAAGACTCATCACTGTGCGAGTTTCGGGGAGAATACCACTTTCACATTCCGATGCGTATACCGCATTTGACTGACTGTGGAGAAAGATAACAGCTTCTGGTTGCTGTTCTGTGACTATGTCACGAATCGCCTGAGACTCTGGTTCTGAAAATGGTGAGGCTCCCGCACTCACGGTATTCCCTCTCCATTTACTTTCCGACTTCCATTTGCAATCAAAGTTGCGATTGAGATCGACACTATGTGCATTGAACCGACCAAGACCAATTTTTGTCTCCAGAGGTACATCGGTACGTGCAAAGCGACCCTCGACACCAACAACCTCGTAGACACCATCCGGATTAACAGAAGGTATAACAATGATTTTCATATTACGAGGGACACTCTCGGGGTTTGCCTCAAGGTAGTCGATGAGCTCATATGACAGGAGAACACTATTCCACTCGTATCCGCCATGTATACCACCGACAAACAGCAGGGTCGTGCTCCCTTCTCCATATGTGTAGGCAAGAATTTCACGACCCTGAACAGAGGTACCGATGACTTTCTGTACCGGTATAGGTTTGACTGAATCTACTACCTCAGAAGGTTTTTCTAATGGGACTGTCTCTTCCTCGGGCAACTTCTCATTCTTAACAAAAACAAGCACAACCCCACCAACCACAACGAGAATAGTAAGTACACCGATAATTTGCTTTTTAGACAAGGGCCACATTATTTTGCGTAATGTTTGAGAAGCGCTTCAATTCCCGCTTTATTTTTATCCCACTCGACATCAGTATGTGTTGTGAGGAGAACGCTGATTGCTGGAATATCATTCTTCGCAAGCCAATTGACCATGTCCCCAGTAATCTCATAAAAATCAAATGACTCATACGCCTTATATCCGGAAGCTTTTGCATACGTATTGGTGAGCACAAGTGTCTCAGGCAAAATGTCGTCATGACAATTTGAGGCGAAGACGCCTCCTGATGCGCTATACCACACGACGGCGCCACTGATGTCACGAGACTCTACGTACCCCTTCAATGCCTGGCTTTCTGGTTCAGAAAAAACTTTATTACCGCCACTCACCGTCTTGCTCTGCCACATTCCAGAAGACTGCCAATCGCAATCAAAATTTCTATTGAGATCCACAGTGTTCCCATTAAATCGACCTGCTATTGCTTCTATGTCTGACCTTGAAACATCGGCCCGCGTGAAGCGACCTTCAATATCAACAACCTGAGCGAGACCATCGGGATTCAAGACTGGAATAACTGTCACCTTTACATTCTCAGGAATTACGCTTGGGTTTTCTTCGAGATAATCCATGAGCTCATACGCCACAAGAACAGTGTTCCATGAATACCCTCCATGAATTCCACCAACAAAGAGAACCTCGGTATCCCCTGTGCCGTAATGGTATGCGGTAATAACGCGATTCTCAACAGATGTACCTATAACAGTTTCTTTTTCATTTACCTCTGGCTCATTGATCACTTCATCACTCTCCTGTATCTCCGCTGGAGTTGTGGTTACGGTCTTTACTTCGTTTGGTACGCTTTTTTCATCGGGTGTGTCTATAAAAAGACTAGAACTCTTTGTTAAGAAATAAGCTCCTGCAATAATGATAATGAGTGCAATACCTATAAGAATAAGATTTTTCATACCCAAGTATACCACTGTATCGTGTCCTTAGGTGTTTTTTGGTTTTGCTGGCTACTCGGAAATATTACTCTTTTGTTTCTCCTTTTTCTTCATACTCCATTAGCCTTCTCTTATCTTGGACCTCATAGACACGATCAATGTCCTCACCGGCAACCTCAGTGACTCGTGCAACAATTTCTCGAAAATCATAGTCTTTGGGCAGTCCTCCAATGAGTTCAGCTTTTTTCATACGAAGTGCGTTTTTTCTGTCATCATCTAGAACGGTTGAACCAAGAGCACTAATTTGCTTCATTACGGCTTCAATCTCTGGGAGATTCTTATCCATTACTTGGAGCTGACTAAAAGTAAAAAGACTTTTAGTTGATGGAGTGGTATTAATTTTTTTAAGGAAATCCAATGCTTCCTCCCAAGAATCAGCAAACGCTACCTCGCGCAATTTATTCTTCAGTGCATCAATTGGAAGTTCTTTCTCCCACGCGCTTTCTGCTCCCATATCTGGTAAATCTTAAATGATTAAATACTTCTATATCAAATATTATATTATCATATCCATAAAATTCATGAACTGGCTGAAATCTGCTCATTCTCCGCACATATCCATTTACACAAATCCTTTTATACGATATCTTTGCGCCAGTACCTGCGTTCTTTACAGGCCACATTGTATTGCTTTTCTGAAAGGAAGCCTCATGTCTCATTCACTCGAACCCGTTGTCGTTGTCGATGCCCCACAGGCAATCGTCAACCTCGCCGTGAAAGACTCACGAATTGTCATCAACAGACGCCCCGACCAGTGGCCAAGTGATGTGCGTGAACGATTCAAAAATGACAAAAGCTGGCAGGAGATTGTCGGCCCGTATGACGGAGCACTTGTATCACCTGAGCTGACCGATTTCATTCGCAGAATCCAGCCCGGGGCAAAACTTGCCATGTTGTTTCAAGACACCGATGGCGTCATCTTCGTTCAAGTCGGCACATTTCTCGCGGTGCGAACCAAATCGAAGATTGGGCTCTGGTACGGAATGAATCTAGGAGTAATCCTTGAAGAGCGAAGACATTTGCACCCAAAACATGGCGGTGTGACCTGGAGTTCTTCCATTCTCGCAATTGCACAACTGCCGGTAGCGACACGGCCTGCAATGCGCTTCGATCCGGATGGGAGTCTCTTCCTGTCAAAACTGATGCAGTGAAATGTGTCGGCACAAGCCCCACAACGACAGCATGTCGTTGTGGGGCTTAACAATGAAAAATGGTATGTTACAGGCAAATCAGAGTCCATTTTTCAACTTCAATTTAAAGGTTTGATATACTGATAGCTATATGATGTCGCAAATATTTATCTTCATCGGAGCACTTTTCTTAGTGATGCGCGGTGCAACGCTCGCAACACGATTTTCAGCACAACTCGCACAAAGCTACCACCTCTCACAATACACAGTTGGTTTTATTATCGTTGCTATTATCTCTATCCTCCCCGAGACATTTATTGCAATCAATTCGGCCATTGAAGGAGTCCCCTCGTTTGGACTCGGCATGTTGCTTGGATCAAATGTTGCCGACCTCACCATCGTTATCGCAATGATAACCTTCCTCGCAACTCGTCCACTCAAAGTAGAGAGCAAGATTCTCAAAATACATGCACTCTACCCCTTCCTCCTCATGCTCCCCATCATCCTTGGTCTCGATGGTCACCTCTCACGAGTCGAAGGGTTTGCGCTCATTGTTGCAGGGTGTGTCTTTTACTACCTCACACTCAAGAATGCCGGAAGCGATGACATCCCTATCGGGAAAAAAGTGGGGCGCACAAAAGATTTTATCTTTCTTCTCCTCAGCATCATACTTTTATTGGTAGGAGCTTATTTTACCGTTTCATCTGCAACACAAGTTGCACACGCGTGGGGAATAAGCCCAGTGCTCATTGGCATGCTTATTGTGGGACTTGGAACGACCATTCCAGAATTTTTCTTTTCACTCAAAGCAATAAAAGTTGGGCATGACACCCTCGCTATCGGTGACGTCCTCGGGACAGTGCTTGCTGACGCAACTATCGTCATTGGTATTCTTGCCATCATGAGCCCATTCTTCTTCCCCACCACCATTATCTATGTTGCGGGAGTGTTTATGGTAGCGTCATCCTTTATTCTCTTTAGCTTTATGCGCTCAGGGAAAATAATCACTGGAAAAGAGGCGTTTGCACTCTTGGTCTTTTGGCTAACTTTTGTATTAGTCGAGTGTATCGTCAACCTCTGAGCACATCCTCAAAACCCACAAATCCCGCGTTGTCTGCATTGAGTGGTGTTCACCATATGTTATATATGTCTCACATCACTCAATTTCGACGCCTTGGATTTGTGAATTTTGAGGACATGCTCTTGGTTGGAGCTTGAATCATGTGAAAGAGCATATCTCAAAATCTATATAACCATGAGAGCACGATCAAAAGAACAACGCAGTATGATGAGTTTTTGGACATGTTCTCTATCTATTTGGAGAGTGATGCGTGTTTCTTTAGGAACTCATCAACCGTAATCACAAATTCTGCGTGACTCCACACGAGAGGTGCGGTAGAAAGGTGTTCTCCTGTAAATGGATTTATCTGCTCGGGAAGAATCCCGCTCATCGTTGTTCTATCAAGAGTCCACCGTAAGATTTCATGTGCCCGTTCGAGATCTTTCTTCGTCTTTGCAAGACGGATGTAGTATCGGGCGACCCAGAGCGTAGTGATGCACCACGCATTTGGTGTCGCTTCTGGTCCGGTCTTATAATACCTATCGCCCTCGTACCGCATATAGCCACCAATGTCGCCAGGCACCTTAAGTCGTTCCGTCATCGTTGTGAATGCTTTTTGCATTCGCTTGTCAGACACATCAAGAACTCCAAACGAAACGATTCCAAAAAGGCTACTCATATCAATTGTCCTATCATACACAAGTCCCTCACGTTCGTGTCTAATGAGTTTCATGAATGTTCCCGTCGGTACATCATAGAGGTGTGTGAGGATTGCCTTTTTAATACTCTCTGCGCGCTCACGATACCGGTCTGCATTTTCGCGTTTCCCCAGAATGGCAGAAATCTCCGCGGCGGAACGAAGGGCAGAATACACTGAGGACGCAGTGTAAGTCGATGAACCATATTTTTCTTCCCAGAGGTCGTATGAGTCAATGGGGAGCCCTGTCTCAACTTCAATGTAGCCGGACATGAAATCTGCAATCGGTTCGATGAAAGGATTGTAAAGTGTTTCAATGAATTCAAGGTCACGCGCATATTTGTAGTGCTCTATGAGCATGACAAGCACCGTGGCGGTCTCATCTTCTTGTATAGGGAGCTTAAAGACTCCGTGTTGTACCCACGGGTGCCAGGAACTTCCAAGGACGCCATCAACCCTGTACTTATGCATGAGATACCCATCCTGTTCCATGCGCTCAGACATAAATTTGAAAAACCGCTGTGTCACATCCATATGCCCCGCCCTATCAAGTGCATTCGCAACGATTGCTCCGTCGCGGGGCCACACATACGCATAGGTATCTCGCCCCTGATTCAAAATATCAGAATCAGACGATGCAATGATTCCTCCTCGGTTGTCTGTATGCGCACGAATGACTGCAAGTGAGTGCTTATAGAGACGCTCGATACTGCGCTCAAGTGGTGCAAAATTTCGAGTTTCTTTTTCAATCCATGCACGCCAATACCGATTGGTCGAACCAATAATACGATCGGGTTGCTCGGTGAGGATGTATTTATGGAGCTCATGTACCTCCCCAATTGAGGCTCCTGCAGTAATCCAATAGTGAGCATTTGTGCACTCGTGTGCCTTTGCTTTAATATGTAAACCAATAACTGAATCGACAGAACCATGCTCTATAGGGTTTTGTGAGAGCATTCCATCCTCTGCATCAGTATATGTTCCCTCTCTATTTTCAATACCGAATAGACCGACGCTGTATTCAGAGAAAGCGACATTATTGTGCACCGCATACACTAAAAATGCATTGTGTCCCTTGTAGTGAACAATTCCCCGGACACGTGGGTCATAGAATGCAGTATCTCCTCTCCGCGATTCCGAAATACGAAACTCCTGACCAAAATAGACTTTGATGTCACGTGCGGTGTCACGCTCATTTATAAGAGTAATCTTCCGTACGAAAATATTTTTCTCATTGTGAACGACGTCAGTAATGTGGAGTGTCACACCAAGAAATTCATTTCGTGCACGGATGTCACTTGCGCCAGAAAATTCTGTGTACGTAATGGTAACCTCCCACGAAGGATCCGAGAGCCATCTGAGCGAGCCGTCCACCCACACACCCACGCGGTGCACGTATGAACCACTCGCACCACTCACATGATTTGAGTGCCCGACATACGGGAAATAAAAATCACGAACTTGACCGCGGTGGTCGAGTCCCACAAGAAGATTTCCGTTCCCAATAGTGACAGCTCGGGACATGAAATTTAAATGGTGTAGATACGAAGCCTACTGACAACAACATCGCGAGCAGTATTTGGTTTCTTTGACTTTCTGAATGATGAAGCGAGCTCAGCATCCTGAAGAACATGTTCAATCCAGTCAGCAAAGTCATTCCGCTCCTTCGTGACATGGTACATGAACACATCATCAGTCATTGAAGCAAGCGCATCGCGAAGCTCAGTCAAATTTGAAAGAACTCTTCCATCAGTTATCCAGAAGCACTGTTCACAAGGAGCCTGTGTGAGGGCTTTTTTTCCTTTTACGGTCGATGACTTTTTCACAGCCGACTTCGCTGTGGTCTTTGATACTTTTGACTCTCCCTTTGTCATTTTTTTTGTTGGCATAAGAACTAAATGAACTAATACATTACGATGTATGCGTCCGCATACGATCACGAATAAACGATACCCACCCAATAAATTTTCTGACCAGTGCATGGAGCCATTTCCACACACGTGACCAAAATCTTTTCTTGGTTGATACCTGCGTCTCTTCGTTCCTCCGTGACGCCTCACTTACTCTCAATTGTAAATCACTTAACGCATTCATGAAAGCGATATACGCATCATATGGGGATTCATACGGACTAAAGTATGCGTGCACGTCACCATCTTGAAACCACTTCGTGCACATGTAATAAAAATGATCTGATGTTTGAAGCTTTCTCCACGTTTCAATGAGCACCGGGTCACCGGTCTTGAGAACACTCTCTTCCATACCGTATATCGCACCGATTGCATCACGTTGAATGTCGTTCCCTACCCATGCAGTGAGATCGCGGTCGGTGTCTGCCCACGTGAGAATGTGTGGCACATCTATTTCCCCAACTGGCTCATATGCAAGGGCAGTTTCGCTCGGCGTTTTAAAACTTGTATCACCGTGAGCGAGAATCTTCTCTGGAAGCGCTCTGAGGAAATCAAAAATTCCTGTGTCCTCCCACTGGTGTTCTCCAAATGTCTCAAAGTCCATGAAGAGATTGATGGTCTGCCCATCGCCGTGATGTGCGTGGAGCCACTTCGCGTAGGTGTCAGCCGAAAGTGGCCAACTCTCCCATCCCTTATTACCGAAACGAAATGCGATGTCGTCGGAAAGTTTATAATTTTTCAATAATACTTTTATTGAAGAACATCCTTTCGGCGTGTACACGTAGTTTGGACTTCGCCACCCAAGTACTGGGTCCCATCCTTCTGCCATAATACCGAGGTATCCATTGTCTTCGCACCACTTCGCGAGAGAATTGGTGTACGAAAGTTCTGTATTACGGAATACTCGAGGGGTATACTCGAAAAGGTCTTGAATTCGTTTCTTGTGGAGCGCTACCTGTCGTTCAAACTCTGGTCGTGAGTAGAAAAAAGCGAGAGAGTGGTAGTACGTATCAGCGAGCACCTCTACACGCCCCGTAGCAACAAGGTCCTGAAAGGCTTTGAGTACCTCAGGCATATGCGCTTCAAATTGGTCAAGAACCGTACCTGAAAAAGAAAGCGAGAACCGAAACTCAGGATGTTTATCGAGAAGTTCCTTGAGAAGTGCCGTCGTCGGTATATATGACTTTCCCGCAACCTTGCGAAGTATTCGTTCATTATTGAGGTCGGTGTGATCGTTTGCATTAAAATACTCACTATCATTCCCAATATCAAAAACTCGATACCGCTTGATGCGATGTGGTTGATGAACGTGAAAATATGGACAGATGGTAAGCATACGATATTCTACCTTCCTCGATGAATCCAACCTAGTAATTTTTTGTATAGTGTATAGACCTTGTCGGCAGCCTTCCGCCACGTAAGACGCAGGAGTTCTCTCCGGCCTTCCTCGACGAGTTGGCGATTCATAACACCATAGCGGAGTGCTGCAAGAATTTTGTTTGCCATCTCGTCAATGTCCCAAAAATCAACCTTGAGTGCGTGTGTGAGTACTTCAGCAACACCAGATTGTTTTGAGATAAGGACGGGTGTACCATGCTGAATCGCCTCGAGGGGCACGAGTCCAAATGGCTCCGATACAGATGGCATGACGAGTAGGTCAGCCGCTTGATACATACGGTCACGGTCTTCATCCCAGAGTGCTCCGGCAAAAATAACATTCTTCGAGAGCCCTAGAGATCCAACGAGATGCATGACTTGATGCTCCATATCACCCCATCCAGAAATGACAAAGACGACATTGGGATCGGTGTCGACAACTTTACGTGCAGCGCGTATGAAATGATCTACTCCCTTTTGGATGGTAATTCTTCCGTTATAAAAGACAATCTTTTTCCCCTGCATTTTAAGTTCCTGGAGGACTGGTGGAAGTGTGGGCGGAGTGTAGGGCTTGATACCGTTGTGTACCACCGTAACTTTCTCTGCATCGACACCATACTTCGAGACGACAATATCTTTTGTGAAATTGCTGATTGCAACAACTGAATCTGCGGTATGGAAAGCCCGTTTCTCTATCTCATAAATTTGCGGGTCAACATTGTTACTTCCTGCCTGGTCAAACGAGGTTGCATGGACGTGAAGCACGAGTGGCTTCCCTGTCGCGAGCTTCGCAGCGACACCTGCAAGATACGATGTCCAATCGTGGGCATGAATGAGATCAAACTGCTCACGAAGCGCTATCCCATACGCTGCGTCTGCATAGCGATAGACCTCATCAATGATTCTGCGTGAAAATTGAACGCGCTTCCCGTCGGCAGTAAAGTATTCTAAAAATGATTGCGCGTGTTGATACGGCAATAAGCTTGATTTAAATATGTGAATTGTCTTTGGAGACTTATCTGCAAAGATGAATTTCTGATTTCCGATGATTGGTTGCTCACGAGGTAGTACAAAAACAATATCGAGTCCGAGCTCGAGCAATTCCTCGGTAAGGCCGTGACAGGCTACACCAAGACCCCCATTTTTCATTGGCGGATAATCCCACCCAAATGTCAAAACACGCATAGGTACATACAAAGCACTGTACGCGCAAGAACTAAAACGAGTACAGCCAACTGTATCCTATCACGAAGTGATACTATTTCTCTGACAAAACGTATAGACAGTGGTGTATAAGTCACTTACTTTAATCTGTTTGACGTTTGGTTGCACTCGGACTACAATTTTGATGGACGCAGACAGGAGTGATACTGATGGAAGAATTCAAACTCACGGATATCCGTGTAAAACGAGTCTTGTTCATCCTCAGTCGAGGACGAGAGCAAAAGAACGCTCACCCAAATGATCTTAAATCCCTCAAGGAGATGACCGACCTGTACAACCAGATATTCCCCCCAAGCATTATTGGGCGCCTTGTTGGAACACAGCTATCCGAAACTTCTATAAAGAACGTGCTTGGCTTTCTTGTAACAGAAAAGCTCGTTCTTAAAGAGATTCTCACATTTACCGACCGGTACCTCAAGACACCCAAAACGCACTATCGTCTCAGCCAAACCGGCCTGCAAAGAGTACCCAAGAAGTTTTAGCGTCGTTCCCCGCACGGAACGACGCTGTTTTTAATACAAAGAGACTTATTCGTGATGTTCGTTTGTCTTTTCAGCGAGATGTGGAATGCGTGGTACAAATATCCCAACCAACGTGGAAATAATACCGATTGTGTAAAATCCAAACCCAAACGCCATGCCAATAGCTGCTGCAAACCAGAGGCTCGCTGCTGTGGTTAGATTTCGTACTGTTGTCCCATCCTTAAGAATGAGCCCTCCACCAAGAAAGCCTATCCCCATAACGACTTGTGCAGCAATTCGAGAAGCAAAGTCTGGTTCGATATTTGCAGAGATAAATGTAAAGAGCATAGACCCCATAATCACAAGCGTGTGGGTGCTAATGCCTGCGTCTTTGTGCCGTGCCTCTCGCTCAATACCAATAGCAAATCCCGCAAGTACCGAAAGTGAGACGTTGAAGGTGAAGATCAAATTGAAGTTGTCTGTCGACAAAAGGCTTTCTAACATAGTAAAACTATACGACAGTGGCAGGATTATGCATAGCGATTTTACTGCATATCTCCGCGATATATTTGACATGAAATGTTTTGTGTAGTACCATAGGTGAACCTTAAGATTCTCGTGTAGGGCTCTCTGGGTACGAATATTCACTTCGGTTTATTACCTGCACAGCCCAACATATAAAAGAAAGAACCCTACTATGAACAACGAATACCGACGACCTCGGGATGCATCTTCTGTGCGTCAGAGCCATGCTCGAACCGGAAGTCCACGCAAACCACACTCATCATCAGATAAATCTAAAACTTTTGAATCACGGCGCCCTGCACGAGGGGGGTCTTCTAGTTTTTCACGAAGTAGCGAGAGACCAGCTCGAGCTCCCTACCGTGGCCAAGGTGGAAGTCACGGAGGAGACCGCCGAGGAGGAACACCATTTGCACATCGTACACAAAATCAAAAACCACGAGGACGAGTGCGAACCACGTTCGACGTATCAAAATTTATTAACAAGAATCCTGTACAGCCAACACACGTGGAGGCGTTTACACCAACACATACGTTTGGCGACTTTGGTCTCGACCATAAAATTGCCCAAATTCTCGAGGCAACTGATTTAACCTCTCCTACTCATATTCAAGATGAGATTATCCCGCACATCCTGAAGAATCGTGACGTTATTGGTCTCTCAAATACAGGGACTGGAAAGACTGCTGCGTTCTTGATTCCACTCATCGACAAAACGGTGCGTGACCTCAATCACCAGACACTCATTCTTGCACCAACTCGTGAGCTCGCAATTCAGATTGAGACAGAACTCAAGCGTCTTTCTCACGGATTGCGCATGTATGCAACTGTTTGCGTCGGTGGAACAAACATCCGACCACAGATCTATGGTCTCAAGCGGAAGAATCATTTCATTATCGGAACCCCCGGTCGTGTCATTGACCTCATCGAACGTGGTGTACTCCGACCAGCATCTGTAAATGCAGTCGTCCTCGACGAAGCAGATCGGATGCTCGACATGGGATTCATCAATGACATGCGAAGAATTCTCGAAGATGTACCAAAGGGTCATCAAACACTCTTTTTCTCTGCAACAATGTCTGATGCAATCAAGAAACTTGTCAGTGACTTCCTTCAGGACCCCGTTACCGTCTCGGTAAAAAAGCAAGACATTACCTCAAGTATTGAACAAGATGTTATTAAGTACACGCACGTTCACAAATTTGAGACCCTTACAAAGCTTCTCGGCGAATCATCGATGAAGCGTGTCCTCATCTTTGGTGCAATGAAGCACAGTGTTGAGAAACTTGCCCAACAGCTTGTGGTGCACGGTATTACCGCTGAATCAATTCACGGAAATAAGTCACACCAACAGCGACAGCGTTCACTGAAGCGATTCAAGGATGGTCAGGCTCGAGTACTCGTTGCAACTGACGTTGCAGCACGAGGAATTCACGTCGACAACGTATCGCACGTTATCAATTACGACCTCCCCTCAACCTACGAGGACTATATACACCGCATCGGACGAACCGGACGAGGTTCTGAGATGGGCAAAGCACTCACCTTCGTCGAAGGATAAAATATTTAGCCCGCAAAAAAGCCACACCTCAGTGTGGCTTTTTTGAGCCCTCAAGATTCTTAAGCACCCTCCACTATACCCATTAATGGGTATAGTGGAGGGTGCTTCTAACAGAAGTCCTTCCTATTTATTTGGAGATGGTCGACTTACGATGTCGACCATTTTTGCGTTCCTGTGTTTCTTCACAGCACCAACCTCTGTTATACTTCGGCACATATGGAAACGTTTGACGCTCACCATCCGACATCACCCAAGAGTATGTCATTCCTCTTCCACGCAAGTATGTGGTGGAGAATTTTCTATGGTTTTCTCCGTCTCATCCTTGGCACAACTCTGCTCAAGATAACTGGCCAGCCACTCAGTGAATTCATTTTCACCCTTATGTCCCATGAAATCACCGGAAAGACCACCGATAGCATACTCGGGGAACTTTATACCCTCTTTGAAATCCACGATTTCACCATCACCTATTTTCTTGCCCTCTATTTCATCTTTTGGGGGACAGTCGACATTGTCCTTTCCCTCTGCCTCCTCCACCACATAAAGAGAGCCTTCCCAATAGCAATGGGGCTCATCGTACTCTTTATACTCTATGGAATCTTTCGATTCACCTACACACACTCACTTATTCTCCTCACTGTAATTGCACTTGATATCGGCATCCTGTACCTCATCAGCTATGAATACAAGGAGCTCGGACGAATTACTGGAGGTACTTCCAAACCTTCTGATCCTCTTCCCCATCAATCTTAAAGAGCGCAACGCCACGGAGGTCATATTCCTTTGCGAGGTCAATCTTTTGCTTCATAGATTCAGCATCTCCGTACCACGCCATATTGAATGTTACCTCTTCACCAGTCTTGTCAGCGTATGCAAGTGCGCGCGCAGAAATAATGTTTCCCTTTGGTGTACTTTTAGGAATCTTAAGTGACTTTGAGAGTTTCACCTTTGATGATTTTGGGAGGTAGGTAAAACTCATTTCGCCTGACTTGTTCCGCGATGGGGTGACTTTATTTTCTTTCGCAACATCGAGAATGTCGGGGACGTTGAGCGCCCCGATCTTTCTATAGTCACGATACCAATTCGGTGCGACGGTCACTGCGTAGTGATGCCCGTACGACGAGATGCCGAGCATAATCTTTTCCTTCGGAATGTCTTCGAGTGCAAGCTCAACCACTTTTCGTACCCAATCCACATCAGAGACAGGCATGTACGGCTCACCGGCTTTTTCTGCATTGAGCTTTATATCGGCACGTTGCTGGTCGTATGCCATTATTTCTATACGGTCGCAGTGCTTTGCAATTTCACTATAATCGTTTGCGTAGTTGATGAAAGCGGGAACCTCTTTATAGAGTGACTCTGGCGGAGTTCGTGCTTCAATGGTGCAAGTGAGTAATTTCTTACCAAGCTCCTTCTTGAGTTCCTTGAGGAAGAGTGAGAAATAGTCGATGGTCTTTGACTCTTTTGATTCATAATCAATATCAACTCCATCGTAATTCCCTTTCTCTACCATAGATACAATTCCGTCGATATGCTCGGCGCGAAGTGCAGTACTACTGAGAACCTCATGAATGTGGTTCCCCTCAGCCCACATGACCGTTGGTACTACGAGGGTATTATTTTTATGCGCCAGCGTCACAAAATTTTTCCATTCTCTATCACCGAGGCCAGCTTGGTCGCGAAGCTCTCCCTTCGTAGTCACCGTAAACGCAAAGGGATACACGATGTCAATGTTCTTAATATGCTTTTTTGCATCTTTAATTCCCTCAGAATCACGCCAATATGGAATCCACCCCGAGACTTCGAGCGCAGTATCATTTGCATATGTATTTGCAGGAACTCCAATGACGCAGAGGAGCGTTAAAATAATGTAAATTCTAAGTTTCATTATGTACATATCTTATCGTATTAGTGACGGATTTGGGAATAAGAGCTTACACAACAACAAACAACATCAAAACACTCAACAATCTCGTCATATGTGCGACTTACGAAGTCGCACATATCTGTACACAAGCAGTATGGACAAAAAGCGCTTTCTATCGTATATTATTCAAGTCCTGATTTTGGGGGACTTTTGTTCACAGGAGGAAGCATGGCACAGAAGGTAAATAGTGGGATAAGCAGTGGCGAATCCCTGTTGCAACAGCTGGCCGAGATGATCGATGGATGGCTGGACACGAATGGCTTGCAGATGCGAAAGGAGGTAACGACCTACCCCGGAGGCATCGCAGTACGTCTCGTCGCCTGGGAATCCAAGCTTGAAGAGCATCTCAAGGAGATGATCCGCGAATTTTTCGTCAGCTTACGCGACATCATCGGCCTCGGGATCAAGGCAAGCAGTTTGTCCAACACGGGCTCGGGGATGTACTTCAATCTCGTGCCCATCCGCTGACATTTCTGCGTCGGCCACAGACGGCGACTTCCACACACGTGGAGGCGCCGTTTTAATTTTTTAAATATACAAAACGTAGTATTCTTTTAATACCATATGTCCACTTTTCCAAAATATATAACTAGCGAAAAGAGTGTCGGTGAAACTCCACTTGTCGTTCTTGAACGACTGCGGATATCTCAGAACATCCCAAACGACATACCCCTTGCCTATGCGGGGCGACTCGACCCGATGGCTTCAGGGAAACTCCTTGTACTCATTGGTGACGAGTGTAAACGGCAAGAGCAATACCACTCCTTTGATAAGGAGTATGTCGTCGAGGTACTCCTTGGCGCTCGTTCTGATACCGGTGATGTACTCGGGCTTATAGAACTCAATGCATCACAGCAATTGGTAACTTCTCACGACATTAAAAATATACTTCAATCACTCCGAGGGACTATCGAACTTCCCTACCCTCACTTCTCATCAAAGACCGTCCGCGGAAAGCCACTTCATACATGGACCCTCGAAGGGCGACTCGATGAGATAGACATTCCCATTAAAAAATCGACACTTCACTCGCTCACCTTCCGTGGACTGAGGACAATACCTCAGAATGAAGTGCTCAAAATCGTTCGTGACAAGATTGAAACCATACCCCCCGTTACTGACGAGCGAAAGGCACTCGGCGCAGACTTCAGGCGGGACGATGTACGAAAATCGTGGAATCAGGTTGCCGAATCTGACATACCCACGTTTCAAATAGTGACCTTCTCCTGTATTGCTTCATCGGGGACATACATGCGCTCACTCGCTGAAGTGATTGGTAAACGTCTCAGCACCTACGGGCTCGCCTACTCAATACACCGCACCAAAATCGGCACATATGTCCCCGTCTTTAAGAACACAGGTTTTTGGCTGAAGCAGTTTTGATGTGCTATGCTCTTAGCATCATGAAACTCACCCTCGAACGACGTATTTTGAGACTTGTTGGTATTTTTTCCCCGTGGCTCAACCATATGCTATACCGACCCTATAAAGGTGCACATCGAGGCTATTGGTACCGCCTGCCCTGGAATAAGCTACAAACAGAAGAGTACGCATCACTTTAATAAAGACTATAATCCATATAGAGTCATTGACTTTCATGGCTTGATTTGGTACTATCTCCCCACTATGTCACAGGATAAACTCATAAAGCTCGTTACACAGGGCGATTCAAAAGGTGTCGGAAAAGGTCATACCTACTACACACGAAAGAATAAGAAGAAGCACGCAGATAAGAAATTCGAATTCAAGAAATTCAACCCAGTCGCACAGAAGCACACTGTTTACAAGGAGAAAAAATAAATAAAAAGACGAGGTCAGTACCTCGTCTTTTTATTTTTTCTAGCCGGAGCGATGGTTCGCCTATTCATAATGGCGAATCCGCGAGGCCGGGCAGGTGAGAAATGCTGGGAGCATTTCGCAAGACTTTGAGCAATTTCTGCGAAAAGTGTACAGCGACTGTAAGTCGGTCTTAGCAAACGTAGTGAGCTTAGCTGAAACAGTTTGGGAAACTGTTTCAGGGACGCAAGAAATAAAAAAACGGGCATATGCCCGTTTTTTTATTTCTGGTCTTTCAGATCTTCCCCAGAGACATATTTCCCTTGCTGAGCAAGACTGTTCATCCGAGTTCTGTAGAGAAGGACTTTTTGTGCGAGGGTAACGTTTTCTGGCTTACCCTGCCATGCGATAAGGACCGGTTCTTGAATAGCGCGAGAGTATGAGAATGTAATTGGCCATGGTTGCGCTCCGTAGGATGCAATTGCTTGAAGGTTTTCTGTTGCACGCTTTGGTGTTTGACCGCCCGAGAGGAACACTATTCCACCGACATCGCGAGGAACAGAGAGCTTGAATGTGCGGAGTGTTGCAGACGCCACATCATCGCACGATGACTGGTCTTGATACGTATCACCGGCAAGTACCATGCTTGATTTGAGTATGAGTCCCTTGAGGTCTACATGATACTTCTTAAGCGTTGCAAAGAGCACCGTGAGCGCACGAGTCGTCACCTCCTCGGCCTCGGCAAGTGAATGTGTACCGGCAAATAGTACCTCGGGTTCAACCATAGGTACCATTCCCTGTGACTGCACCACGAGTGCATATTCTGCCATACGCACCGCATTGAGCTCGATACACTCATCGGTGGGGATGCCGTCACCAATCGTGATGACCGCACGCCACTTGGTAAACCTGGCACCAATATCAAAATATTCCTTGCATCTATCCTCAAGACCATCGAGTCCCTTTGTTATTACTTCACCATCAAAACCAGGAATTGGCTTCACTCCCATATCAACCTTGATGCCCGGAACAATTCCCCGCGCAGCGAGGACGTCGACAAACGGTGTCCCCTGATCGGTACTCTCCTTCATTGTTGAATCATAGAGAATGACACCTGAGAGATATTCTTCGATTCCTGGAGCGGTAAAAAGAAGCTCACGGAAGTCCTGTCTGTTCCCTGGTTGGTTCGGGAGCTTTGCAATCTCGAGGCGCTTCCCCGCAGTCGCATCACTTTCATCTGCCGCAAGAATTCCCTTTCCACTCTGCATGAGCTGGGCGACGGTTGTATAAAGATCAGTGTTATTTCGCATAGTATAAAAAGTGTAGCACGGAGTACGAAATGAAATACGCCCGAATGTGCACATACTTGAGCATCGGCAAGAAAGAACGTATAGTCACTCCTATGACACAGGATGAGCAGTGGTTACTCAAAGAGAAGTACGACGGCCAAAGAACGGCGAGTTTTTTGGCCGACTGTGACCGTCTTACCTCAGGGGAGCCCCTTGCCTACGTCATTGGTCATACACCATTTCTCAATACGACAATACACCTTACTTCTCACCCACTCATCCCGCGTCCTGAGACAGAATTCTGGACAGAGCATGTTATCAAAGAAATTGCAGACCAAGGCAAGGTCTTGGTCCGAATGCTCGATCTCTGTGCTGGCTCTGGATGTATTGGGGTTGCGGTCTTGAAAGCATTACCACAGACAAGGGTTGGTTTCGTAGAAATTGATACGTCTCACCATCCAACCATTCGTAAAAATATCGAGGAAAACGATATTGCTATTTCGCGTACACAGATTTTTGGTGGAAGTCTCTTTGAAAATGTTGCCGGTACCTATGATTATATCCTCACTAATCCTCCCTACATTGATGCACACCTAAACCGTACGGAAGAGAGCGTCACTGCCAATGAACCCGCTCTCGCGCTCTGGGGAGGATTCCATGGTATGGAAGTGATTTCAAAGATATTGGAGACTTCCCCACAGCACCTTACAGAACATGGAGCTCTCTATATTGAACACGAGCCGGAGCAGGTTGAAGCGATTCGTGAACAAGGCCAGCGATATTTCCATGAAGTAGAGACATTCGTTGACCAGTTTGGCGTCGCTCGCTTCACGCGCCTCTTCCGACCTTTGAAATAGACAAACACATATAACGTGCGACAATAGTCGTATATGGAACTTTCTGTCACATCACTTTTTCAAACTGGTATCGAGGGGCTTTTCTACATACTCCTCTTCTTGTTTACGATTCATGGTATTTTTCTTGTCTTTCACTGGTTCAGCTACGGAGATGACAAACGCACTTCCCTCACTGCACTTGCCCTCTACCTCGTGGGTGGAGCATTTCTCTTTCTAACACTCTCACTCGCATTACGTGGAATTTAAAATCATATGAAAACAGAAAAAATACAACTTGAAGAAGATGAGGTTGTTTTACTTCAAGTTCGGAAACACTGGTTCGTTCTCTGCATTCAATTCTTCTTTGTGCTGGCGCTTGCTATATTCCCTGGAGTATTTCTTTTTCTTACCCAAACCTCATCGAGTATAGCAAAAGCACTCCCCTTCAACGGAAGTATCGTCACTGCCCTCTATGCAGGATGGCTCATCATCATGTGGATGGTACTCTTTAGTATTTGGACAAACTACTATCTCGATGTTTGGACAGTCACCAACAAGAGACTCATTGCTGTTGACCAACGTGGTTTCTTTTCACGAGTTATCGCAAGTTTTCGTCTTGAACGCATGCAGGACATCAGTATTTCAGTACATGGCATCATTGCAACCTTCCTCGATTTCGGAACTCTTGAAATTCAAACAGCCGGTGAGGAGGGAAACTTTAAAGTGACTGGTATTCCAGGCCCAGCTGACATCAAGGCTGTCATTCTCAGTTCTTCTGATGCGCTTATTCCATCTATTCAAAAGGCTTCCGAACGGGCATTGTAGTCACGAGATATTTTCTTGTGCTCTCCCCCGCTTTCGCATACAATCATAGACATTATGACAAAGAAACTGAGTACTGAGGCGTATAAAGGAACGCGAGACTTTTACCCAGAAGATATGGCGATTCAACGCTATATCTTTGATACGTGGGCAAAGACAGCCGAATCCTTTGGTTTCGAGCGCTACGACGCTTCAATACTCGAGCCCTCAGAACTCTACAGGAGTAAGGGTGCGGAAAATGAGGAGCTGGTCAATGAGCAGACCTACACCTTCACAGACCGTGGTGACCGTGAGGTAACCCTCCGTCCCGAGATGACTCCTACTGTTGCGCGCATGGTTGCAGGCAAGCGTCGTGACCTTTCCTTCCCTGTCCGCTGGTACTCAATCCCCAATCTTTTTCGGTATGAGCGCCCTCAGCGCGGTCGTCTCCGCGAACACTGGCAACTCAACTGCGACATGTTCGGTATCGACCACTATTCCGCAGACATCGAAATGATTGCACTCGCATACAGCGTCCTCAAAGCCTTCGGAGCCAAGGATGAAGATTTTGAGATACACATAAACGATCGAAGCCTTATGAATGAGTGGTACAAAAAAGTATTCGGTCTCACAGAGGAACAGATTGTAACAGTAACTCACATTGTCGATAGAAAAAATAAAGTGTCTGCAACCGAATTTAAAGCAATGCTCTCTGGAGTAGTTACTGACCAAACGTCACTCATTAAAGGCCTCTCTGCAACAGACCCACACACGCTCATCACCGGCACCCCACTCACAAAAGTACTCGAGGGCTTAAAAACACTCGGCATTACAAATGTCGTATTTGACGCAACGATTGCACGTGGGTTCAATTACTACACAGGTACAGTATTTGAGGTTTTCGATACATCAGGAGAAAATAACCGTTCAATGATGGGTGGTGGTCGCTATGACAATCTCACCGAACTCTTCGGTGGAGAAGCAATAACTGGCATGGGCTTTGGTATGGGAGATGTCATCATGCGAGACTTCCTCGAGACTCACAAACTCCTTCCGAAAAATGTTCATGTTACTGCGCCAACTCTCACAATCCTTCCAATGGACGAATCTACCAACATAGAAGCAGAAAAAATTGCACAACAATTCCGTACTGCAGCCATTCGTACCTCGGTTGACCTCAGTAATAAGAAAATTGGAAAGAAACTCTCTTCTGCGAGCGATGCCGGTACAGAATATGTCCTTGTCGTGGGGAGTGATGAAATTGCCTCGCAGACATTTACACTCAAAGAACTCAAAACAAAAAAAGAAACTTCAGGTTCAATATCTGAACTCATTCGTTCACTGTAAAAGAATACTTATGACAGAAATTGAACATTTTAAAATGTGCGCGATATGAGATATGTAGTATTCGATTTAGAAACGCAGAATACTTTCAGTGACGTTGGAAGTAGTGACCCGAAGGATCTTTCTATTTCTGTGGGCTGTGCGTATGACTCACTCACCGATGAATACACAATCGTCACCATCGATGAGCTCCATAAACTGTGGCCAATACTTGAACAGGCTGAGGTGCTCGTCGGGTATAACAGCAACCACTTTGATATTCCACTTCTAAACAAGTACTACCCCGGTGATTTGAGTAAAATTAAAAGCATTGACCTTCTTGAGGATATTCGTATCTCACTCGGAAAGCGTATTCGTCTCGACTCAGTCGCACAAGCGACAATCGGCGCGAAGAAATCTGGCAACGGACTCCAAGCTATCAAGTGGTGGCGCGAGGGCGACATTGCATCGATAAAAAAATACTGCAAGCAGGACGTGAAGGTCACTAAGGAAATCTTTGAATTCGCACTCCTCAATCAAAAAGTACTCTACAAAGACGGTATGAAAAAACGAGAAATCCCACTTGATATCTCTGGATGGCACCCTCACGAGAACCACAAAATGACCTTCTCACTTCCATTTTAAAATAGACAAACCCCCTGAACAGCTTCGCTGTTCAGGGGGTTTGCTTTACTCAGTACCTATTTTGATTTTGCCTTCTTCTTTGCAACTTTCTTTTTTGCAGGTGCTTTTGTTTTTGTCTTTACTGTCTTTGGCTTTCTGACTTTCTTAGGAACCACTTCTTCGTTCGTGATCTGCTCTACTGAAACAGCTTCTTCTTCGACTGCACGAATCGCGAGTAGTTCAAGTATGTAATCAAGCTTTGATTCGAGATTTACAAGCTGTCGCTTGATATCCTCATTACCATTGTCTCGTGGTGCACGCACTTCTTCATGTCGCGCTGGACGTTCCTCTCGCTGTGGTCGTGCATCCCTTCGGTACTCACCACGACTCTCACCCCTGTCTGAGGAACGATCGTTGCTCTGGTCTTTATTTGCAAAACACTCTCTACAGAACACTGGCTTATCACCAGACGGTCGAAATGGGACCTCACACGACTTATTACATGACGAGCATGTTGCCTTGAAAAGCTCTCTATCTTCCCCTGGTCTTTCGCTACGTCCATGTCCCCTATCGTGACCTCGCCCCGGTCCTCCAAACTTCTTACCTCCCCCAAACTTTGGCTTCCCGCCAAAAGATGATTTATCCTTGCGGAAACCATCATTTTTATAATTATTCATGTGCCGTGACTATGTCATACATTACACTTTCTGGCAATCTCAATTTAGATTTCGTCCTTCTTGTCGTCTTTAGGAAACCCCCACTGCCACCTTGGCTTCTCTCCTGTTCGATAGCAAATAGCAATAAGTACTGCGACTATGATTGCTGTCTGAATTATAAAAGGTTTAAGCATGTCGTCTCCTGAGTTGGCGATATCAAACCTGATGGAGTTCCCCACAATGGCGACTATAGCCACGACAATAACAACAACTCCTTCCCACGTGGCCGGTGACCACCCCCATCCGAATAGCTTACGCTTAAACCAGTAATGCTCTGGATTGTCTTTAAGGTATGCGATGTACTCCTTTAACATATTCATATTTTGATTAACCAAAAAACGCGACGAAGAGAACGAAACACGCGAGGATGATGCGATACCAAATGAACGGCCAGAGCGTGTGTTTCTTCACAAAGGTAATCATGAAATGAATGGCACAGAGACCAACAACGAATGCGACCATCGCTCCAAGAATTATTGGGACCCATGAAACCTCCACAGGAGATGAGATGAGCTCGAGTATTTTCTTCGAACCAGCTCCAAGAATTATTGGAAGCGCAAGAAGAAATGAGAAGCGAGCCGCATCGCTACGACTAAGACCCAAAATCATTCCTCCCGCAATCGTAACGCCCGAGCGTGACATGCCGGGAATGAGTGCGAGTGTCTGAAAGAGGCCGATTTTGAAGCCAGTTTTTGCATCAACATCACCCGTGTGGAAATTATTTTCATAGACGTACTCTGCATACATGAAGAATACCGAACCGAGTATCAAGACCACTGCCACAAGAATGGGGTTTCGAAACATCTCCTCCATGTATGACTCAAGGAGAAGTCCAAGGATGATTGCAGGAATAGTACCGATTGCAATTGCCTTCACCACCATAAAATCCTTTTCATTTACCGGAAGGCGTCCGAACTTTCGAAAGACTGTTTGTACCAGAATAAAAAGCTCATCAAAGAAATACACCATGACTGCAAGCGCGGTCGCGAGGTGGAGTACCGCATCGAAGGCAAGTGAGGAGACGTCCTCAACACCGAGCACCGAATGAGCCAAGACGAGGTGCCCTGTCGATGAAACGGGGAGAAATTCAGTCACTCCCTGCACAAAACCCAGAATAATGCTTGCATATATGTCCATTGAAATGAGTATATCACGACCTCTCAGCTCGTATGATATACTTTCGGGTATTAGTAGGTTCATTAATGTATCGCGGTAGAGTAATCCAAATATACTCTGCTCACGTATTAAATAAGCATGCAAGAAGAACACACAACACAATCCCCCGCCCCTGCTGAGACACGTTCATATCAAACATCGTCACAGAAGAGTACTCTTGGGGTGCCTATCGCAATCGTCGTTGGAGCTCTCCTCATCGGCGGTGCAATTATCTATACTGGTAACCTCAAAAATGCTGGAAATCCAGTGCAGGTTGGAAATGATGCACAAAATGAACAAGTAACCGCAGACGTTGAGATAGCGCCAGTCACTGAAAAAGACCACATCCTCGGCAATCCAAATGCACCAATCATGATTGTGGAATATTCAGATTTCGATTGTCCATTCTGTAAGAACTTCCACGGCACTATGCAAAAGGTTATGGAAACCTATGGAAAAGATGGCAAGGTCGCATGGGTATATAGACATTTCCCTCTTGAACAACTCCATCCAAACTCACCAAAAGTCTCCGCCGCTTCAGAATGTGTAGCAAGCCTTGGCGGAAATGATGCGTTTTGGAAATTTGCTGATGCGCTCATCAGTGATCGAGGTACCAATGAACCAACAAACATTCTAAAACTTCCTGAATATGCAAGTGATGCGGGTGTCGACAAAGCAAAATTCACTGCATGCTATGAAGCGGGAACATACAACGAGAAAATCCAGAAGGACATAGAGGAAGCGCTCAAGACAGGTGCTCGTGGTACTCCCTACTCAATCATCATTGTCGGAGACCAGCAGGCGGTTATCAATGGTGCTCAGCCATACACCGCAGTAAAATCGATGATCGATAACATCATCAAGCAAATTGGTGGCGAGGTAGATTAAATTCCTTTTTGAAATTCACCTGCAAGGTGGCAGTAATCTGATTTCTCAGGATCACACGGCGCGTTTAAAAACGCGCCGTGTGCTATTTCATGCGCAACACGAATTATGTCTCCCTTGAGTAGCTCAATCTCTTCATCGGTAATTGTGAAAAGTTCCTCGTGTATTCTTCCCTGTTCATCGGCCTCCACGAAGGAGAGCAGCCCATTCCTCGTCATCAGCATTTCATTATCCTGAAGTGAAAGGAGGAGCGCATAGAACGTAAGCTGTCGCTTGTAGTCTCCGGTTGAATCCTTTGTCGTCCCCTCAATGTATCCTCGCGTCTTCGGCTTTCCTGTCTTGTAATCCACGACGCGCGTCAGCATACCCTCATCATCAAAATCGAGCCTATCGAGCTTCCCCGTGAGGAGTACTTCGGGCATGTCGGGGTCACCAGTCTTGAGTGGTACTTGGATGGAGTATTCTTCCTTCGTGGTGGTTGGAGCACCGTGTTCAATGTGTCCCATATAGGTAAGGAGCACTTCGAGTCCGCGCTCGTGGTGTCGCACATACTCATTGTGTGTTATCGGTAGCTTCCCTAACTCTCGCTCAAGGAACGTTTTTACAGTGGTTGCATCCGGAAATGCCCCTTTGTCTGTTCTGAATTTGAATACATGCTCGAGCGTGTTGTGTACCACCGTTCCGAACTGTGCGTTTTCCGGCTGGATTTCAGGTATACGGAGCACATTACGGTAGAAATAGTTCCACGGGTCACTGAGGTAATTATTGAGCGCGGTTGCAGAGAGTCCACGCGCTTCAAGCGTGCTCTTGAGGAACTCTGCATCGGTACTGAATGCGGGAAGTGGAGCCTGTATCACTCCGAGCGGATTAAATGATTCCTCATACACCACAGCGTCACATACCGTGATGTGTGACTTCCCAATACCATCGAGCAGTCGTGTTCGCATGAGTGAGCGCCCCTCCGCACTTGTCTCTGCATGACTCAGATAGAGCCCAACCTTCGCGCGAGTAATCGCGACATAGAGTAACTTTCGCTCATCATCGAGGGGGTCACCGTCCACCTGAATGTGCTTTGTGATTGGAATAGTAAAATATTGTGTCCTCGCCCTGCCTCCCCACTTCTGGTCGGTGAGATGCGGTATGAATACATGGAGGAACTCAAGTCCCTTTGCTTTGTGTGCGGTCATTACCTGCACCGCACTTCTCTTTGTATGCACATAGGGTGCATTGAGTGCGATATTGTGCTCAATACAGGTGGTAAACATCGTTTCCACATCGCGGAGCGTCACTACCTTCCCATGGCGCACCATCTCCTCCACCTCGTCGTATACGCGACGAATAACACGTCCTCCCTCATGGGGGTCGCGCGCAATGGTGTAATCGAGGAAACCACTTTCACGGAGCACGTATTCGAGCACGCGATGCGGTGCTTCACTATCCATACGCTTATGTGCCTCACTGAGAATGGCGATGATACGCGCAATGTTTGATGCTCCCGACACACCATGTTCAGTGAGTACACCTTCGTCATTCACAATCTCCGCGAGCGACCGCGTGTACGACCGCATACCAAAAATCTTTACAAGGTCTACCGCAGAGAGCCCCACGTACCCACTATGGAGCACCTCAAAAAGCGCTCGTTCATCGTGCGGATTCACCACCGCTCGCACCAATGTTCGTATACTCGTGGTAAGCGGATGTGTGAGAATGTCACTATCGGAGGATGACTCTGTCGGTATATTTTGCTTCCGGAGCAGTGTCGCAAAGTCATCGACTTCCCTATTGGTGCGCACAATGATGGCAATTTCGTGATGTGGCACGCCCTCTGCAATCAGCTCTTCGACTGTTTTCACAAGACACTCATGCTCAACAGCCTCGTGGCTAAACGCTCGTTCCTCAATACGCGCTGGTTCTTTCTTTATCGCTGTAAGCGCAATACGGAGCTCTGAAGCTGGACCTTCCTCTTCAGTGATGAGTTCATGTGAGAGGTCGAGGACTGGTTGTACCGAGCGATAGTTTGAGGTCAAAGCAACCGTCGTCGTGTGCGGAAACTTTTCTTCAAAGTAGAGAAAGTTCTCGAGCGAAGCGCCCTGAAAACGATATATGGACTGTTTCTCATCTCCCACCACAAAGATATTTGGTCTGTCGTGGAATGAAGCGAGGAGTTCCAAAATCCTGTTCTGACTTCCGTTCACGTCCTGATGTTCATCCGCGAGGACGTACTGATATTGCTCTTGAAGTGAACGCAACATATCCTCATCCTTCTCGAGCGCTTTCACTGTCTCAAATATCATATCATCGTAATCGACGTACCGTTTCTCTGCGAGTTCCGCCTCGTATGCACGATACACGAAAAGCAGTTCACGATTTTTCGCGACACCTTTCTCTCGGTCGATGTACTCACTTCGGATTTTCCCCTTGTGCGCGCCCTTCTCGTGAAGCTTCGGTGTGGCATCGAGCACCTTTTGTTGCTCCTCGATGATGGTTGAAAATGCGTCTGGCGTAATCCACTCACGCTTCATGAGCGAGAGTGCGTTCATAACTGGTTGCACATAGAATTGTGGATTGCCTCGTGGTCGTAAGAGCGTAATGTTCGGCGTTTCAAGAATTGATTCAATGAGTGAGACCTTCTCAAGGTCGGTGATTGGTCTCCCACCCACCGCGCGCTCATAGGCATCGGGGTAGGTGCGTATGCACTGCCCTGCAAACTCATGGAATGTATGGATGCGCACTCGGTATGCTGGTGCACCAATGTAGAGCGCGAGGCGCTCGCGCATCGCGCGAGCGCCTGACTCGGTGAATGTAAGGGCGAGAATACTTTCCGGCTGAGTATCGGTGAGCCTGAGAATATTTGCAATGCGGAGCGTGAGTATCTGTGTCTTTCCCGTCCCTGGGCCCGCAATGACCATCACCGGCCCCTCGATCGTGTCTACAGCCTTTTTCTGCTCATCATTGAGACGTCCGTACGCACTATCAAAATCACTTTTTTGCATAATAGAAAAAGTATACCACGTAGCTTTTTTTCTTCTTTACATCCCCAAGAAGAGGAGTATCATTATAGACATATGGAGATACGCAAACTTGCAAAAGAGGCCGTACTCATTAACGAAGATGCTACATTTCGTGAAGCTGTTGAACTTATGGTTCGCAGACAAACAAATTCCCTCCTCGTAGTCAACGAAGAAGGTGTCCTGACCGGTGAGGTCAAGGTGTCAGACCTACTCGACGCTATTGTCCCCCTTGAGATTGAGGCAGATGCCGTTCTCACTGACCTTGGAACAGAAGAGGGATTTGCAAAGGCAGTGAAGGATACTGAGGCAAAAGAGGTTCGTGACTTCATGTCAGTCGATATACAACCGATATACGTCGATGACTCACTCATTGCGATTGCAGGAACCGCTATTGCACACCAAACAGCACACATTCCAATCGTCGACCATGACGACCACCCAATCGGAATCATCTCCCGCCGTGGACTCAAACATATACTTGCAAAATACCTCGATATCCGAGATAATGCCTAGTTGCCAATCTTGAAAACAGTGGCATCACGCAAGAACGCGTTGTGCAGTTGTCTTTGGGATGGGTATAACAGAGAAGAACCCCTCTCACATTGAATGACGAACTATCGTGTTCAAAACACGAGCGAGACTGGTCGGCGCAAAACGAAGCATATAGATATATGATGAGTTTGAGCCGTTACCGGTCGTAGCCGTTGTTT
>Ga0172380_10002199_pt1 | contig 31047 bp, 32 predicted proteins | sample Leawe162metaG_FD_119747 | JGI IMG/M metagenome (GOLD analysis project Ga0172380, IMG submission 119747) | Leachate microbial communities from a municipal landfill in Southern Ontario, Canada - Leachate well 162 metaG | ecosystem: Engineered > Solid waste > Landfill > Unclassified | place... | reverse complement strand
TTTACTCTAATAGGCATATTCAATTTCTACTTTTGTAGATTGGGCCGGCCGCCCTTACCCATCAAACTCTAATAGGCATATTCAATTTCTACTTTTGTAGATTCGGCCGGAATTCTGCCGGGAATATGCTCTAATAGGCATATTCAATTTCTACTTTTGTAGATCAAGAAAAATTGGAGCAATTCAAAACCTCTAATAGGCATATTCAATTTCTACTTTTGTAGATCCGGAATTTTTAACTTGTTGATTGTTCTCTAATAGGCATATTCAATTTCTACTTTTGTAGATATTATTTTATAAGTTCCGCTTCCTTCTCTAATAGGCATATTCAATTTCTACTTTTGTAGATAAATTCCTCATCGCCGTTCACAATCCGACTCTAATAGGCATATTCAATTTCTACTTTTGTAGATTCTCTTCTCTTATTTTTCCAGAGAATCTCTAATAGGCATATTCAATTTCTACTTTTGTAGATTAAGAATCTGCGGTCGGTTCTCCAAACTCTAATAGGCATATTCAATTTCTACTTTTGTAGATTACTTTGCGTGATGATTTATTCCCGACTCTAATAGGCATATTCAATTTCTACTTTTGTAGATATTTTTATTATAGTATTCCAATGGTTCCTCTAATAGGCATATTCAATTTCTACTTTTGTAGATCATACTCAAGTAAGGTGGTTGGGGTTGTCAAGACACGGAATTTCGAGTAATCAGATGGAAAGAATTTTTTAGAAATTTTTTCGTAAATTCTGGAAATGCACTTCCGCCGGGGTTTGACATTGCAGAGATCGGATGTCTGTATTTTGTTTTCAAATTAATGCCGGTTTGTTATAATTGGATAGTAATATAAAAAAACAAGATTGATTGAGCTGGAGATAGATAAAAAAATTTTTTGGTTTTGGTTCGGCTGGCTGGCGGCCGGAACCTTGTCGATGTGTCTTTTTTACCGGCCTTTGTTTGATTCTTTTTGGGGGTCCCTGGCCGGAATTTTTTGGTTTGCAGCGGTAATCTGCCCGCCTCTGGCGGCATTGGCGGAATTAATTTTTAATAAATGGCGGCTGGAAGACGGCCGCCGCCCTTTGATTTTGCTGGCGGCATTGGCAGTTTTTTTCTTTGCATTCTACGCCGCCTTTTCCTGGCACAAACACGATAATTTTGCCACAGGATATGACTTGGCGATTTTTGACCAGGCGATTTGGCACATGAGCCGTTTTGAACTTCCGTCCAGCAGCGTACGGAATGTTCCGTTGGTGTTCGCGGATCATTTCGATCCGGCGATTGCGATCGCGGTTCCTTTCTATTGGCTGTTTGACAATGTCAAAATGTTGCTATTTTTCCAGGTGCTTGTTTTGGTTGTTCCAGTTTTCATTTTTTATGCCTGGGGCCGTTATTTTTCCATCAGGCCGATGTATCTGATTTTTCTGTCGCTTTATTATCTGACTTCGGCTTGCGTGCAAGGGATTCCCAATTTCGATTTTCACGAAACCGCGCTGGCGCCGATGTTCATTATCGCGGCGTTTTATTTTTTATCGCGCCAAAAATGGTTTTTGTATTCTTTGTCGATTATTTTGCTTGTACTGGTGAAGGAAGAATTCGCCCTGCTCGCGGCGGCGATCGGTTTGTTTGCGATCTTCAAAGAACGCCAGCCGCGGATCGGTGCGGCCACGGTCGTTCTTTCGGCCGGCTTTTTCGCCGTGCTGGCGGGCGTTATTATGCCGGCAATCAATTTTTCCGGTTCGGGCTATGTTTACAGCCAGCTTTTTTACGGTTTTGAAAACGGTTTTTTGGGCGGGATCGGCTATTATTTTGCCGACCCGTCCCGGATTGCCGCGGTTTTTTCGATGTTGCCCGATAAATGGTGGAACATCGTTTTTTATCTGGTCCCATTGGCGTTTCCGGTTGTTTTCCAGCCGGCGGCGGCAGTATTGTTTCTGCCGGCGCTGGTCCAGCGCATTTTGAGTTCGTATATCTATCTTTCTTATCCCAGATATTATTACAATATTGTTTTTCCGGTTTTGGGTTTGGCGGTTTTTGCTTATTTTTTAAAAAAACCGCCGGTTCATATTTTCAGCAATTTGCAAAAGAAAATCTCAAAGTTCGGATTTTCGATAATTGGCGCGATCGTGATGCTGCCCTTGGCGGCGAATCTTGTTTATAGCATCAATTATTCCTATCTTTTCGATCCGGCGGATAATTGGCGGTCGGTGTCTGACCCGAAAGCGGCCGATAAAAAATTTCTGCTCGATGCTGTCCCGGGCGGCGCGAGCGTTGCCGCGGCGCAAATTTTTTTGCCGCATTTGAGCCACCGGAAAAATTTGTATATTTTGCCCCGGATCGGCGATGCGCAATTTGTGGTGATCCATTATTGCGAATCCGATATCTGCAATTACTGGCCCATGGGGAAGGAAGACATCGGCAGGCTGCAAAGTTATCTGGCAGACAACGGGCACTATGTTGCCAGAGTCAAAAATGATGCGGGTATTGTTTTTGAAAGAACCGGCGAATACAGCCAGGCGCTAAAAAATGAAAATTCCGGTTTTTGCCGCAAAATCATTGAAGGCGCCAAGCTTGAAGACATGCATCGCGGTTATCTTGGCAAAAATTGCGATTATTAAAGCTGCAGCAAAATTGCACCGCGCAGTTTTGAAATTGCAGAGATCGCATCTTTGCATTTTTTTGTCGGTGAAATATCCGTTTTTTTTGTTTGTAATAATTAGATGCAGCCCGGGCTTGGAAGCGTTTAATAATTGCGGGATTTTCGCGCTTGATTTTGGCCATCAAGCGTGAAAGCTCCAAAAAATATGAAAAAATTAAAAAGAAAACATATTGTTGCCGCCGCGGTTTTGATTTTTAGCGTTGCGTGCGCGGAATTGGGCGCGGTTTATGCCGCATCGGATACCGATGGCAAGTTCGATCCGATGAGTAATTTGGCCGCGGCGATAGCGTCAAAATTCAATTTGAACCAGAGCGATGTCCAAGCGGTTTTTGACGAGCAAAAGTCAAAGATGGAAACCCGGCGCCAGGAACAAATGGTGCAGATGCAAGCTTCGCGCCAGCAGGAATTTGCCAATCGCCTGGCCCAGGCGGTGAGTGCGGGCAAATTGACGCAAGCGCAAGCTGACGCGATCAAAGCCAAATATGCCGAATTGCAGGCGCAACGCGAGGCGCAAAGAGCGTCAATGGCAAACATGAAAGAGATGACCAAAGCCGAGCGCCAAGCGGCAATGGAAGCGCAAAGAACCAAAATGGAAGCCGGCCGGGCGGCGTTGAAACAATGGGCCGCCGATAACGGTATTCCCGAAGAATACATTCCGGCCGGATTTATGGGAGGCGGTGGTCGCGGGGGCCGTGGATTTGGCGGGCACGCGCCAAACTAAAACAGCGCGCCTGCCGCCGGTTAATTAAAGTTTTTGATTGCACAAAAAAAACAGCCCCCCCCGCCAAAGGCGGGGGGCTGTTTTTTTGTTGCTTAATAGTTGTAGGCGCTGGGCGCGACCGCGCACCGGTTGTTGATGCAGCGGCAGCTGCCGGCGCCGCAGTCCAGCGGGCCGGAACATTCTTGGGTGCAAAGGAGGCCGCAAACATTTTTATAAGCTGTATTGATGCAGGAAGCCGGATGGCAGCATTCGGCGGGCACGCAATCAGAGTCATTCTGGCAGATTGTTTGTCCCGCGGGCTGTGCGGTTTGGCAATCGTTTTGGTTGTGATGGCAGCCTTGGGGCATGGCGGCAGCCATTGGCATTTGCCGCGCCGCGCAATTATCGGCGGCGCAATAAACCGCGATTGTTCCGGTGGGAATTGCCGCTTGGCAATCAGCCAAATTCCGGTAGCAGTCGCGCGCAAGGGTTACGATGCCGCCGGCATTGATTTGCCGCGCCGCGCAATTGTCGGCGCTGCAGTAATAGGTGACGATTGATTGCGGCTGCACGCAGGCCGTGCCGGAAAAACACATGCCTTGCGGGCAAATACAGGTCTTAATCTCATGGCTGTAGGCCGGTGCGCAGCCGCAGGCGCCGATGGCGCACGAACTGGGAAAATCGGCTGCCGATAAGCAGCAATTCGCTTTGGCCACGGTTCCGCCCGATTTGACGCAGGCTTCTTCCATCGCCGACGGCTTGGGAAGCGGAGCGGGCGCCGGGGCGGGCGGCGTGCTGGTTGCCGTTGATGCGGTATCGGTGCCGGTTGCCGGAGTCTGGGCCGGAGATTCTGAAGTTGTACCGGTTTCGGGACTGTTTGTTATCGCTTGCGGGTTGTTGGAATCCTTATATATTGAATACCCCAACAAAATTACTGCGGCCGAAATCATAATAACAATAATAGCTGTATTGGTTTTTGCCATATTTTCTAAAATGTTAATTCTTGCGGACGATCCGTTAAATTAACATTAATTATGCCTTATTCCATAAAATAGCAAGATTTGCAATAACAATCAAAGCAACCGCTCACTGGGGATTTGCATTTTCCGGGGTCGTTCCCCTGTGCAGCGTAGCGGAACAGGGGTGCGACCCCTATAAAAAAATTTAATTTCAAAATCAGAATGTTCTTGAAGGGGTCTAACCCCTTTGATTGCAAAGGGGATAGACCTCAAAATGCGGGTTTTAGCATATATGATTATTTAAGAAAATACCAAGACTGGCGCCGCGTCGGATGTTTGATATAATATAATAATAAGTGCCGTTAAGTTTTAACAAGGTCGACAGATATTCAACAGTTTCAATCTTAAATAATCAAAATATAATGGAAAATTTAAACAATATTTGTTGCGGATCCAAAACCGGCAGGATTGCCATGGCGGTTTTGGTATTTGTTCTGGCAGTTTATGTGGCGGCGTTGGCGGTCAATGCGGTCAAATCAAACAAGTATATCGGCCGTCAAGTTGCCAATCAGGCGTCGATCTCGGTTTCTGGAAACGGCGAAGTCTACAAAACGCCGGATTTGGCGGTGATGAGTTTTTCGGTGGTGAGCGAGGCCAAAACTGTAGCGGAAGCAATGGCGGACAACACTAAAAAAATGAATGCCATCGTTGATGTAGCCAAGAGCATGGGCGTGAATGATAAAGACTTGCAGACATCCGGATTCAACATCAATCCGAGGTATGATTACATTAAGCAAGCAGTGCCTGTTCCGGCTGCCGGCATCGGCGGCGGCGGCGGATCTTCAGCATCATCAGACATCGCGCCGGCAGTTGATTCGATGTATTATCCGAACGGGCAAAGAGTGCTTTCCGGATACGATATTACCCAGACTCTTACGGTAAAAATGCGGGATTTGACCAAAATCGGCCAGATGATCGAAGAAACGACCGCAGTTGGCGCCAATCAGGTCGGCGACCTGCGGTTTACGCTTGATGATCCGGACGCGGCGCAAGCCGAAGCGCGGGAGCTTGCCATTGCCGAAGCCAAGGAAAAAGCCGAAATCCTTGCCAAGCAATTGAAAGTGAAGCTGGTGCGCATTATCAGCTATAACGACGGCGGATATTCGCCGACTTATCGCTTGAACTATGATGCCAAGGAAGAAGGCTATGGCATGGGCGGGGCCGCATCGGCGCCGGCGCCGGACATTCAAGCAGGCGAGAGCAAAATTTCAATGAGCGTAAATATCATTTACGAGATCGAGTAATTGCCGATGGAAACAGCGGAAAACCGCCCTTTTAACAAAGGGCGGTTTTTTTGTTAAAATCAACCAATGGTGGCAATTTTCGGCAAATCGATTCCAATGGCGGCGCGGGCAAAGGTCGTTTTTTTGGCGGCGGCCGCGGTTTATTTTTTTTGCAATGCCAGCGACCGGTATGGCTATCACTTTTTGGACAATGTCGATTTGGCGATTCATGAAGCGGGGCATGTGTTTTTCGCATTTTGCGGCGAATTCGTTGCCGTTGCCGGCGGAACAATTATGCAACTGTCGGTGCCGCTGATTTTTGCCGGTTATTTCTTTTTGAAAAATGATCGTTATTCGGCGGGAGTCGTGCTTTTATGGCTGGGGCAGAATTCTATCAATGTGGCGCGCTATGCCGGCGACGCGCAAAAAATGGAACTGGAATTGCTGGGCGGCGGCGGTCATGATTGGAATTATTTGCTGTCGGCAACGGGGTTGATTTTAAAGGCCGGTTTGGTTTCTGATGTTTTCTATTATGCGGGGGTTGCAATTATTACCGGTGGGGTTATTATCGGGATATTAAGTTTTTCTAAGTATGGCGCCAAATCAAATGAATATAATTAACGGCAATTACGATGCGGCGGTGATCGGCGCCGGGCCAGCCGGGATGATGGCGGCGATCAGTGCCGCCCAAAACGGGGCAAGGGTAGTTTTGATCGAAAAAAACGATACGCCTGGCAAAAAATTATTGCTTACCGGCGGCGGGCGATGCAATATCACCAATCTTGAGCCTGATTTGCGCCGGTTGGCGGCCAATTACGGCAAAACCGGCGCGTTTTTGTTTCATGCGTTTTCCGAGTTCGGGCCGAAAGACGCGGTTGAATTTTTCAATAAGGCGGGAGTGGAGACTGTAACGGAGAACAACCAGCGGGTCTTAACCAAAAGCGGCAAAGCCGAGGATGTTTTGACGGCGTTGGCGGACCGGTTGAAAAAACTGGGTGTGGAAACGATTTACGGCCGCAAAGTTGCGGCGGTCAATAAAAACGGCGGCGCAATCGCTTCGATCGCTGTTGCGGGCGGCGAAACTATCGGCGCGAAAAATTACATTATTGCCACCGGCGGAAAATCGTATCCGGGCACCGGTTCCACGGGCGACGGTTATGATTGGGCGCATACGCTGGGCCACAAGATCGTCAAGCTGGCGCCGGCATTGGTGCCGGTAAAAACCAAAGAACCTTGGGTTAATGATTTGGCAGGGGTCAGTTTAAAACGCGCCGGAATATCAGTTTTTCAAAATCAAAAGAAAGCCATAACGGCTTTGGGCGAAGTTCTATTCACCCATTTTGGTTTGAGCGGTCCGGCGATATTAAACATCAGCGCCGGCATCGGGGAACTGCTGGAAAAAGGCGAAGTTATAATTTCCCTGAATCTTCTGCCCGCGTCAAATTATGGCGAATTGGAAAAAAAGATTCTGGAAAATTTCCAAAAAAATCCCAATAAAATTTTGAAAAATTGTTTATCGGAATTTGTTCCCTCGGGATTGTCGCTGGCGATTGCGCAGATCGCCAATGCGAATCCGGCCAAGACGGCCAACGACATTACCAAGGAGGAACGCCGCCGGCTGGTTGAAGTTATCCAAAATTTTAAGCTGGCGGCAAGCGGATTGCCGGAAATTGAAACCGGCATGGTTACATCGGGCGGCGTGGCCTTGGAAGGAATTGACCACAAAACCATGCGCTCAAAAATTATCTCTAATTTATTTTTCGCCGGCGAAATCATCAACATCCACGGCACCACCGGCGGCTTCAACCTTTTGCAATCCTGGTCCACGGGGAGATTGGCTGGAATTAGTGTAAGCGCGAATATTAGATAATTTCCTTAAAACAAAGCTTTTCCCAAAAGGCCGTTTTTGGTTGAGTAACCACTCACTGGGGCAGGGTTGATAGCGGATGTTGAGGTTAATCCTCGGCGTAATCGCAGAGGTTTATCCTCAACATCCGCGCCCTCCATTACCGCAAATTCGTTGAGGATTGACCTCCCAAAAGCTGAGGTCAAACCTCCACAAATTTGCTCCCCAGTGAGTGGTTACTTGGTTGAACCTTGACAAAATATAATAATGGGTGTTTAATAATTGTTACAAGCCCTTAATGTAAACTTGTGCGCGGCCATAGCCAAAAGTCTCTTGATATGGATCGGGATTTTTGGCTATGGCCGCAATGGTTCATAGTTCCGCCTCGGATTAGAGGAAAATTGCCCAAATTAGGGCAAGGAGACGAAAAAATGAGTCAAGAATTCGCATCCGCCGGCCTTACCGCCGGCCAATTGAACGCAATCGTGAAAATGCTTGGCGGCCACGATAGGGCTTTGAAATTTCTTCGCGGTGAATTGACGGTTTCCGAACCGGTCCGTCGATGGGGAGAGGAAAATGGTGTCATCTTCTTCTCGGTTACATCTGATGGCACGACAGGCGAGGAATGGGTTAAGCGTTTGGAAAGCAAGGGTTTCCATATCGGAAGTTACGCCAAGAGCGTACTTCGTTCGGCGGATTTCAAGCCGACGAGCGGCGTAACGACCGAGGTTGCCGTTGTCAAGGGAGTGCTCTTTAAAGACGACGACCGGATTACGAAAATTATTCGCGCCGAGGCTGATAAGCGCAAGCTTGAGAAGCCGAATGCCGAGGTTGCGTGCCTTATCCGGGAAAAGTTTTCGGATGAGGAGATCAAAGCCATGGGGCTTTGGTGGATCGTGATAATGCACGAGCCCATCAATGATTCCGATGGCGATCCGAACCTCCTTGGCGCGGTCCGCAGCGGCGATGGTCGCTGGTTGGGCGCGTACTTTGGCGGGCCCGGCGGCCGGTGGGATCGCGGCGGTGGGTTCGCGTTCGCCGTTTCGCAAGTAAGTTCTTAGGCCTAAGGTTTTTAGATTTTTGGTCTTTGACTCTTAGTCCTTATCCCTTTTTTGATTCGTCAAAATTGGGATTTATTTTTTTATAATCAAAAATAATAGTATACTCAATTCCGGCAGTAGGTGAATGCGCGGGCGGTCAAGGCTTCCCGCCGCCGAACCCAGTATCCATGCGCCGGGAGTATTCGCGGCTACGGCTGCGGATAGGGCGGTGCATGCAGAAACTTCAAAAAAGAAGATACTTGGCGCGAGATATTAAGGCATTGCGATGCCGGATTCGATTCAGCCCCGAGAGTATTCGAGGGGCGGTGGCACAGACGATATCTCGCGTAATTCCGATGGCGATCCGAACCTCCTTGGCGCGAACCGCAACGGCGATGGTCGCTGGTTGAACGCGAACTTTGACGAGCCCGGCAACCGGTGGAATCGCGGCGATGGGTTCGCGTTCGCCGTTTCGCAACTCTCTTCATTTCTCACCCGCTTTTGCGGGAGAGTTTTGTTTTGAGAGCTGTCCGTTCCAGCCGCCAAGCATCTTGCCGGCCTCGTCCAGCTTCACGGAAAGCGCGATATATTTTTTGTTGTCAAGCGATTTTGTTTCCCAGAGAATCATAAGAAGCACGCGGAGAGTGTCCATTTTTTTGATTGCCAATCGGACATACGGATGTTTTTCATTGCGCGAAAGAAAGCTGGCGGCCGCGATCGCTTCTATTATTTCGATAAATAATGTGTCGATGCGCTGGCCCAAAGTGTAGCGGTGTGTTTTGGGCAGGTCTTGATAAAATTTGTACCACAAAATATATGATTCCTTTACCTTGCTTAAAACCGGCAAAATTCGCACTGGCGGTATTTCATTAATATGTCCAGAATTCAATATCAACATACATATGATTATATCATTTCGCTTGAAAATTTGCTTGACGCGTGGACAGAATTTGCGAAAGGAAAACGATCGCGCGCGGATGTGCAGGTGTTTGAGCGAAACCTTATGGCAAATATTATTTCGCTTCATCGCGCGCTTGCGGCGAAAACATATGTCCATTCCGCGTATCGTATCTTTAAAATAGCCGATCCGAAGCCGCGCGTTATTCACATGCCAAGTGTTCGTGATCGGTTGTTGCACCACGCGCTACACCGAAAGTTGTCGCCATTTTTCACCAACACATTTATTGCGGATTCAAATTCTTGCCAAGTTGGCAAGGGGTCGCATCGCGCTCTTCGCAGATTCGGTAAATTTATCAATGTCGTTTCCGAAAATAATACCAAAACAGTATGGGTGCTAAAGTGCGACATAAGAAAATTTTTTGCAAGCATCAATCAGGCAATCTTGTTGGATATAACGGCGGAATATATTCCGGACAAAAATACCTTTTGGCTTGTTTCGGCTATTGTTGAAAGTTTTCATTCAGGCACTGCGGGTGTTGGGCTTCCTTTGGGCAATTTGATGTCCCAGCTTCTATCCAACATTTATATGAATGAATTCGATCAGTTCGTGAAACACCGCCTCAAGGCAAAGCATTATCTTCGTTATGCCGATGATTTCGTTGTTCTCTCGAATGAACGGGAGTATCTTGAAAACATTTCACTGGCAATGCAGGAATTTTTAGGACAAAAACTGAAGCTATTTATGCATCCGAATAAAATTTTTATACAGACCACCGCTTCGGGAGTTGATTTTCTCGGTTGGGTACATTTTTCGGACCATCGGGTTTTAAGGACAACGACCAAAAAGAGAATGTTTGAAAATATTAGAACAAAAAAAGGCAAATTTGAAACGATTCAGTCATATATCGGGCTTGTCAGCCATGGGAATGGTTGGGGATTGCGGCAAAAAATTGAAAATTGGCCGTTCTCGTGCCGAAATTGAAACCGCCCTTTTGAGACGGTCGCTATGAGACGCGGAGCCAAGAGTCATGCTCCTAACGGCGGGCAATTTCGGGAGCGAGACGATTAGTTTACAAAATTCGGAAAAGTAATAATATGACAATATGGAAAATTATTTGACGCCGGAGGGTTTGGAAAAACTTAAGAAGGAACTGGATACTTTGGAAAATGTTACCCGCCGGGAGCTGGCGGAAAAGTTGAATTACGCCATATCTTTTGGCGATCTCAAAGAAAACGCCGCCTATCACCAGGCCAAGGAACAGCAGGGGTTTGTAGAAGGCCGCATTGCCGAATTGAAAGCGATTATCGGCGGCGCGCGCGTGGTTGGCCGTTGCAGTTCCGATTCGGTGCAGATCGGCGCGACCGTGGTGCTGGCGTCGGGCCAGACTGTTGAAGAGTATATAATTGTCGGTCCCGACGAAGCCGATGTTTTTTGCGGCAAGATTTCTTACAAGTCGCCCTTGGGCCAGGCGGTATTTGGGAAAAAGACCGGCTGCAAAATTGTTTTGGAAACTCCGAAAGGGAAAATTGAATACCAGATCATAAAGATTAAATAAATTACTGGATTTTCTTGAATTATGAAATGCTTGAATTCAAATGCTATTTGAGGGGTCTAACCCCTGCGATTACACAGGGGATAGACCCCAAAATACAAAGCGTTTTGTAATTCAAAGGAATTACTGGATTATTTCTTCCGCCTGGCGGCGGTTTTTTTAAATTATTTTACTTGCGGCAAATAAAAATGTTAATATGAAAACAGATAAAATTTTAATAAAATGGAACAACAATTACTAATTTATATTGAGCAAGAATTAAAAAGAGGCGTTTCGGAAGCGATGATCAAAAAAGCGTTAGTCGACGCCGGATGGGAGAATGCCGCAGTTGAAGAGGCGTTCGGTGCGGCGCAAACGAAATTATTTCCGGCCGCGGTGCCGGCGGCGGCTTTGGCGCCGGAAAAAATAATTTCTGATCTGAAAGAAAAACCGGCCGCAGACGACAAGGGGAAAAAGAACAGACTGATAACTGTTGCCGCCGCGGTTTTCGGCGTCGTGATTTTAGCGGTGGTCGGCCTGGTTTTGTCCCCCGGTTTTTTTGAACCTTCCCAGCCGGCCGATCAAAACCAAGCTTTGGAAACGGAAAAAACGGATGAAGGAAATTCATCATTAGACGAAAATGTTTTAAACTCCGCGGCTACTTCAACGGTTCCGGAAAATACGATCATTGCCGTCGAAAATGGCATTGATGTTGCGACAACAGTCGAAAATGGCATTGATGCGACAACAACCGCTTCGTTGCCGGCTGACGCTCAAGAAAGGGATGCGCGCCGGATGTCGGATATGAAAGAAATGTATTTCGCGCAGGAAACATGGTACGGAGGCCATGATAAATATTACACTTGCGGATTGGCCGGCGGCGATTGCCGGGGCAAGCCGTTTGGATATCCCGAACAGATCGGGGCGCTGCTGTTGCAGGCGCCGCAAGATCCGCAGGCGGCCCAATATGTTTCAAAAAAAGCCGTTTGCGGCAAAGACTATATTTATTGCGGTTTGAATAACGCGGCTTATCCGCAATTCTTCTGTTATTACGCCAAGCTGGAAGGCGGCGGCTATTATACCGCCAGCCATGCCGGTAATTTCCATCGCAGCACGCCGCCGAAGATATTTGAAGAGTGCGCCGCCGCAGACTGACTGTTGAAATAAAAAGCGCCGCGCAAATGTAGTAGTGTTATTGGTTTATTTTTCAGGTCGTTCAGTTTTTATCATTTTTTGTTTGTCCGGCTGACCAATCAAGTAATCAATGGCTGATGGAAGAAACCACCGACGAAAAAATTGCGCTGCGCGTCCAAAACGGCGATGTCGAGGCGTTCTCCTTGCTTGTCGGGCGTTATGAGAAAAAAATAACGCGCTACGCCAGAAAATTCCTTTCACATCCTGACGATATCAAGGATATTGTGCAGGATGTTTTCGTAAAAGCATATGTAAATATAAAAAGCTTCGATACGAAAAGAAGGTTTTCGCCGTGGATTTACCGCATCGCCCACAATGAGTTCGTCAACGCGCTGAAGAAAAGAAAATCCGAGAAGCTGTCTTTTATTGATTTCGATGTCCTGCTGCCGCATCCGGTTGCCAAGGAAAGCGCTGACAGCGACATTGACCGGATCGATTTGCGACGCTTGCTTGACGGATGTCTGCAGAATTTGCCGGTGAAATACCGCGAGCCTCTCATTTTGTATTACTTTGAAGAGATGAGTTATCGGGAAATCGCCGATGTCTTGCGCCTGCCGGTGTCGACCGTGGGTATTCGCTTGCAGCGCGGCAAATCACTGTTGAAAAAGACGGTCGGACCGCGGCCGGCAGACTTGGGAATAGGGTAATATCGCAGCGGATTGGCGGCCTGTAATTTTGGGCAAAATGAAAAAATTGCAATTATCGCAAAATGCTAATTTCGCAATTCAAAATAAAACGAAACTGTTGAATAATTGATTTTTTGAACAAATATAGGCTTATCAAATTTCCCGGTTAAGCCTAAATGCAGCAATCATTCAACAGTCTAAAAATAGTAATTTGTATGGAAGATAGCACGCAAAAAGAATCGCTGACCGCCAAGATAATCGCTTCCGCCAAGGGCGGGCGTCTTAAAATGAGGCCGAAATGGTATTTTATCCTGCGGGCGGTTTTGTGGATTGCCGGAACCGCGCTGGTTTTATTGTTTCTGCTTTACTTTGCCAGCCTGTTTGCTTTCATTTTGCGCAAAACCGGCATTTTGGCCGCGCCTGTTTTCGGCTGGCACGGCGTTTTCGTGTTCTTGACTTCAATCCCGTGGCTGCTTGTTTTGGTGATGCTGTTTTTCGTGGCGGTATTGGAAATATTGGTACAGCGGTATTCTTTCGCTTACCGCCTGCCTTTGCTTTACTCGGCGCTAGCGATATTGCTTGCGGTTTGGGCGGCGAGTTTAGTCATTGACAGGACGCCGTTCCATCGAATACTTTCCGATTGTTCTTCCGCAGGCACGCCGCCGGCCGGCGGCGGCCGGCGGCCGATGATCAATGCGGTTCCGTGCGCTATGGGCTTTTACCGTGATCTTGGGCCGAAGCGTTTTGAAAATGTCAACGACGGCGTGATTACCCGGATCATCGATCCCGATCTGATAATCATAAACCGCCAGCAGGAATCGCTGACAGTTTTGGTTACCCCGCGGACGAGGCTGCCTTTCGGCAGCGATTTTTCGGTGGGCGACGCGATAGTCATTATCGGCGACCGGCGCGGCGACAAGATAACTGCGTTCGGGATCAGCTTTCTGGCAGACTGGGAGCGGCAAAAAAAACAGTAGGCCGATAATGAAATATGAGCTTTGATTTTCTGTAGTAAACTGTTGGCGGGGAAAACCGCTGACCGCAAATAAACTAACAGCACAAAATGGCAAACATCATCACGAGGCATAAAAAATTTTTTTTCTTTTTTCTTATTATCATCCTATCCGGCGGTTATTTCCTTTTTGGGCCGAGCGGAAAAAGCGCCAGCGCGACGGTTTATACATACGGCACGGCGTTCAGGGGGAATATTGTGCAATCGGTCAGCGGCAGCGGACAGGTGGCGGCCAGCGACCAGGTTGATGTGAAATCCCAGGTCGCGGGAGATATCGTTGCGATAAATATCGTCGAGGGACAATCGGTGAGGCTTGGCGATGTGCTGGCAAGGCTTGATTCGGCGGACGCGCAGGCGGCAGTTGAAGCGGCGCAGGCGAATTTGGAAAATGCCAAACTGACCTTGCAGCAGGCCAGCCAGAATAATTCGCAATCTTTGGCGCAGGCGCAACAGGCGCTTCAATCGGCAAATGATGATTTGGCCGCAAGCCGGAGCAGTTTGTCCAAGACTTACGAGCAGGCCTTTAACACCGTTGTGTCCGCGTTTGCCGATTTACCGACGGTGATGTCGGGATTGAGCGACATTATTTCCGGTTCAAGCAGTATCGTTGTCCAGAGCAGCGGCACTTATCTTAATTATTACCAGGACCAAATAAGATTATATGGTTCTTCCGTTTCATCGCTGCTTGATGTCAGCTCGACCTATGCGATCGCCAAGGATAGCTACGACAGCGTTTTGGAAGAATATAAAAGCGCCAGCCGCTATTCCGATCCGGCGGTAATTTCCAAAATGGTGGATGATACATACGATGCCACAAAAAAGATTTCCAATGCCGCCAAAGCGCTTATTAATCTGATTCAGCAATATCAGGACGCGGCATCGAAGAATGGCAGCCCGGTGCAATCATTTTCAACCACGCATCTTGCCAGCTTGAACAGCTACGCTTCCCAGGTTAATACGCATTTGCTGAATATGATTTCAATCCAGCAGTCGATCAAAAGCGCGTTGCAAAGCGTGGAAAGCGCCAAAAATGCGGTTGACCAGAAAACCCAATCGCTGAATACGCTGCAAAGTTTGACAAACCAGATTAGCGACCAGTCGCAGCAAATAATTGTTTCCCAGAAAGAAACGGCGCTGGCTGATGCCAAGGAAACCTTAAGCGACTATACTATCAGAGCCCCTTTTGACGGAGTGGTGGCGACGGTTGATGTGAAAAAAGGCGATACTGTCGGCGGCGATGCGACGATTGCCACGGTTATTACCAATAACCAAATTGCCGTGGTTTCATTGAACGAAATTGATGCCGCGAGCGTTAAAGTCGGCCAAAAGGCGACATTGACATTCGATGCCGTAACTGATTTGACGCTAACCGGCCATGTGAGCGCGGTTGATGCTATCGGTACTGTCAGTTCGGGCGTTGTCAGCTATGGCGTAACGATTGCTTTCGATACCCAAGATGACCGGGTTAAGCCTGGAATGAGCACGACTGCCGCAATCGTTACCAACATCAAGCAAGATGTTTTGACGGTACCCAATGCCGCGGTCAAATCAAATGCTGGCGGCAATTATGTAATGATACCCAGCCAGCCAGCCGGCGGCGCGGCCAGCGGCAGTTCCGAAGACGGCGTTACCGTTAAACAGCAAGCGGTCGTTGCGGGATTGTCCGACGATGATTACAGTGAAATTGTCAGCGGACTATCCGAAGGCGATACGGTGGTGGTAAAGACCGCAACGCAAGCCGCCACCAAAACATCAGCCGGTAACAGTTCGGTTTTATCCAGGCTTCTTGGCGGCGGGGGCGGACCCAGATAAGGCCGCCGCTTCGGATCGATTTGTTTAACGAGCTTTGTTTTTGGCTCAAAATGACGATGATTGAATGTAAAAATATCACAAAGACTTATAAAACCGGAACTATCGAATCGCAAGTGCTGAAAGGGCTGTCATTTAAGATCGATGACGGCGAATTCGTGGCCATTATCGGGCCGTCGGGTTCGGGCAAGTCAACCTTGATGCATATCATCGGAATGCTGGATACGCCGACCAGCGGCGAATACTTGCTTGACGGACGGGATGTTTCCAAATTCAATGATGACCAGCTGGCTGAAATCAGAAAAAGCAAAATCGGGTTTGTATTCCAGTCGTTTAATCTTTTGCCGCGGACCACGGTTTTGCGCAATGTGTGTTTGCCTCTGGTATACGCAGGCGTGGAAAAATCCCAGCGCGAGAAACGAGCCAAAGAGTCGCTGGCGAAAGCCGGGTTGCCCGAAGAGTATCACACTCATTCTTCCAACCAGCTGTCGGGCGGGCAAATGCAGCGGGTGGCAATTGCGCGCGCCCTTGTCAATGATCCGGCGATAATTTTTGCCGATGAGCCGACAGGCAATCTTGATACCAAAACCGGAGAGATTGTTTTGGATACATTTGGCAAATTGAATGAAGAGCATAACCACACGATCGTCCTCATAACCCACGAGCGCGAAGTGGCCGAATATGCCCGCCGCATTATTACCGTGCGCGACGGTTTGATAGTTGATGATTTGCTTAACAATGATCGGCGGACATCAATGAATGGGGATAATTCGCGTCCGGCCAAATCAAAAACATAACTATGAAAATAGCCGATTTATTAACAGAAACATTTTCTGCGTTATTGTCGAACAAGATTCGGTCGGGTTTGACGATTTTGGGCATTGTTATCGGTATCGGTTCAGTGATCGCCATGGTTGCCATCGGCCAGGGAGCGCAAAGTTCAATCACTTCAAGCATCCAGTCGCTGGGTTCAAATTTGCTTATGGTGCAGCCCGGGATGCAGCGAAGCATCGGGTCGCAGGTTCGGGAACAGCGCGGTTCGTCGCAAACGCTCACTCTTGCCGATTCCAAAGCCATCGCGGAAAATATATCTTCGGTCAAGGCGGTGGCGCCCCAGGTCTCAAGCCGCAGCCAAGTAACCGCCAAAGGCGCCAACACCAATACCCAGGTTTACGGCGTAACCGAAGAGTATGCATCCGTGCGCAGCGTTTCGGTTGCCAGCGGAGAATTTATTACTGCCGCGGATGACAGTAATTTGGCCAAAGCGGCGGTATTGGGGCCGACGACGGCCGCGGATCTTTTTGGCGAAGACAGCGATCCCATCGGCCAGACCGTCCGCATAAATAAAATTGATTTTAAAGTTATCGGCGTGACGGTATCCAAGGGCGGCAGCGGCATGTCAAATCAGGATGATGTGATCTATATTCCTTTGGCGACCGCGCAGCGTTTTTTGACCGGAAACAACTATGTTGGGACTATTAATGTGGAGGGCGTTGATTCAGAATCGCTGGACCAATTATCAACCGATATCACCGATCTGCTGCTGGAGCGCCACAAAATTACCGATTCGACAAAGGCCGATTTTTCAATTATGAACCAGGCGGATATTGTTTCAAGTATGTCTGCCGTAACGAGCCAGTTAACCTATCTTTTAGCGGCGATTGCCGGTATTTCGCTGCTGGTGGGCGGTATCGGAATTATGAATATGATGCTGACTACCGTGACCGAGCGCACTCGGGAAATCGGTTTGCGCAAGGCTATCGGCGCCAAAAGGGGGGATATTACAATCCAGTTTTTATCCGAGGCGGTTACTCTGACTTTTACCGGCGGTATTCTCGGAGTGGCGCTTGGGTGGCTGGCGGCGTACGCGGTTTATAAATTCGCGGGCGTTGCGACCAGCGTTTCTTTGATTTCGGTTATTTTGGCATTTGGCGTGTCGGCGGTAATAGGAATAATCTTCGGATATTATCCGGCGGTGCGCGCCGCCCGAATGAATCCGATTGAGGCCTTGCGTTACGAATAAATAATTTTTAATTAAAACAAAAAAATGAATAAATTAATACCGATTGCGATCATTATGGCAATAGTTTTCGGAGGAGCGGGATTTTTTGGCGGAACATTGTATCAAAAAAGCCAAACTGTGAAACCGGGCAGAAATTTCGGCGGCCCCGGCGCTGCCGGCATTGAATCGCCATCATCGAACATTATGCGGCGCAGCGGCGGTTTGCAGGGGGGATTCACATCCGGCGATATAATTACCAAAGACAGCAACAGCATTACGCTGAAGCTGCGCGACGGAAGCACCCGGATAATTTTTTATTCGGATTCAACGCAAGTCAGCAAGCAGGCCGGCGGCACAGTTGATGATTTAACCGTCGGTTCGTCGATTATGGTTACCGGGAACGCGAATTCGGACGGCAGCGTCAGCGCTCAGAATATTTCCCTGCGTCCCGCAAATTCGGGCGATAGTCCTGCCAATGGCGCCGTTTTGCCGGATGGCAATCCGGATGGCGGAAGCGCTCCGGCCGCAAACGGCCAGTTGCCGTCCGTGCAAAAATAATAAACCGGCGAGATAAAAAACCGCCGCGCGCAAATGCCCGCGGCGGTTTTTGATATTATCCGGTGACGAGTATTGCCACCGCAATTCCCAGTAAAAAACCGAAAAAAACTTCAAAACGCGTATGGCCCAGCAGTTCTTTCAAATGCTTGGTTTCGAATTTTTTGTAGCGGTAGAAATCTTCGATTATCTTATTCAGAACTTCGGCGTGTTTGCCGGCTTCCTGGCGCAAAGTGAACGCGTCGTAGATTATGACCAGCGCGAAGACCGCGGCAATGGCAAAATAAGCCGAGTCGAAGCCGAATTTGATCCCGCAGGCCGCCGCCAGTGCGGTTACTGCCGATGAGTGGGAGCTGGGAAAGCCGCCGCTGGCCCAAAATCTTTTAAACGCTTCGCGGTTAACGCCGTGCTTCAATGCCAGAAGAAATTTAAAAAGTTGGGCGATAAACCATGCCAAAAAACCCGCGGCAAACGGCTGGTTGTTGAGAATTGCGGTGAATGTATCCATAAAGACCGTTTTTAGTTAATCCGGTTTAATTTTAATCGATTTTTTCCGCGATTACAATGTTTGATTTTGATCCGGCTGGTTGCAAAAAATCGCGATTTGATGAAAGATATAATATTGAATCAATATCCGCGACCAATGAAAGAAGGTTACCTGGACAATGGCGTGTATTACCGCCACAATGATTTGCGCGCCAATCGGCCCGCGCTGGTTTTTGTGCACGGATTTTCCGGAAGTTCGTCGGCGTGGTTTGGTTATGAAACAGAGCTGGGCCAGGATTACAATCTGGTTTTTTTTGATTGGCGGGGGCATGGCAAATCAAAAAAAAGCCGCAACTGCCGCGATTACGCAATTGAAAAAATATCCCAAGATTTGCTCGATCTGCTGGATAAGCTGCAAATTTCAGAAGTTATCATTATCAGCCACTCGTATGGAAGCCTGATCGCGCTCGGTTTTTTTTCCAAGCGCCCGCCTGCGGTCCGCGGGTTTGCCTTTTTATCCCCGGACAATCGCGTTGGCGAACCGTTATGGATAAAAATCGGTGAATTTTTATTGTCGAACATTCCATCCATTTTTTTCAGGCCGTTTGACAGGGATTGCGGCGCGCATCTTGATTATTCGCGCTTGCCGACCGGCGATTGGAGCTTTAAAAGAATATTGGCTGATATCGGCAATACTACCTTTCGGGTTTATTGTTATTATTTTAAACGGATTAACGAGTTCAATGTTGAAAAGATATTGGCAAACATCAACGCGCCGGTATTGATTATCCACGGAGCCAAAGACACGATATTTCCGGCTAAAAATTCGGTATTTATGGCAAAGAAAATAAAAAATGCGCGGCTTGAGATTTTGCCCGGCGCGAATCATATTTTGGTGCTGAACAATGTCCCCGAGATTATCAAAGAGGTCGGTGATTTTTCCCGCAAAGTTTGGCTTGAGCAAATCCAATGAAAATCGCGATTGTTACTGATACTTATTTTCCGCGCATCAACGGCGTTTCCGTTTCAACGCGGATTTTCGCGCGGGAATTTTCGCGGCAAGGCCATGTTGTGCATGTGCACGCGCCGGCATTTCCCGAGGCGGGCAAAGACGATGAACTGTTCAAAGTCATCCGCTACCCGTCGCTTTATTTGGCTTTTGATCCCGAGGACCGCATGGCTTACGGATTCCGTAAACAGGCGAAAGCTTTCATTGCCCAGAACTACGACATCGTGCACACGCAAACGCCATTTTTTTTGGGCCAGCTGGCGGTAAAATGGGCGCGAAAGAGCGGCGCGAAAGTCGTCCATACTTACCACACTTTCTACCGCGCTTACACCGAATACTATTTTTGGTACCTGCCGCGCCGCCTTAAAACTTATGGCGCCGAATGGTTCAGCAAGAGATATTGCAACTCCTGCGACTTGGTAATTGTTCCGTCAAGCCAGATGGCGCGGGAAGTTTTTTCTTACCGCGTGAAAACTCCGATTGCGATTATTCCCACCGGGGTGGCGCTTTCCCAATTCGACGGGAAAAACGAATCCAAATTCCGCAAAAAGATGGGATTTTCCGCCGCCGAAAAAATTTTACTTTATGTGGGAAGGCTGGCGGACGAAAAAAACATTGATTTTTTGTTGCAGGTTTTTGCGCGGATAGAGCCTGAGTTCCCGAATGTCCATTTTGTTATTGCCGGCGCCGGGCCGGCGCTGGCGAAATTGAAAGAACTGGCATTCCAATTGCATATCGGGAAAAAGACCCATTTTTTGGGGTACATCAAAGGCAATCTTTTGCGCGACTGTTATGCCGCCGCAGATTTGTTTTTATTTGCATCGGTAACCGAAACTCAAGGACTCACGGTTTTGGAGGCAATGGCGGCCGGAGTGCCGGTTGTTGCGGTTGGAAGAATGGGAATCAAAGATATCTTGGAACGGCAGGCGGGCGGAATTATGACCGAACCGGACGAAGAAGAATTTTACCAAGCGGTTTTAAAAATGCTTAAAGACCCGGATATGTACCGGCAAAAAAAATCAGAAACGGCCGGCGTGGTCAAGGGCTGGTCTTCCGAGGCGATGGCCGGCCGCGCCCTTAAAGAATATGAAAAATTGCTGGGCTTGCGTTAGCCGGAGAGTTTTTTGATCTCTTCTTGCGAAAGCCGCCGCCAGTGTCCGGATTGCAGATTGTCCAAGGTGAGGAAACCGATTCTTATTCTTTTTAATTGGATCACGGATTTGCCGGTTCTTTCAATGATGCGGCGCACTACCCTTTTTTTGCCGGAATGGATGGTTATCCGGTAGGAGTTTTTTCCGGTTGATTCAAACCGGTCGGGTTTGATGAAACCGTCTTCAAGGCGGACTCCGTTTTGGATCGCGGCAATCTCATTGGCCGCGAGCGGATAATTGGCGGTGATCTCGTATTCTTTTTCGATTTTGTAGCGCGGGTGGGTGAGTTTCAGGGTAAGATCGCCATCGTTGGTCAGCAAAATCAGGCCGGTGGTATATTTGTCCAGCCTTCCAACGGGCCATACTTTAGGGTCTTTCGGCACCAAACTGGTGATTAATTTTTCCGCGTGCCTGTCTTCGACGGTTGAAGTGTATCCGGCCGGTTTGTTGAGCAAATAATAAGCCGGCAACGGCAAAGAAACGATTTTTCCGTTAAATTCTATTTTGTCTTTAGCCGGGTCGATTCTTTTGGCGACATTATCCATTTTTTTGCCGTTGACAAAAACCAACCCCTGCGTTATCAGGGTTTCGGCTTTGCGCCGGGAAGCGATGCCCGCTTCCGAAAGGAATTTGGCGGTTTTTATCGTTGCCATTGTTATCGGGTATATAATAAACTACCTCTCGGGAAAAGTTTGTTTGTCGGCATTCATCCCCGATACAAGCATCGGCGAATTCTGCCGACTAAATAAAAAACGCAGTTCGTGCGTCGATTGCTGCGGGTTAATTGATGGCGACGGCCGGGGATACCAGATGGGCGCCGGTTAGCGATTCGGCTTTTTTAGCGACCAGCTTTTCAATCGTGGCGACAGTATCGTTGATTTTTCCCCGTTTATTGATAACCACATAGTCGTATCGGTCGTGATATTGCCACCACATTTCGCGGTCGCGCGCCAGTTTAATCAGGAATTTCTCCTCCGATGCTTGCGGATCGCGGCGGAAATATTGTTCGCGCAATTGGTCCCAATCTTCCGGGGCAATGTAAACGGTGATGGTTTTTTCGAGGATGCAATCCGCCATTTCGGGCATATTCTCCTTGATTATCCGTTTGATATGCGCCATTGCGTATTCGTCGATCTGCCAGATCACATTTTTGCCGGTCAATATCGCCGAAATCGCTTCTTTGCTGGTGCCTTTGTATTCGCCAGGGCGCACTTCAATGTATTCCAAGTATTGTCCGGTATTGACCCTTTGTTTGAACTGTTCGTTGGTGAAAAAATTATGGCTGATGCCTTCGGTTTCTCCCTCTCGCGGCAATCGGCTGGTGTCGGTGACAATCTTGTGAAATCCGGGATTCCGTTTCAAAAAAAGCTCTTTGGCGGTGTCTTTGCCTACGCCGCTGGGGCCGGTAATTACAAGCAAAATACCCTCGCACTTGGCGGAGCCTTTTTGTGATGCCAGCAGTTGGAGCAGTTTGTTAAACATATTAAAAAACAATCTCCCCGCATCTGGTAACACGGGGGAAAACCTTAGGTAGCGTTTTTTCAGCGTTGCTATCTTATATTTTGCCTTTTTTTAAAATTCTGTCAAGTGATTTGCAGCGCCGCGTTTTTTGCGGTTTTGTTTTGCAAAATAAGATATATTTGCTAAGTTGGACTAATGTACGGTCAAAGAAAAGAAACGGGCAAGATCAGAAAAACAGCAATGATTTTAGCTGTGCTCGCTGCCGGCGTATTTTTGGTTGCGGTTATCGCCGATATCTGCGTGGCAATCTCCGGAATGAGAAATATATATGCCGGCATTGACGGCCTGCCGCAAGCACAGGCGGTTTTGGTGCCGGGCGCGGCGGTTTACCGCGGCGGCCAGATGAGCGCGGTTTTTTTTGATCGGGCCGCAGTTGCTTTGGAAGTTTACCGCGCCGGCAAAGTGAAAAAGATATTGGTAAGCGGTGACCACAGCCGCGGCAATTATGACGAAGTGAACATTGCCAAAAAATTCTTTTTGGACAATGGCGTGCCAGGCGAAGATGTATTCGTTGATTATGCCGGTTTTGACACTTATTCCAGCGTTTATCGCGCCAAAGAGATTTTTCAGATTCAATCGTTAATTATCTCCACCCAGGAATTTCATTTGCCGCGCGCGTTATATCTGGCGCGCCAAATCGGCATTAAAGCCGACGGCATTAAAGCGGACTTGCGCAATTACGATCTCGGGTTTTACAATGTTTTGCGGGAAAATGCCGCCCGTACCAAGGCTTTTTGGGATGTCGCCTCCAATGCCGTTCCCAAATTTTTGGGCGATACCATCCCGATTACCGGGGACGGCCGGTCTTCGTGGGATTAGTTTGGCGCGGGCTTGACATCTATGTTATAATAATCTAACATTAAGTTAGATATAAATAACATATTTCCGCTAATCCAATAAACGGAAAAATAGTGCAATATGGATAAAAAAACTTTTTATGTGGTCAGGATTGTTTTTGCAATGGTAGTTGCGGCGGTTTGTTCGATATCGGTGGTGCAGGGCAACTATATCTTGCCGATAATCGTCGGCATAACCGCGGCATTTGTATTATATGCAATGAAAAAACGCGTGACCGGAGTGCTTGCCGATGAACGGGATTACAAGGTTGCCGGCGATGCGGCAAGATGGTCATTGAATATATATGCGGTTTTTGCGGCCATCGCTTCCATGGTTTTGATGGCGAGCCGGGCCGGTAATCCCCAATTTGAACTGGCGGCGCAAATTTTAGCCTATTCGGCGTGCGCGTTGCTGATCGCGCAAAGCTTGCTGTTTAAGTATTTTCATAATCGCAAATGAAATTTACCACCAAAATAAAGGAATTTCGCCAGAAAAAGAAGTTGACGCAGGAAGATTTGGCCAATATCGTCAATGTTCGGCGCGAAACCATTGTTTTTTTGGAGCAGGGCAAATATATTCCGTCACTGAAGCTGGCGCACGACATTTGCCGCGTTTTCGGTTCCCGCATTGAAGATATTTTTTTCTTTGGCTGATGCGGCGCGCGGTGTCGTTTTTGCTTTACATTTTGTGTTTTTAGCTTTACGCTTTTAGCATGCCGGAATTACCCGAGGTGGAAACAATAAGGAGGCAATTGGAAGCCGCGGCGGTGGGGAAAACGATCAACCGCGTGGAAATATCAGAGCCGAAGATGTTTATCGGCGATTCCGAAGCGGTTGCCGGCCAGAAGATCGTTGGCGTTGGCCGGGTGGCCAAGGTTTTGCGGATTTTGCTGGAAAACGGCCGCGCGCTTTTTATTCACTTCAAACTCAACGGCCAATTGTTTCTGGAAATGCCGGGCGAATCGCTGGACCGGCGCTTTACGCGGGTTGTTTTGTTTTTGGATGACGGATCAAGATTGATTTTCAACGATACAAGGAAATTCGCCTGGATGAAAGTTGTAAAAGAACCAGCCAAAGAACTGCCGAAAGCCATCGAGCCTTTTTTAGAAAATTTTACCCTGGAAAATTTCATAGCAGTTTTGTCCAAAACGCGCCGGCCAATCAAATTGGTTTTGATGGACCAGGAAAAAATTGCCGGCATTGGCAATATCTATGCCAACGAATCGTTGTTTAGCGCCAGAATTGATCCATTCCGGCCGGCCAATTCGCTCAAGCCGTCTGAAATAAAGCGGCTTTATCAGGCCATCCCTAAAATCCTGCAAAAAGCCATTGATTGCAAGGGTTCGTCAGGCAAAGACGAATGGTACCGCCAATTGAACGGCCAGACAGGTTGCTACCAGGAACATTTTCTGGTCTACCAGCGCAACGGCCAAAAATGCCCGGGAACTTGCGCCGGCGAGGTGGTACGCAAAAAACAAAGCGGCCGCAGCACTTTCTACTGTCCCGAGTGCCAGAAGTAAAATTTAGATCATAGCATTTATACTTTACATTTTTCCTTTAAGTTTTACGCTTTTGCCATATGTATGGGATGACGGCCAAGAGGTTTGATCCGGATTTTTACAAAAAAGATCCGGCGTTAAAAAAGCTTGATTTTGCGCTCGGGTTTTTCGGGACGGCTTTTTTTTGGGTTTTGCTTTTTAAATTATTGTGGTTTATCGCGCCGCTGGTCATTTTTTGCGTTTCGATATACGGCATATTTTCCAAATACCGGCGCCGCTATATCATATACGGCGCGCTCTCGCTGATCTTTTTCCCACTGGTGCTGTGGGGCGGCCTAATGGTTTTCTGGGCCGGCCGCAATGAAATAAAAAGTTAGAAAAATTTTGGTTGCCAAACAAATTTTGTATTTTATCTATGTTTGAGAGTTTTTGCGGTTGAATAAAACAAAATTTATCAGCTTTGTCAAGTTTTTGAAGGGGTATTTTAACAAAAAACCGCTCCGACAAGAAGCGTTTTTTTGTTTTAAGAGGAGAAATCAAAATGCGAACTTCAAAATCAGATTAGAATTTGCAGAGGTTGTTTTCGAAATTGCCGCCGAATTGCTGGCAGAGGTCTTTGGCGATGCCCGAGCAAACATTCTCATCCTTGTTCCAGGTGCCGCGGTTGTCGGTGCAGGCGGCTTCGGCCTGGGCGTTGGCGCGCCTGGGCGTCAGTTCTTTAAACATCACGCCGTCAAGAATAAAACTTTTTGACACCGGCACAGAAGGGTTTTTTTCCACATTGTCGCCATCGAGTTTTCTTTCCATATAATTGATCCGCACGGCCTGGTTGACAATGGCGATGTCTTCGATTTTGATGCCTTCGCCCAGCGGCACGGCGTTGGAGCCGGCGATCATCTTTATTTTTTCGTCCACCAGCGCAATTGCCGCATAGTAATAAACGCCGGGGTCGTTTTCGGTTTGCTGTTTGAGCACTACGGCATAATCGGACTGGCCGTCGGAATTCAGATCGCCCGAAACCGGCTGGCCGGCAATCTCGGTGGTTATTTTCGCCGCGCCATAAGGATTGACGGTTTCAGCTTTGCCGTTTTGCAGAGAAATAATGTCGGTTTCCACCAGATAATTGGCGTTAAGCGGCGTCAGGGTGCCGGCGGGTTCCTGGCTTTCAATTTTCGGCGTTTCGGTTTTAAATTTTTTATTAAAAACAAATATGCCGAATCCAATGGCGGCGATTATGATAATAACGATTGCAAACAGAATTTTTTTGTTCATTTATTTTAATTAGTATTTGGTTAGTATAACAAAAATTTCTTAATTGGCTAATTGCACGCATTCCTAAATCCGGGTTCCGGGAATGCTTGCGCGGCGGAACGGGCGAGTATAGAATGAGATTATTGATACGGCACCATGACGCAGGAACAAGCGCTGGAAATATTAAAATCAGGCAAAAACTCGTTTATCACCGGGCCGGCGGGCAGCGGCAAAACATTTGTTTTGAACCGCTATATTGATTGGCTCAAGGCCGCCGGAGTTAACGCGGCGGTTACCGCGTCCACGGGCGTGGCGGCCACGCATTTGAACGGCATTACCATTCATTCCTGGACCGGGATGGGAGTGCGCGATGAGCTTTTGCCAAGGGATGTCAAAGAACTTGTCAAGCGGGGATATTTGCGCCGCCGATTTTTGCGCACCAGCGTTTTGGTCATTGACGAGATCTCGATGCTGGCCGGCCGCCAGCTGGAAATGGCAGATCAATTATTTCGCGCGTTCAAGCAGATTGATGCGCCGTTCGGCGGCGTGCAGGTGGTGCTGTGCGGGGATTTTTTTCAACTGCCGCCAATTCGGCAAAATTCGCCGAATTGGCGAGCCTCGCCTGCGGGCGGGCCGCCTAAAAAGGCCAAATCGCAAACAAGCATGGATTTTGAAGATAGCGGCGAACCGCCGTCGAAATTTGCCTACGGTTCGCGCGCGTGGCGCGGGCTCGATTTGAAAATTTGTTATTTGGATGAACAGCACCGCCAGAGCGACAAGGGTTTTCTGGAAGCGCTCAATGCTATCCGGAGCAATTCCGCGGATGATGCCATCCGGCAATATCTGCAGACGCGCGTGGGCGCCAAAATTGAAATGAGCGTTGAGCCGACCAAGCTTTACACGCACAATGTTGATGTGGATATCGAAAATAATTCGGAGCTTGCCAAGATCGCCGGCAAGGAATTCTATTACAAAATGGAGCAGATCGGTCCGGCCGCGCTTTCTGAAAGATTGCAAAAAAGCTGTTTGGCGCCGGAAATCTTGCGTTTGAAAATTGGAGCCAGGGTGATGTTTGTGAAAAACAATTTTGAGGAAGGTTATGTTAACGGCACTTTGGGCGTAGTGGAAAAACTGGATGAGAGCCGGATTATGGTGCGTACTGCCGCCGGCGTTTTGCTGGATGTGGGGCTTGCCAGCTGGCATATCGCCGAGGAGGGCGATATCAAAGCCGAGATAAACCAGTATCCGCTGCGCTTGGCTTGGGCGATCACGGTGCACAAAAGCCAGGGGATGAGTTTGGACGCGGCCTTGGTTGATTTGCGGCAGTCGTTCGAGCCGGGAATGGGCTATGTGGCGCTGTCCCGGGTGCGTTCGTCGGCGGGGTTGTCGCTGGCCGGATTTAATGAAATTGCTTTGCGGGTAAATGACGAGGTGTTGGAATTTGATCGTAAATTAAAGCAAGAATCGGCACGCCACGCCAAAGAATTGGCGGTAAATCCATCAAAACCGCGCCGGTTGCACTGCCTGGTTAAAAATGTGAAAAAATCCGATACGATTGTTGCAACGCGGGAATTATTGGAAAAGGGTTTGCCGGTTGAAGAAATCGCCGAGAAGCGGAATTTAAAAGCGGGTACAATCATCGATCATTGCGAAAAAATAAAAGAAAAAAATCCGAACCTCGACTTTGCGTCGCTGGTCAAAGATATTCCGGCGGGAAAATTGATTCAGCTCAAGGCCGCGTTGCGGAAATGCAAGGACGCCGATGGCAAGTTTCCCTTGAAGCCGGCCAAAGAATTGCTGGGCGAAGATGCCGATTACGATGAGTTGCGCTTGGCGCGGCTGCTTTTATAGGCGAATGGACATTCCAACATTCTTGAGAATGTTGGAATGTTGTTGCGGATGTTGAAATTATTCAATAGCCAAAATAACAATTCTTAAAATACGATGATGAAACTAACCAGTCCGCTGTTCACGCATAACGATGGTTTTCCGGAAAGGAGCACTTGCGACGGAAGGGATGTCAATCCGCCCTTGGATATCGCGGGAGTTTTGCATAAAGCCGAATCGTTGGCGCTGATTTTGCGCGATCCGGACGCGGTGGAGGGCATATTCATCCACTGGATAATGTGGAACATCGATCCCGAAACCCGGCACATCAAAGACGATTCGGTGCCGGATGGCGCGGTTTTGGGCAAAACGACTAATGGTAAAACGCATTATGTCGGCCCGTGCCCGCCCAGCGGCACCCATCGCTACATTTTCACCCTCTATGCTTTGGACACGAAGATTTATCTGAACGAAGGCGATACCGTCGAACAGCTTAATGCCGCCATGGAAGGCCACATTCTCGCCCAAACCGACCTCATGGCAAAATATCGGTAAATGGTCTTTGATGCACACTCTGAATCTTTTTGTTTGTAATTATACTTTTAATATGTAAGTTGTGCTTCCGCTAAAATTTGCGATTGCAAATTTTAGCAGAAGCTATTTTGTTGTTTATTAATCTGGCAGAATACCCCGATGCTTTGCATCGGGGATGAATGCCAGCCCGTAGCATAGCGATAGCGAAGCGGAGGATTAACAAACTTTTCCGCAGGAATACCGCGACGCCTTGGGCGCGCGGTAGTTTATTGAATTTTGTTAAATTGGAGAAAGTGGTAAAATACCAATGTGCAACGGCGGGCCGTTGCCTTTAAATTTTTAATTATGGCCAAATATAATTTGTATAGGATTTTGCCGGAGAAACGGTTCGAATTGATTGAGAAATTGCGCAAGGACGGGCTGGAGATGGCCAAGAAGGTTGAGATTGACGGGTGCGTGCTGGAGTTTTTGATTTCGCGCAATCCGGACGGATCGGATATCTGGTGGACCAAGACTTATCGGGATTTTCTGGATGGCGCAGAGTTGCCCAAAAATATTGTTTACAGCGCGGCGTTTTTTATTTACAGCGATGAGTTTTGCTATGCCGCGGCATTGGGAAAGACTTATTTTGCGATCAAGAATTATTGCGACCCGGATTTTGGCATCAATATGGCCCAGCGCATTGCCGCCGACCGCGTGAAAATCAAAAATTCCAAGTTTTTCAAGTCGCGCCGCAACCGCGTAACCTCAAACTATCAGTCGGGCAACCGCATCGAATTCGACAGCGGCGAATCGCTGGATATGATCCGCGCGTCCACTGTCGACCCGGCATTGTGGGGCAGTGAAGCCAATTTCGGCACTTCGGTGCAATTTTCAATGGATATCGCGCCCGACCAATTGCCCGCGTTTGTCAAAAGAATCGAAGCGGTTCTGGCCCAGCCGCCGCGGATGGATTTGCCCAAAGTGATCGCGATTCGCGATGGCGTGAAATTGAAAGATTTGGACGCCAAGTTGGTGCAGATTTTGGCAAGCGAGGATCACGGCAGGGCAGTTTTGATTGCCAACGAGAGCTGCCAGTATTCATTTTATTTGCAGGGAGCCTATGGCAATCTTTCTGACAAAGGCGAATTCGACAAAAAAGCTTTGCAAAATTTTTTTAATTTGCAGAATATAAATTTGCTGGAACAAATCAATGAGATCAAGGTCAGGGTTTATGATCCCGAAGGCCGCGAGCGGTCGAAGAATTTAAAGGCGCTGATCGATTTCCGCATTAAAGAAGAGCGGGCTTGCTTGATTGACGCCAAGTGGTATCGCTATAACCAATCGTTTGATAATTTTTTGCGGCGCGAAGCGGACTCGATCGCGGTTGAAAGAAACGAGGAAGCGGCGGAAGCGAAAAATTTGGATGAATTCATTAAAACTCAAACGAGCGCCGGTTTCATTGATTGCCGCAAGGCGATTGCGAGCATCGACCAAAAATATCGGGTGAATAAAATCGATCTTTATAAAAACGGCACATTGTATTTCATTAAATTCGAAAATATCGAAGCGGCGAATTACGCGGTTGACCAGGCCATCAATGCGGTCAGGTTTTTACAATCGTATCGCGGCCAGCTGGTTTTGGACGGCCAGACTCTGGAGATTGAAAGAATCTGTCTGTGGCTGGTTCCCGGCAACAGCGACCAAATCGAAAAAATATCGCAAATCGATTCTCTGAATTTCCTGATGAAAATTTCCGACTTTAAGCGCTCGGTGCTTTCGGCCGGTTTCAGGCCAAGAATACGGGTGGGTTGATTTTGCATTTTATCCGTATTGGTATTAAGATTTTGGATATAGGATTTTACATTTAACATAATTCACATGGAATTCAACGAATACCAAAAAATGGCGAGGGGGACCGCGATCTACGCGGGCGCGGGCAATAATTTTATTTATCCGGCGCTGGGTCTTTGCGGCGAAAGCGGCGAAGTGGCCGAAAAGATAAAAAAAATAATCCGCGACGGTAATGGCGTAGTGAGCGAAGAACAGAAGCGCGAATTGGAAAAAGAATTGGGCGATGTGCTCTGGTATGTTGCCAACTTGGGCGTTGAACTGGGTCTGGAGATGGACGATATTGCCTCAAAAAATATCGCTAAACTCAAGTCCCGCCAAGACCGCGGGGTTTTGCACGGTTCGGGAGATAATCGATGAGTGTTGCTGGTGCGTAATTATTGCGGCGCATTTTTGCAACACACGGATATTCGCCTGCTGGCGAATTCCTCGTGTTCGCGCCGCCGCGCATAAAACATTGTTAAATGTTTTAACGGCTGCCCGCAGGGTGTTGCAAAAATGCGCCGCAATAATTACGCTATTGTTATGAAAGAAAAGGAAATCAATTTAAACGGCGTTCGAGTGGTTTATTGTTTGAAGACCAGCGCTCGGGCGAGGAATTTGCGCATCAGTATCAAGCCGGGCGGCGCGGTTTTGGCAACAAAGCCGCGTTCTATTTCTGAAAAGGCGGTGGAGGATTTTTTGGTCAAAAAATCGCATTGGGTTTTGGATAAGATCGGCCAATTAAAAGACCGTCAGGGGCTGCTGGCGGGCGGGACCCGCGCGGATTTTAAAAAACATGCAATAAGCGCGCGCCGCCTGGCCTTGGGAAAACTTGCCCAATTCAACCGGATTTATAAAGTTGATTTCAACCGCGTTGCCATTCGCGACCAGAGCACGCGCTGGGGCAGTTGTTCACGCAAGGGCAATCTGAACTTCAATTATCGCATCGCGCTTTTGCCCGAGCGTTTGATCGATTACATTGTGGTCCACGAAATGTGCCATTTG
>Ga0172380_10002198_pt1 | contig 31050 bp, 39 predicted proteins | sample Leawe162metaG_FD_119747 | JGI IMG/M metagenome (GOLD analysis project Ga0172380, IMG submission 119747) | Leachate microbial communities from a municipal landfill in Southern Ontario, Canada - Leachate well 162 metaG | ecosystem: Engineered > Solid waste > Landfill > Unclassified | place... | reverse complement strand
ATATTTTGTAAAATACCGACAACCTGTGCAGTACCGGTTTTTCCGGCAATTTTAACCTTTGTTCTTACATAGTTTATTCCTGTTCCACCCGGAGAGTTGCAAACTTCATACATCGCTCTTTGGATTGTCGGTATTTTGCTCAATTCATCTTCGTTAAGTACATCCTGAAGCTCCGGCTCAACAACCTTGTCTCCTATCATGCTAGCAAAATAGGGACGCGGAAGCTTAGCTGTTGCCATTAGTGCAGTAAATTGAGCAATCTGCATCGGTGTAGTTAAAAAATCGCCCTGTCCAATTGATGTATTGACTGTTTCGCCGATAACCCAAGGTTTATTGTACTTCATTTTTTTCCACTCTCGTGATGGCACAGTGCCTATAAATTCATTCGGCAAGTCAACGCCGGTTTTTTTACCAAGCCCATATCGCATAAGTCCATCACTCATTTTTTTAATGCCAAGCTGGATACTTCCTTTGTAGAAAAAATCATCACAGCTCTCTCTTATGGCTTTTTTTATATCCACGCTTCCGTGTCCATCCTTTTTCCAGCATCTAAACACCCTTGTGCCAAGCGGCATTGAAGCCGTACAGTTGACTCCCCAATGCGGTCCTATTTCAGGCGAAGTTATATATATCAAGCCAAGCCCCGTTTTTATAACCGAACCGGGGGGATAAAGTCCGTGAATAAGCTTGTTTGTAAAAGGTTTGTCGAGGCTATTTGAGAGCTTGTCCCACACCTCGTTACTTATGCCCGACACAAATGTATTTAGGTCGTATTCAGGGAAACTGCTTGCGGATAAAATAGCACCATCAACTCTCATGACAATTACAGCTCCCGCCTTTCCCTCAAAGAGAGTTGATATATATTGCTGAAGCTCTATGTCTATGTTAAGAATCAGCTTTCTATCTTCGGAAGCTTTTTTATATGAGAGCTCCTCTACCTCTTGATTGTTTGCATTTACTTTTATCTCACGCTCACCGGCTGTTCCTTGAAGATATTCATTGTAATACTTCTCTACACCTGTTTTTCCGGTATGCCCAATTAGTTTTTTAAGCTCATCATCTACAACATCATCTACATTAGCACGTCCTACGTATCCAATGGAGTGGGCACCCACTTCATTATATGGGTAGTATCTTTTTGGCGAAGAGACTATGTTTATGTTTTCTCTTAGGTTGAGTATGGAATAAATTGGCATAATCTCCTCATAAGAGACAAACTCGACTATGTCGATAAAGTTATGGTTGTAGTAGGAATCTGCTTTCTTGTAGTCTTTAACCATTTTATCTCTGTCTAAACTTGGCAATAGTGTTAAAAGCATGTCCATCTCGGACTCAAAGATATGTTGATTTTTTTTAAGTCCAAGATGTGGGGCCAGCTGTATCTTAAAACCAAGCTTATTAATAGCAATCGGTCTGTTGTTGATATCTACAATTTCGCCTCTAACCGGCGCTATCTGCTCGATTTTAATAGTGTTATTGTAAGAGAGCTTCTCGTAGTATGTGTTTGACTCTACCGAGAGCATAAAAACTCTTACCAAAAGAGCCACCCAAGTCACTATAAATATAAAAAGTATAAATTTTATTTTCACAATATACTCATTATTAAAAACTCAATTGCTATATAGTATATAACGTAGTAGTTTATGCTTGGTTCCGGAAGCAAAAATACGCTTGATAAAACAGAGTGAAAAACAAAAAAACCGATATATACCAATATTACACTTAGCAACTTTATACATGAGTCACACCCTAGACTTTGTGTAATTTTTGGCATAATATACCTATACATAAGAGCAAAATATATAACCGTACTAAAGAGAACATAACCGTTCTCTGCCTCAAAAAGAAGCAGACAAATAAATATTAAAAAAAGTAAAACCTGGTTCTCTTTTTTAAGTGCTTTAGAAAAAAAGATAAATAAAATCGCCAATAACGGTGGAAGGAACAGATATATCCCGCTTAATGCCGTATACAGAAGAAATGCAACAACATAGAGATACGGCGTTAAAGAGTTTTTATAAGAGATACTTCGTTGCATATCGGAAAGTGTTTACATTTAATACAATCAGCCCAAATTTTGTGTTCAGGAAGAGACTCTTTTGGAATTTCAACAAACCCGAGTTTTTCAAAAAATGATTGCTTGTATGTTAGGCTTAGAACTTTTTGAAGTCCAAGCATCCTAGCCTCTTCTATTGCATTATCAATCAGGCTTTGACCTATTCCCATGCCTCTTCTACCCTCTTTTACAACAAGAGATCTAATCTCCGCCAATGTTGGAGTATGTATATGAAGAGCACAAAACCCGACTATTTCGCCATCCTCTTTTGCAAGTATGTAAGATCTTATATTTGTTGCAATCTCATCAGAGCTTCTTGCAAGAATAACCCCAGCCTCAACCTCTGGAATAACAAGTTTTTGCATATTTTCTATATCAGACAACCTAGCCTTTGTTAATTCAATACTCATTTAGAGGATTCCTTTAAAATGTCATATATTATTTCTACAATTTTGTCCATGCCCTTTTTTTTAGAGCTAGAGACCATTAATGCATGCGGAAACTCTCTCTTTAGAGCGCTCTGCTCTTTTTGGTTTAGTTTATCTATTTTAGTAAAAATCTGCAATACATGTTGAGACTCATTAGAAAATTCCGCCAAAAAATCACTCACCGACTTATCAATTTCCAAATATGGATGTCTGCTGTCTATTAGGTGTATAAATATTTTTATCTGCGCTCTAAGTGCTATATAATCGGTCAGATTTTTTTCCCAGTCACTTTTTATTGACTTTGAAACCTTCGCATATCCAAATCCCGGTAAGTCAACAAATTTTGCAAAACTTTTCTCAGAATTCTCTCTGTCTATAAACGTTACGTCAAAATAGTTTATAAGTCTTGTTTTACCGGGAGTAGATGAGACTTTAGCTAGACCTTTATGGTTTGTAAGAGCATTTAGCAAAGAGCTTTTTCCAACATTTGAGCGAGCCATGAAAACAACTTCATTTTGCTCCTCAGTGTCCGGCGCACCACTTATATTTGCTGCAGATGTTACAAACTTTGCATCTACAATATCAATCATTTTGTTCTTTCTTCTCTTTTGTTTTATTGCTATCTTCAGGCATAGTAAAAATCATGATAACAGGCTCTTTTTCCGCACCTTTTGCATATGCTTTGCCCTCTATGGTTTTTAATATAATTTCTTCTCCAATTATCTCTTTTTTCTCATTTACTTGCTTTAAGTGAACCTCTCTAAAAAAACGATACTCTTTTTCCTCAGGAAGATATACAACTTTTTGGGCTTTTCCGCTGTACAAAGCGCCCTCTAGAGTCTGAATCTTAAATGAAGCGTCTCCCTCTGCTACAAATTTTGTAGGTTCCTGATTGCTATTTGTGTGAATTGTAACCTTTGATGCATTTAGTTCATCGTTTCCTCTTATGATATTTACATCGCCTTCAAAAATAGAAATGCCTGCCTTTTGGTCTGCGTTAAATAGTTTTGCCTTAACTTTCAGCTCTTGTGAAAAGAGTGTTGCTGTTAAAAAAATTGTTAAAAAAATCTTCTGTTTCATCTACTTCTCTCTTTTAAGTTATATTTCGCCGTTACGTTTTTTGATTCTATTTTCTCTGAAGAGCTATTATACTTCAATGCTTTTCCCTCTACCCTGTTTTTGTCTTGATAAAGCACGAAATTTCCCTCAGCCACGGCCAAACTTGTTTTTTTGTTGTAGGTAGCTTTTTGAGTCTCAAAAGTAAGCCCATCTTCTCTAGCGTAAATAATATTTCCATCTAGATAAACTATCTCATCTTTATAGATACCGTTGTCAGATTTCATATTTGCTCTATATTTTTTAGAGCTGTCGGTATAATCAATCTTCTCTACAGCGTATCTATCTTTATATCTTGTCGCTTTGTCACCGTTCATTAGCGTAATAAGACCTTTTGTGTCAAACTCGTACATCGTAAACGAAGAGATGCTAAAAAGGGGAACATCCACAAAAAGTTGCTCCTTTATCTCCAATGGTTTAAACAAAAAAAGTATCATAAAAAGACAAGCAGATGCGGCTACAAAAAAATAGTTTATATTCATGTGATTATAACCAAACAGCCATAAATTGTTCTCTTAAATCACCCTCGTCAACTAGAATATCTATCATCTCTCTGACCGCGCCCTCGCCGCCGTTACATGTAAGAACTGTATCAACAAGCTCTCTGATCTCTTTAACAGCATCTTTTGGGGTAAAACTTCTGCCTACACTGCGCAGCATTTTATAATCATTCAAATCATCACCGATAGCCCCGACTTCATAACTTTTCAGCCCCAGCGAATCAATCAGTGAGTTTAAGACCATCTCTTTGTCTTTAACGCCCTGAAACAGATGTTTTATACCAAGCTCATCTGCCCTTTTTTGCACTATAGTTGAATTTCTGCCCGTTATAATCGCGGCATGATTGCCCATTTTAATCCATGAGCTGATTGCAAGACCATCTTTTACGTTAAAACTCTTTATCTCGTCGCCATCAGATGTATATGTTATTTTGCCATCCGTCAAACACCCGTCTACGTCTAATACAATCAGCTTAATCAAAGTACATCTTTTGTGCTTGGGATACCGACTCTCTCATTTTTTTGCATAGCACGGCGGAGTGCAACGGCAATCGATTTAAAAGCGGCTTCTATAATATGATGTTTGTTTTTTCCTCTAAGTGCAACAATGTGTGCACTGATTCTAGCATTTGAAACAAAAGCTTTGAAAAATTCTTCCACAAGCTCCGTATCAAACTGTCCGACTTTGCCCGCAATATTAACTTCATAAACTAGATACGGACGGTTGCTAAGGTCTAAATCACAGCTTACACATGCCTCATCCATGACGATATTTGCACTTCCAAAACGTTCCATATTTTCAACTGGATATATCGCCTGCGCCAAAAGAGAGCCAAGTACAATGCCGATGTCTTCTACGCTGTGGTGATCATCAATATGCGTGTCACCCTTGCATGAAATATCCAAATCAATCAAGGAGTGTTTTGAAAAACTCTCAAGCATGTGGTCTAAAAATCCAACACCCGTCTCTATTTTGCTTTTGCCGGTTCCATTTATAGATAATGAAACCATAATATCAGTCTCTTTTGTTTTTCTGCTTTTGCTAACCATTTTTTATTAATCCTCTCTCACGATAAATGAGCCTTTAAAATTTCCAAGCGCCAGATAGTCTCTTGCTTCTGCTTCACTTCTAAAGCCCTTTAGCCAAACCTTAAACATCCTGCCACTTTGCGTCTCCATATCTTTAATAACAGCTTTGTACCCGTCCGTGTTGTCATATTTTTTTTGGGTTGTTACTGCTCCCTCAAATCTTGAAAAAGATGCAATCTGAAGAGCAAAACCGTCTGCAATCTGATCCTGAGGAGTTTTTTTAAGCTCCTGCTGAAGAGGGATATTTTTTTGCCCTTTTGAGTGAAATCCGAGCACTTCCACTTTTACAGGCGCGGTTCCTGCTCCAACCATATCAATTTTGTGAGCTGCCGTATTAGACAAATCTATAATCCTAGTAGCGATAAAAGGACCTCTGTCATTTATCCTCACAACCGTGCTACGTCCATTTTTTAGATTTGTAACCTTTACAATTGTGTTCATTGGCAGAGTTTTGTGCGCGGCCGTCATATCATACATGTTATATGTTTCACCATTAGAGGTTAATTTGCCGTGAAAATCAGGACCGTACCAGCTTGCATTACCCGTGAACTCATCACCCACGTTTACGACGGTCGGATAATATTTTATTCCCCTGATAACATAAGGTCTCATCGTAGGATGATTATAATCTTTCTTATTTATAACAGGACTGTGAGAATCTTTATCAGAGGAGTAATTAGTGTAGATTCTACTGCCACTTGTACTACATCCGGTAGAGAGTATCAATAGTAATATGACAACAAAAATAGATATTTTATTCATATAGTTTTAATCTCTCGCCTTCTTTTATTGTATTGCCGCTAAGCTTATTTTGAACTTTTATATCTTGAACACTGACTTTATACTGCTTTGAAATAGAAGCCAAGGTATCGCCTTTTTTAACCATATGATAAAACTGTTTGGTCATTTTTTCAACATTAACCCTGTTGTTTATAGGGATTATCAATTTTTGATTTACACTAAGTCTATTGTTTTTAAGAGCGTTAAAGTCCTTGATTACACTATGAGACACCTTGTACATCTTGCTTAAACCAAAGAGACTATCGCCTTTTTTAACGATATGTACTTTGTAGATATTTTTTATCTCATCCTCAAAATATTTCTGCTTAAACTCTGATAGCTTGACATATGGTATATGTATATCATACCCATTTATATAGGGAGGCACAAAATCATATTTTAGGTGTCTGTTTAATCTTTGTAGCTCTGCAATAGGTATGCCAACTAATTCAGATACTCTCTTTAGAGACTCGCCCCTTGGAACTCTTACCGTAGACATAGAGTATGCGCTTGCTCTGTTTAAAAGGTGCTCGTACTCACTCTTTAACAAAAACTGCTCATCATTTCCAACTAAAGCAAGGGAAACAATTCTTCTTATATAGAGTCTGCTCTCTCTTGGAATATACTTCATTTCAGGGTCTAGCAAGACAGAGAGTTCGTCGGTGCCGGCACTCTTAATTGCCCTGCTTAATCTTCCCCCTCCGCAGTTATAGGCAATAGCCGCCAAATACCATTTTCCAAACTGACTATGTAAGTCCTTTAGATATTTTGCAGCAGCCTCAGTTGATTTTATCAAGTCTCTTCTCTCATCAACATATTCATCAATTTTAAGACCATATATTTTACCGGTTTGCGGCATAAATTGCCAAAGTCCTGATGCTTTTTTGACTGAGTATGCCTTTGTAGAAAAATTTGATTCTGCCATGGCAAGAAAAAGAAATTCGGGAGGTACGCCGTTTTGGGCCAAAATATTTTTCACGGCAGGAATAAAGAGATAGGCATCATCCATCGCTTGAAAAAAGCGCTGATCTTTATCAATCTCTTTTTTGCTGTTTTTCATCTCGTTCATGATCGGGTCGTACAAAAAAGAAGCCTCTATGTCAAATGACTCTAAAATGCCTATCTCTTTTGTGTAGTTTGTGGTGTATATAAGATTTGCACTTAGCAAAAATGGGAGTAAAAGAAGTATGATTTTTTTCAATTTGCAGCTCTTATTTTGAATTTAAACGAATAGATTCTATCAAAATAATATTAATAAAAAGTTAAGAATCTGTGATATTAAGAAATATCAAAGAGTCTATAGGCATTTTGAGAGGTTGTTTTTTCTATCTCTTCAAGCCCCATATCCAAAAGTTCCGACATTTTTTTTGCAACAAAAGTTGTATAAAACGGCTCATTTCTCTCGCCTCTGTGGGGAGCTGGAGTCAAATATGGACCGTCTGTTTCTATAAGGAGTTTATCATGTGGAATCTTTGGAAGCACATGTATAAGTTTTTTTGCATTGCTAAACGTCAAGACTCCTCCTATTCCAAAGTAAAAACCATTATTTGCAAGGCCTAAAAGCTCCTCGTCTGCATTATAGCAGTGCAAAACTCCCCCTATCTCTTTAGCGTCATGTTTTAAAAGTATCTCTTTTGAGTCTCTTGATGCATCTCTAATATGCACAATGAGGGGTTTTTTGTACTTTTTTGCAAGCTCTATCTGAGCAACAAAGACCTCTTTTTGACGCTCTTTTTCTCTCTGTTTTGCTTCATCGCTTCCCTCAAGCCTGAAATAGTCTAGACCGCATTCGCCTACCGCCACACACTTTTGGTGGCTTATATGTCTCTCAAGTTCTTCTATATCAAACGCATCCATATCATAAGGATGAACACCGACTGCGAAGTAGACGTCACTGTTGTTTTGTGCAATTTCTATAGCTCTTTGAAGGTTTTTAGGATCAGCTCCTGGAATGATAAAACGCTCTACTCCGCCCTCTCTGGCTCTGCGCAGAACTTCGTCCAAATCATCTCTGTATCTCTCATCATCGAGATGTACGTGTGTGTCAACTATCATAGTTTCTCATTTTTCTATTTATTTAGCCCAAGAAGCTCTTTAGCAAACTCTCTAGCCTCTTGCGTGATGCTCTCGCCGCTTATTATTCTGGCTATCTCATCAACTCTCTCATCAAAGCTGAGTTCTCTAGCGTACGATTCATCCCCATTTTTATAGACCAAAAAGTGCTGGTCGCCCATCGAAGTAAGCTGCGGCTGATGAGAAATAACAAATATCTGAAAATGTTTTGAGAGCTGTTTTAAGACCTTTGCGACGCTCATAGACTCTTCGCCGCTTAGATTTGCATCAATCTCATCAAGCATCAATACTCCGCCTCCTCTGCTCATAAACTCGGATTTAAGAGCCAAAATAGCAAGACGGAGTCTGTTAAACTCCCCTGTGCTTACCTTTTGCAAGTCTGTTGAGTTTAGTTTTAAAACTATCTCATCTTTTCCAAAAGGGCCATACTCTGTATCTTTTAACTCTGCTTTTGCATCACGCAGATAGAGCTCTTTTAAATATCTGTTCAAATCACTGTTAAACGACTCTATCTCGCTTTTGCGAAGAGCGCTTAGTCTATCTGCTAAATCTTTTACTTTTTTGCCAAGAGCCGCCTCTTTTGCCTCTAAATCGCCCTTTGCAACCTCTATGTTTTCATATTTTGCAAGTTCCTCTATCTTCTGCTCTTTATACTTTAGGGCATCCTCTATGCTTCCATATCTTCTCTTTAAATCACCCAGAACTTCAATGCGGTTTAAAACATCCTCGACATCAACCTCGTCAAGCATGTTAAATCTCTCCTCTGCACTCTCCATGATTGCTCTAAGCTCATTCATGCTGTCGCCAAAAAAAGAGCTCTCAACATTTAGTAAATCAAGAGCATTAAAAACATTGTGTTCATGTTCAAAAATTGCACTTGCTTTTGATATAGCCTCAACTGCTTTCTCTTTTTTTGAGAGCTCTTTTTTTATATTTAAAAGCTCTATATCTTCAGATACCTTTGGATTTATATCAGTTATTTTTTTAATCTCGTAAGCCGCAAACTCTTTTAGCTCTACAATTTTTTTCTGCTCATCTTCTATGGCAAAAAGCTCTCTTTTGACCTTTTGATACTCAAAAAATGCCTCTTTGTACTCGTTTTTTAGCTCATTTGCATTATGTTTTTTTACATCCAGCCTGTTATCTATAATTGAGAGGAGATTTTCATTTTCAAAATCGCTGAAATCCCTTAATGAGAGGTGCTTTAGGTATGTAGAAGCAAGAGCGTTTATGGCTTTTTTGGAGATACTTTGATTGTTTATGAAATATCTTGATTTATCTTTTTTAATATGTTTGAAAATATTTACGTCGTCAAACTCTATGGCGTCATCATCTGTGCTTAACTCCCAAGTTACAGTAGATTCACAGAGCGCTGCGTCGCATGATTCGCCGCCAAATGTAGCTAAAACCGAATTCATTAAAATTGATTTTCCGCTTCCGCTTGGACCCGTAAATACCACCAGTCCCGATTTTAAATCCAGTTCAACCTCTTTAAAACTGAGGTACTCTTTTAAGTAAAATCTCTCTATCATCCATACATGCCTTGTAAAATATTGCAAATTATACTTTTTTATTGTTAAAATAGTAGTAGTTATTTTGCAGGAAACTCTTTAAGCATCGTAGATACCGTTTCGTTAAAGTAATCTATGCGTTGCTGTGGCGTTTGGAAACTTTTGATATTTTTAGTGAGTTTTGCGTACCAAAATATCTTCCCAGTTGCTGGGTCTAGCATATTTATAAACAGGGTTCCTTTATCACTTGAAAAGCCTTTTGCGGTTCCCAGCGAGAGACCAAGTCCATTTGAAAATCCTCCAAGTCCTAGACCTATTCCTATGTTTGAGGGGACATCCTCTCTAATAAGACTATGAAAAGTTATATAAAAATCTGCCTCATATTCAGCCGCGCGGACATACCCTTTTGTTTGCATTTCATGAGTAATTGATTCAGCTATGCGCTCATCGTTTAGCGCACTATAATCATCGTCTTTGTTATAAATCAAGGCAAATGTAGATAGAGCTGCTATATTAAAAGATGGGTCATAATCTATATTTGCTTTTTTTGCCGAGCATCCTGCAAGCAAAATTAGCAGAATAGGAAGTAGATATCTAAACATTTTGACTCCTTTGGCTATTCACCCCATCTTAGTTTCTCTTTCAATACATCAAAGTAGTTGTACTCCTCTTTATGTATCAGCTTAATCGTTTTTTGAGCCAGTTTTATATGTACACTCTCGCCCAGTTCAAGCTCATGTACATCCTGCCCGTCTATTATTATAAGGGCTCTCTCTTCAGATGTTTTCATCTCTATCGCGTATTTGCCAGGAAGCACTAATGGTCTTTGCGTAAGAGAGTGAGGACATATCGGAGTAAGGGCAAATACATTTGACATAGGGAAAAGTACGGGTCCTCCCGCCGAGAGGTTGTAAGCGGTAGAACCTGTCGGAGTAGAAACTATTACGCCGTCACCGTAATAAGTGTTAAATGAGCGAGAATCCACTAAAGTCTCTATATGTATCATATTTGAAACTCTTGTACGGGTTAAGACTATATCGTTAAAAGCGTAGTATTTTACCTCTTTGTTGTTTTTAATTACCGTTGCTTCAAGAACCGCTCTCTCGTCTATTCTATACTCCTGCTTGATTATTTTTTTAACAAATGTATCAAGCTCGTCAATGGATAAATCGGCTAAAAAACCAAGGTTTCCTGCATGTACGCCGAGTATCGGTATATCAAAATCAAACGATTTTCTAACCGTGGAGATAAGCGTACCGTCACCGCCGAAACTTACTAAAAAATCACACTCAACACATATCTTTTCAAAGCTTTCGCCCGTCATGCCTATCATTAGGGCACTCTGACTCTCTAGCAAAACTTCTATCTCATAATTTTTAAAAATTTTTTCCAGTCTGATGTAACTATCTTTTAATTCGGGTGTAGAAGGTCTTAAAACTACGCCGATTTTTTTAATTTTTTTATTATTCAAATCATCTCTTTATAAATTTTTTTCGTAAATTATACACTTTTATGGTGTTTTGATTACTTAAGCTTAAATAATATACAATGTTTCTTTGGTTAGATTCTAAACAAAGGAGTTTGATATGAAAGTATTGATTGTTTATTATTCAATGTATGGACATGTCCATAAGATGGTAGAAGCGGCTGCTCAAGGAGCAGGCTCTGTTGAAGATGTGGAAGTCATTATACGTAGAGTTCCGGAGACTTTACCCGAAGAAGCATTAGAGAAGATGGGTGCGCTAGAATCTCAAAAACTTCAATCTCATATACCTATATGTACTCTAGACGAATTAGCGGATGCGGATGCCGTTATTTTTGGTACACCTACTCGTTTTGGCAACATGTGTGCACAGATGCGTCAGTTTTTGGATGCTACAGGGCAGCTCTGGGTTAAAGGAGCATTAGTCGCTAAAGCGGGGAGTGTTATAACAAGCTCAAATACGCAGCATGGTGGTCAGGAATCTACAATTCTAAGCTTTCATACCACACTGCTTCATCACGGTATGGTAATAGTAGGTCTGCCGTATACCTTTAAAGGTCAGATGATAATGGATGAGATAAGCGGCTGTTCTCCGTACGGAGCTTCGACCATTGCAGGAGGTGACGGAAGTCGTCAACCGAGTGAAAATGAGCTTGAGGGAGCATATTTTCAAGGTGAACATGTAGCTCGTATAGCAAAAAAACTAAAAAGCTAAACTTAATCTATCGGCGCTTTAAATTTAGTTATGAAATAACTCTAGTAAAAAAATCATATCTTAAAAAAGATTCTAATCAAGCGATAAGCCAAATTTAGATACAATCGCAAAAAATTATTACTAGGACTCTATATTTATGAGAAGTCATTATTGTACAGATTTAAGTGAAGCAAATGTAGGACAAGAAGTTGTCTTGGCTGGCTGGGCAAATAGTTACCGCGACCATGGCGGGATTATTTTTATCGATTTAAGAGACAAGAGCGGTTTAATCCAGCTTACATGTGACCCAGAAGACAACGCTGCGGCGCACAAAGCGGCTGACGGTGTTCGTGATGAGTATGTTCTTATAGCAAAAGGAGTAGTTCGTCATCGCGGAGAGGGTCTTGTTAATCCACGTCTTAAAACTGGCGCAATTGAGATTATCGTAAAAGAGCTTATTATTGAAAACAAGTCGGCTCCGATTCCGTTTATGATTGGAGATAAGAATGTCGGTGAAGAAACAAGGCTTAAATATCGCTATTTGGAGCTTAGAGACCCATCGATGTATGAGGCGTTTCGCCTTCGTTCAAAAGCGGCAATTGCCGCTAGAAACGTGCTTGACGAGAACGGCTTTCTAGAGGTTGAAACTCCAATTTTAACAAAATCTACTCCTGAGGGTGCAAGGGATTATCTGGTTCCTTCCCGTGTTCACAGCGGAGAGTTTTACGCGCTTCCGCAATCGCCTCAGCTTTTCAAACAGCTTTTAATGGTTGGCGGATTTGACAGATATTTTCAGATAGCAAAATGTTTCCGTGACGAGGACTTAAGAGCTGACCGTCAGCCTGAATTTACTCAAATAGACGTTGAAATGAGCTTCTGCGACCAAGAAGATGTTATAAAAGTAGCTGAAAAACTGCTAACTGCTATGTTTAAAGCTTGCGGTGTAGATATCAAACCTCCTTTTAACCGTATAACATACAGTAATGCTATGGAGTGGTACGGCTGCGACAAACCTGATTTGAGATATGACCTTAAGATGATTGACGTTATCGATATTTTTGAGAGATGTGACAACGAGATATTTACAAATATAGCTAAAAAACCTCACACTAACCGTATAAAAGCCCTAAAAGTTCCCGGGGCTGATCTGGTTTTCTCAAAAAGAGAGATGAAGAGTTTTGAGGATTTTGTACGCCAGTTCGGCGCACATGGTCTTGGATATTTTCAGATGAAAGAGGATGGTCTTAAAGGTCCTCTTGCTAAATTCTTCAGCGATGCAGACATTGCACTTCTGGTTGAGAGACTAGATATGAAACTAGGCGATGTTGTTTTCTTCGGTGCAGGAGACAAAAAAACAGTTTGGGACTATATGGGTCGTCTTAGAATCTTCATTGCAGAGCATGAAAAGATGAACCTTGTCGACAAAGACGCTTACGAATTTGTATGGGTAGTTGATTTCCCTATGTTTGAAGTTGAAGATGGACGCGTAAAAGCGCTTCACCATCCCTTTACACAGCCAAAAGATACCGATAAAAATGATGTGGAAGAGATAGAGTCTATCGCTTACGATATCGTTTTAAACGGTACTGAACTTGGGGGTGGAAGTATCCGTATCCACAAACCTGAGGTTCAAGAAGAGGTTTTCAAACTCCTTGGAATAGAAGAAGAGGAAGCTAAAGAGAAGTTCGGCTTCTTGCTTGATGCTCTTAAATTCGGCGCTCCTCCACATGGCGGTTTTGCAATCGGATTTGACAGACTTATGATGCTTTTAACCAAAAAATCAAGCATCCGTGACGTTATAGCATTCCCTAAAACACAAAAGGCTTCTTGTATTTTAACAAAAGCGCCTAGTCAAGTAGATGCTACGCAACTTCGCGATTTACACATTAGACTACGTGAACAAGTAAAATAGTGAAAAAACTTTTTTTAATTATCGGAGCACCCGGCTCCGGTAAAACTACCGATGCGGAATTAATTGCCAAACAAAATGACAAAATAACACACTACTCCACAGGCGACATGCTTAGAGCGGAAGTTGCAAGCGGCAGTAAACTTGGTTTTGAGATAGATAAGTACATATCTAAAGGCTTAATAGTTCCGATAGAAGTAGCCATCAAAACTATCACTAATGCTATCAAAAATGCTCCAACGGATATAATCATCATTGACGGATATCCAAGAAGTATGGAACAGTTAAATGCTTTAGACGAGTATCTACATGTAGACTCTTCTTTAGAGCTTTGTAGTGTTATAGAAGTACATGTAAGTGAGAAGACTGCCCGAGATAGAGTTCTAGGTCGTGCGCGTGGAGCTGACGATAATACAGAAGTGTTTGATAATCGTATGAAAGTATATACGGAGCCTTTAGCGGATATACAAGCATTTTACAAGGCTAAAAATCTTTTACATGTAATAAACGGTGAAGGAACTATTGAGGCAATAGTTTCTGAGATGGGAAGCTTTATAGACTCTAAAATATAATTGAACCAAAAGGTTCAATTATCCTAATTTTGAAACGATAGCCGCTTCAACATCGGCAATATCTGCCGTTCCGTCAACAGTTATATAAGTTAAACTATCAAGTTTAGAAGCCTGCTCTTTATAGTATCCGATAAGCGGTTTTGTCTGCTCATGATAAACTTTTAGTCTATCAAGAACAACTTCTTCTTTATCGTCATCTCTTTGAACCAAATCTTCGCCAGTCACATCATCTTTACCTTCAACTTTTGGCGGATTGTAAACTAAATGGTAAGTTCTCCCAGATGCCAAATGCGCACGGCGACCTGACATGCGTTTTACTATCTCTTCATCGGGAACATCTATCTCTATAACAGCATCAATAGCTATACCAGCATTTGTAACGGCGTCAGCCTGAGGAAGTGTACGAGGAAAACCGTCTAAAAGGTAGCCGTTTGCGCAATCACTCTCAGCGATTCTATCTTTTACAAGACCAATAATAATTTCATCAGTCACAAGCTTCCCTGCATCCATAGCTGCTTTAGCCATCTTCCCCATCTCCGTTCCCGCTTTTATAGCTGCGCGAAGCATATCTCCCGTAGAGATTTGAGGAATGTTATATCTTTTAGTCAAAAACCCAGCTTGAGTGCCCTTGCCCGCACCCGGAGCTCCAAGTAATATTATTCTCATATTTATCCTATCTGTTTTATTGACGTGATTATATATAAATGTAGTTAAAACTAGCTATAAATAAACCTCCTCTGAAGCCTAAATTTCATAAAATACATTTAATTAACTAGAGGAATATAAATGCCATTTTCTAAACTTGGTCTATCGCCACAAATCCAAAGTGCGCTTAAAAAAAGCGGCTTTACAACGCCAACTCCTATTCAAGAAGAAGTTATCCCTCTTGTGTTAAAACATAACGACGTTATGGCAATGGCACAGACTGGAAGCGGAAAGAGTGCAAGTTTTGTGCTGCCGATTTTAGAGTTTTGGTCTAAGAGTGTGGGTGAGGGAAAAGCAAAGATTAAAGCTCTTGTTTTGACTCCTACTAGGGAGCTTACGCTTCAAGTTGCAGATGCTTTTTGCACTTTTGGCGCGGATTTGAGTAGAAAACCAAAAGTAGTCAGCATTATCGGCGGAGAGAACATCGGCGAGCAGATTTACGCTATTCAGCAAGGGTGCGACATCTTGGTGGCGACTTCTGGAAGATTGCTTGACGTGCTTAGTAAAAAACAGACAAATCTTTCGCACCTAGAGTTTTTTGTTTTGGATGAAGCAGATAAGATGCTAAATCTTGGTTTTTTTGAGGAGTTAAACGCCATCCTTGAAGCAATTCCTCAAAAACGTCAAAACCTACTATTCTCGGCAACCTATCCTCAAAAGATTTTAGATATAGCCTCAAAAATTACGCAGAACCCAATCCAAGTAACGCTAGAGCAAGAGGTGCCGACGGTAGAGAGTGTTACTCAACGCGTTATAGAGGTAAATCCTGAAAATCGCGGCCCGCTTCTAAGACATCTGCTTGATAGTGAAAAATTAGAGCAAGTTCTTGTATTTATGGCAAACAAAAGAGCCACGGACAATATAGCTGCCAAGTTTAAAAAATATGGCTACAAGGCGGAGTCATTTCACGGAGATCTCCTTCAGGATGAGAGAACACTTACGCTAGATGAGTTTAAAGCCAAAAAGATACGCATACTCTTTGCAACCGATATAGCCGCTAGAGGACTCGATATAGAGAATGTCTCATGTGTTATAAACTTTGACCTTCCTCGCTCGCCTACCGACTATATCCACCGCATCGGTCGAACTGCTAGAGCCGGAAAATCAGGAATGGCAATCTCATTTATATCTCACGAGGACAGAGCGCATTTTAGTATCATTCAAAAACGCTGCAAAACAAATCTGAGAATGGAGCAGATAGAAGGGTTTGAACTTAAAGGGGAAGCTGTCCTAAAAGTAAAAGGTCCACAGCCGATTAAAGGCAAGGGCAAAAGCAAAAAAGACAAAGCAAGAGAAAGAGCTCTTAAATAGGCAATATCTGATTTGAAAGGTCACTTTTTTGTTCCATAGCCACTTAAGGTTTATGGAACTTTGCAGTTTTAACTTTAAGTAAGAGGTTATTGACGGGTAAGCGGATAACGGTTGAATATAGTCTAATAAATTGCCACTAGGTAATTTATTGACCACTAGTCTTATTATACTTTTTATTATGGTTTTCAAGAAGTCTTTTGCCGTGTACTACTGCTACAAATAAAACTCTATTTGAATCAATTTTATAAATTAATCTATAACTATAAACAAATATCTCTCGGATATTAATATCATTCATCTCAGGGACCTTGCGACCTAATTCTGTAAACTCTTTTAAAATTTCAGCTTTTTCAAAAAAATTTGATACGACAGATTTCGCATAAATAGGAGAATCTTTTTCTATATAAGTGGCGATAGACTCTATATCTTCAAGAGCCTCCTCCGACCACTCTAATTTAATAGCCATTTAGCCATTCTTAATTTTGCATCTTTATGTGATGAGACTTCACCGTTTTTCGCACGACCAATACCGTTTTTTATTTTTTCCACAACATAAAGGTGATACTGTATATCCTCGTAAGTACAATCATCAGGAAGATTTTGAATCATCTTTTGTGCTTCTTGTTTGACCGCTACCATGGCACTTCCTTTTTTATCAATATTATAGCATATTTGTTTTTTTGAGTATAACGTTTGAATTGAGAAGTAGTTGTGCCCGTAGGGTCAACTATTTTTCTCCAAAGTTTTATTAGACTTTTAATACAACTATCCAATGTGTAAATCATTCACCATTAATGGTACTTTATGTAATTTATAATCAAGTTTTTTCATTAATTTTTCTTGCTCGTTTTGAATAAAAGGCTCTTGTCTTCTTTGAGTATCTTGTTTGTATGTCCTAATTTCTTGTAGCATCTCTCGATTATGTTCTTTTTGTCCTCTTATCATTTCTCGTAATTGACGCTGATTATGTCTAATTTCATCTTGACCATTTAATAAATCAATGTGAGTTGGTTGCTCATTGTGTATATGTATCTCTTGATTTATATTTATTATTTGTCTATCTTGACCAAAGATAGAATCTAATGATGTATTAAGTCCATATATGATAATTCCTTCTGCCAAAATAGCTAACACTTTTTTTCCATTCAAGTGATACTTGTGTGGCGAATTTAATTCAATTTTTGTAAAGGACAATGCTTGTTCATCAATATAAATTGGTTCATACTCTCCATGACTATTCCGACACATAATAATTGGTCTTTGGAGGCTGTGAAATTTTTTCCAAAATGATTTAGCATCTCTCTCTTTACTTTCAAGAAATACAAAATCATTATAGTTTTCAATAGTGTATTTTTCAGCTTCTTTTGGAATTGTTGAATATAAATCAAAAGAACGAGTAGCAATGATAAAATCTGAATCATGTGCACCATCTGCATATAGTTTTTCCATGCTTTCAAGCATAGATAATTTCATATAATATTCACCAAGGAAAGTAACCGTATGCCCCATCATCCAGTGAGGTTGAATTGTTGATGATTGGAAAACTGTAGTAATATTCATCTATTATGTCCTTCTGTAGTCTAACTATTTATTCAACTACATTATATGTGAAACAACCTTAATTCACATAAATAACTTATATTTTGTTTGTTAATTAATTAGCAAAAAATATGACAGATTGTCATATATTCAACAAAAAAGAGAAAAATTCTATAAAATTCTTAAAGTTTGAGTGTTCGTTATGTGTGTTAATTCTCAAATATCTTACATAACTTGCAAAATGTTGCTTAAGCAAAGGATTGAAAAAGGAAGTTAAAAGAAGTTCTGAATAATATCGAGTTTGATGACGAGCAGTACCATAGTGCTATTTATGATGTCACAAAAACTTTAGAGATTTTAAATATAATGAAACATCATAACCAAGCTTAATTCAACGTAGTCTTACATATCAAATAGACATGCAAAACTACAGATAATCAATCCTCTTCAAATCCGAAATCGTCTTCGTCGTCGCCCTTTTGAGCCTCTAAAATATCATCGATAAGTTCTTTGCACTCATCTTCATCGATATCGTTGTTTGCTATATCTTCTAAAACATCTTGAAGGTCTGCTTTAAACTCTCTAAGATCTTCAATCTCATCTTTTGCATCTATGCTTGCCTCTTTACTGTCGGCAATCTCTTGGAAAATCTCATCCAATCTCTCATCAATATCCGGAATAACGCTCTTTGTTATCAACTCTTGTAATTGTTGTGCATAAGACATAAAAAACACCTTTTATAATTTAGTTCTGCAATTATACTCTAACTAAGAGTGTTCTAACAATCCCTAAACTATAATTGAGTAAAAAACAGAGGAACTCAATGAACTTTTATGCTTGCATTATTGGCAGTGAAATACTAAACGGACGCAGACAAGACAAGCACTTTGAGTTTTTAAAAGACGAGCTTCAAAAATACGGACATGTACTTTTTGCCTCATTTATCATAAAAGATGATGAAAATCTTATTAAAAAAATATACAAGCTTATAAAAGATGATGAACAGAGTGTTATGTTCTCTTTTGGCGGTATAGGTGCGACTCCGGATGATTTGACAAGGGCAATTGCAGCGGAGGTATTTACCTCTAAACCCCTTGAGAGGCATAAAATTTTTGAGCAAAACATCATAGAGAGATTTGGCGAAGAGGCATTTCCGCACAGAATCCACATGGCTGATTTGCCTCAAAATTCTAAACTTCTATTTAATCCCATAAACAACATGTCAGGTTTTTCTCTAGAGGATAGATACTTTTTTACTCCCGGATTTCCGCAAATGTCCCATCCGATGATTAGCGGTGTTATTGAGAAATTATTTAATACATCTGTACAAAAATACAGACTTACTCTGCTTGCCCAGACAAGCGAAAATACGCTTATAAACATCATGAAGCAGGTCCCATCGGACATTGAGCTCTCTTCGCTACCCATACTAAAAGACACAAAAACCTCTGTTGAAATATCGTTGCTTGGGGAAGACAAACTACATGTAGAAAAATATTTTAAACTCTTTTTAGATTATCTTGAAGAGAAGAGTATTAAATTTAATTTAATTTAATTATAATATTGCCGATTTCGCTAAATAAGTAAAAATCAAGGAATTTTCTCATGATGATTTGGTTAATAATACTCTTGCTGATTAGCGTTGTCGTATATGTTGTTTATCGTTTTTCTATTTCAAACAAAAAAGATAAAATTCAAAAGATTAGTCATCACTACACATTTAAAATCTAAGGGATAAAATGGCTCTTATTATGAACAATCATGCCTTCAAAGGGCATAGAACACTGCTTGGAACAAGGTATGTAACATACGGAGAGCTTGAGCTTCCACTTAGGTATGAGTTGTTTGCCATCTCAAAGGGTGGTTTTGACTGGGGCAATGCAGGTGCCGGAGCCCAACAGCTTGCATTTTCAATGCTTTACCAAGTTACAAACGAAGAGTTTGCCAAACACAACACTCCTCTTTTTACAACGGAAGTGGTATCAAAATTCAACAATAGAGATTGGGTTATTAACGCTTCAGATATTCTCAAATGGGTCTCAAAAAACACCCTAAATGTAGAAGAAGAGGAAAAAAAAGAGCAGAAAATTCCAAAAGAGATAACTGTAGCCAAAGAGACAACTGATGACACATTGATTTTAAAGTCTCAAACACTTAAAAAAAGAACTAAACCAAAAAGCAATGTGGTTAAAGATATATGCAATGACCTTGAAATTACGCAAAAAGAGCTTGCAAATATCTTAGAGGTTCCAGAAGGAACTGTCAGCAGCTGGGCGGTAAAAAATGAGATACCTAGACTTGGGAAAAAGGCTATCGAGTTTTATACGCAAAATCAAAAAAATCAACAAATTATAGACAGCTATAAAAGCTTTGTAAAACTTCTGGATATACGTTAGACAACTACCTTGCATAGCTCCTGTTTTTAGGAGCGTTTTCATCATATTCAAGCAGTGTCAAAATGCTCTTTTTGTTTGTTTTTCTTGCAAAATCCGTTACGCTGATGCCTTTTGAATCAACTGCATCTTTGTTTGCACCATGTTCTAGGAGAAGTTTTACTATCTCGTTTCTTCCATAGCAAACAGCAGCCATAAGCGGCGTAAATCTGCTTCTTCTTTTTGTGCTATCGACATCTATGCCATGAGCGATAAGATACTTTACAAAATCTACATTTCCGTATGTAACAGCCATATCAAAAATAGTAACGCCCTCTTCGTCAAAGTCATTAATATCTGCACCGTTATCGACTAAAAACATGATTAAATCAAAGTCGCATCTATGCCTTAGAGCCGAAGCCAAAACAGACTCTTCGGTCTCATTTGCTTCGTTGATATCGGCACCCTCTTCTAAGTATTTTTTGATGCCTACCATGTCATTTTTTTTTAAAAGTTCAATCCATCTATTCATGATGACAGTATATACTAAATAGATATTAGTAATGTTTAAGTATAATTCCTCCAATAAATTATTTAAGTGAGAATTCATGGAAATCATTCAGACTACAGATGCTTTTAAGGCACTAATAGAGAATATCAAATCATCTACAAAAGGATACAAAGATCCTCTGGCATTTGGTATATGCCGTGTAGATATGGGACAGTTAAATCTTAGCAAAACTCTTCAGGCTACTTATCCGGTAATCAACTGGAATGAAAACTTCGGCAGCGCAGCTATTTTTATAAAAGCGCTTGCTGAGCAGGGAATAGACGTTGATTTTAACGCTAGTGAGACTGTTTATGATATTAATGCAGCTTTTTTAAAGAGCTGTTTAAATGCATTTACCCCTTATTCTGATGAGGCTTACGGCGATGCGCATAAAAATATTCAGGTAGTCTCTGCGCTATACAACCAACTCGTTACAAACGGCTCAAAAGAGGGAGAGTTCAAAGTAACATTTATTTTTGCGGATGAGCCGCTAAAGAGCGTTGAAGCAACTTACCTGAAACTGTATGCAATGTCGCAGGCAAAAGTTGCAATAAGAAGTATAAATCTAAACGGCGCATTTGGTGCACTTCCAAACGTTGCTTGGTCAAACGGCAAACCAATCGAGCTTGACTACTTAAGAGAATTTGAGATTGAACTAAAGCTCTCAAACGAATATCCGCATATTGATTTTGTAGATAAATTCCCAAGATTCCTACAGCACATTATTCCAGCGGACAACACACGCATACTTGATACTTCAAAAGTTAGATTTGGTGCGCAATTAGCTGCGGGAACAACTGTAATGCCTGGTGCATCATACATAAACTTCAATGCAGGAACTACGGGACCGGTTATGGTTGAGGGCAGAATTTCAAGCTCCGCGATAGTTGGAGCAGGCAGTGACGTCGGCGGCGGAGCATCAATACTTGGCGTTCTTAGCGGAACAGATGGAAATCCAATATCAATAGGCAAAAACACGCTTTTGGGAGCAAACTCAACATGTGGAATTCCACTTGGAGATGGTTGTATTATTGACGGCGGTCTAGCAGTTTTTGCAGGAACTAAATTTCATATAAACAACGAAGAGATGGCTGAAATTCAAGCCGTAAATCCAAATGCAAAACTATCAAACCTCATGAAGGGAGCGCAGCTTGCAGGACTTAACGGGTTGCACTTCAGACAAAATTCTCAAACTGGACAATGTATTGTTCAAAGAAGCACAAAAGAGGTCAAGCTTAACGCTGATCTACACTAGAAAAAAATTATATTTATTTTAGCTTAGTGGGATTATAATGGTTCAATTAAGTAGAAAAGGACTCTACCATGAATATATCAAGTAACATATCATCGATACAAGCTCACCAGAGCATGATGAATACAAACGCAAACAATGTAGCAAACGTAAACAGTGACGGTTTTGTTCCTAGAGATACGAGAATGACGGCTGATGAGGGCGGCGTAAAAGCCAATACAAGAATGGCAGATAACAACGGTTCAACTAAAAGTCAGACTGATTTGGCAAAAGAGATGCCGGATCAGATAATAGCGCAAAACGCTACGGCTGTGAACATTACGGCTATCAGAGCTCAAGATGAGATGATGGGCTCTCTCCTAGATACAAAGGCTTAATGCAGAGCACTTGCTACTGCGTTAAGATATTCATACTTTTTAAATTTCTAAGTAATTCTCCGCTCTCATCATAATCTTTATGATTTCTTCCAAGCTTTAATGTGCTAAAAATAGGTTTTCCTATAATAACCCTGCCCTCTACTCCGTCTTTTTTGGTTTTTACGCCCCATGTGTTGTGAAACACTATAATCTCATCATCATACGTTCCGACATAAAGAACTATATGGCCTTTTTTATAAAGGAGCGTTTCAAAGGGGATTGCTTTTTCTCTTATAACTTTTATCTTCCCGCTATTGCTTAATCTCTCAAGAGAGATGACTTTACCGATTTTGCTCTGCTGATTTGAATTTCTAGGCAGCCAGATGCCAAAAGGGGCGAACATATCTCTAAGCATGGATGAGCAGTCACGCTGTTCGTACATTCCGCCCCACCCGTAATTGGTTTTTGAAACCTCGTTTATAACTGCTGTTAAATTTGCTTCATTTAGTTTCATAACCTCTTTGGTTGCTATATCTTTTGATATTTTAGACCTTAGAAAAAGCGGTTTTGAGTTTTTGTAAGACGAAACGGCGAGAACAGTATATGACTCTTCATCTTCAGATATAAGAGCGAATATCATCCCGATTTTTGACTTAAACAAAAATGTGCCCTCAACATCATATATAGGCTCATTCTCCCTAATAATCGCGACCTGCTGCGCCTTTTGCCAAGATTCTACATGTTCATCTTCAAGCACGACAAATTCGCTTGCCTTAATCCATCCAGATGCAAAGTTGCTAAATATATATGCCCATTCTCTGTCTTTAGAGTAGTGAGAGATAAATATTGGGCTGTTAGCGTGTAGAGCGCTATTTTGAAGATAGTCAAACGGGAAACCCTCTCCAGCAAGAGATGGGTCTTGTAGAAGTGGTCTTATTGTCGGAAATGACCTGATACTACTCTCTTTTAGTGTTACGCCCTTCTTATTAGCGGTAGCATATTCTTCAAAATTTGCGTTGAAAAGCATAGTCTCAAAAAAAGACTCTTCAAGCGGTTGGAGATTTTCACCGTAGCTTTTACCGACGGTATATGCATAAAACGGCCACTTCACATCTTTTAAACTATCTTTTGGCTTATCTATATTCCAAATGCTAAAATGGTTTTTTTCAAACCTCTTTTGAATATCGTAAAGTGGAGGATTTTTAGAGATATTTTTTGCAAAATAAGCAGCACTTTGAGGTATATTTTGTAAATCATCTATCTCAACCACTCTTGGCTGCTCTTGTTTTGGCGCTTCTTCGCAGCTAAGATTTTCATCAATATGAATTAAAATCTCTTTTTTTACCTCATGAGCAACAGGCTCAACTTTGCTAGAAGAGCAGCCAACAAATAAAATTGCTGATAAAACTATATATATGTATCTCAATTTAAAAAACCTTTTAATCAACACTGCCAAATCTGCTTATAACCCTCCCTATTACCTCAATTTCACTAGGATTTAAGGTTTGGGTTGCGTAAACTGGATTATCAGATATTACGTCTATTTTACCGTCTATTCTCTTTTGAACTCTTTTAATAAAGAGCCCTGCTTCTGTTCTTATAGTAAAGACACCGCCTCTTTGAAGGTCTGTTTTTGCTCTATTTATAAAAACTATGTCATTGTAGCTAAAAGTAGGCTCCATGGAGTCGCCTGAGACATTTATCGCCTCTATGTTTTTGAGCTCTCTCTCACCACCAAGCAACATGGCAAACTCATGTGGAATCTCTATACCCTGCACTTCTTCCTCATCAGAGTCAGCTCCACCGCCTGCTGAAGCATTGATTTTGCTAAAGTATTTAACCATAAAAAATCTATTTGTAGCTTCTATAAGGCTTTCTGGCGACTGCCCGTAGAGGAGCCAATTTATAGATATAGATTTTGTTGCGCAAAAATCCAAAAGTTCTCCAAAAGGAATCTTGTTTCTTTTTTTCATAGTCGCGAAATTCATCTGGCTGACACCCAAAATATCAGCAACATCTTTGTCAAAAATCTTTCTACCGTTGTATTCGGTAGAGACAATATTTTTTATCTCTTCTACTATTTCAAGAAAATTTTTCATACCTTCCTCCAAATATCTCTCATATTTGAAAGATTATAATATATTTTTGCAATTTAGTCAAAGTTTATATGACAAAATGCAATATTTTTCATCTTTGTTTGAGAAAATTTGTACTATTTGAAAATTAACGAAAAGGATTTGAAATGAAAATCATTGTAAAAAACGTGGAAACTCTGTTGGAAAAATTTGAAAATTCTCTTGAGAAGCTGGCTGATATTCTTTTTTAAAAAATATCATCCCTCTCTTTGGCTTTTTTCTCATCGGCTTCTCTTTGTGCTGACTTTGTTTTATGGTATCCGCCAAAAACAAAGACCATAAAAAGCACAAACAAAATCATCATTGCTATATCTAAAAAAGTCACATCTGCTCCTTAAAAGTGGCATAGTTTTGTCTTATAGCTTCATAAAGTATGATTCCCGTGCTTATGGCAAGATTGAGACTTCTACCCTCTTTTGTCATCGGTATGGTTATGTTTTGCTCTTTGTATCTATTTAATATATCCTCAGGAATTCCTGCCGTTTCGCTGCCGAAAAATATATAGTCGCCATCTTTAAACTCAGCATCAAAGTATGGTCTGTCTGTTTTCGTAGTTGCAAAGTGGGCATTATTGGCGATTTTATTGTTTGCAAAAAAATCATCCAAACTCTCCCATACATGGAGGTCAAGCTTGTGCCAATAGTCAAGCCCTGCACGTCTTACGGCTTTTTCATCAATATCAAAAGCGATAGGCTTTATAAGATGAAGCGATGCGCCGGCGTTAACGCATAGACGCCCTATTGCACCGGTATTGTTTGGGATTTGCGGATTTACAAGAACCAGATTAAATTTTACAATCATTAATACCTCTCAAAAACATCGTTTTTGTAGCTTTAGGGGGTTGTAGGGACAAATTGTCCCTGCCACCAAAATGGGCTTTGCTCATTTTGGTGTATATCATTTAGAAGATTACGGTTTTGTTTGCATATACAAAGATTCTATCTTCAAGAGCCAGCTTTAGAGCGCGTGAAAGGACCACTTTTTCTACATCTTTTCCTGAGCGCTGCATATCTCTCCAACCGTAAGCGTGATCTACATGTATAACTTCTTGAGCGATAATCGGACCCTCATCAAGATTGTTGTTTACAAAATGTGACGTAGCGCCGATAATCTTAACACCTCTCTCATAAGCCTGCTTATAAGGGTTTGCGCCTATAAACGCAGGCAAGAAAGAGTGATGGATATTTATAATTCTATTCTCATAAACATCTATAAATTTAGGAGTTAAAATCCTCATATATTTCGCCAGCACTATGTAATCAATATCATTAAACTCAGCCAAACACTCAAGTATTTTGTTCTCATGCTCGTCTCTATCAAGTCCTACATGTGAAATTGCGATAAATGGGATATTAAATTTGCAAACAAGAGATTCTAAGTCACTGTAGTTTGATATTACGGCCAAAATATTTGCCTCTAACTCGCCGGCTTCGTGACGTATCAAGATATCGCCAAGCGCATGCATCTCTTTTGTTGCCATAATGACAATATTTTTATTTTTGGGTGCGATAACCTCTATGTTCGCATTTTGCGGCATCACTTCACTAATGAGCTGATAGAGTTTATCAAGAACTATATCTCCCTCAACAACGCTTCTCATAAAAAATTTATTATTTTCTCTATCAACGAACTCGCTATTTGAGAGGATGTTCAGGTCATTTTGATAAAAAACCGTAGAGACTTTATGAACCAACCCTTTTTCATCGTTTGCATCTATAAGTACCCTGTATTGGCTCATTTTCTGTTTCCTCTCTCTAACTCTTCAACTCTTGAATCAATACTTACCAATATATACTCCAAAAAATTTAGCGTCATATCTACTTTGGCTTCTATATTTGTGTTGTTTGGCGCTTGAAAACCCTCAAAAAGCACTAGCAATCTCTCTCTCATTGATGTCAAAAACATCATCTCATTGCTCATCACAGGCTCTTCTTCAATTTCTACTTCTACTTTTTGCTCTATTTTTGCGCTCGATTCTATCTTTGCTTTTGGTACAAAATTAATTATTGTTTTTTGGTCATCAACACTTGGCTTCATATCTTCCAGCTCTGCTAAAGTGGAGAGAATTACATCTTTTAATTCCATAGCTTTAATAACCACCTTTCAAATTCGTTAAACTCAATCTCTTCTTCCATCTTTACAAAATAATTCTTCATTTGGCTATTTACATGTAAAAACTTTTTTCTCATGCCAGAGAGTCTTCTTATCGCGATTTTAGCATCACTATTTGAGGAATCTTTTTTCAAAATCTCTTTATATATCTCAAGAGCCTCTTCTTTTAGCCCCTGAAGTTCATAGATATTTGCTAATGTTAATGTTTTCATTTTGCCGCATAGTTAGCGATTATTGAGCCCATCTCGCTTGTGGAGCAGACCTCTTTGGCATCATACTGAGCCAAATCTTTTGTTCTGTATCCCTCTTTAAGCGCCCTTTTTACGGCAGCGTCTATTTTATCAGCCGCCCCGTTTTCACCAAGAGCATATCTTAGCATCATGGAAGCAGATAATATCGTTGCAATCGGATTGGCAATTCCTTGTCCTGCAATATCTGGAGCAGAGCCGTGAATAGGCTCATAAACGCCTATTCTTGCACCGACTGAAGCTGATGGCAGAAGACCGATTGAGCCTGAGAGCATACTTGCCTCATCGCTTAATATGTCTCCAAAAATATTTCCTGTAAGCATTACGTCAAACTGTCTAGGATCACGAATAAGCTGCATTGCAGCGTTGTCAACGTACATGTGGCTAAGCTCAACCTCAGGATACTCACGTGCTACTTCGGTTACAACCTCTCTCCAGAGCTGAGAAACATCCAAAACGTTAGCCTTATCGATAGAGCAAACTCTTTTGCTTCTTGTCATGGCAATCTTAAACGCCTGATGAGCGATTCTTACAATCTCCGCGCGGGTATAGACCATAGTGTTCCACCCTCTGTTCTCATCACGACCTTTTGGCTCGCCGAAGTATATTCCTCCGATTAGCTCCCTCACAACCATCAAATCAACGCCTTTAACTACTTCAGGTTTAAGCGATGAAGCATTTATAAGTTCGTCAAAAACTGTTGCAGGGCGAAGATTTGCATAGACACCTAGCTCTTTACGGAATCTTAAAAGCCCGCTCTCAGGTCTTTTTTCACGAGGCAGATTGTCCCATTTTTGACCGCCTATTGCACCAAAAAGTACGGCATCGCTGTTCAATGAGATGTTAATTGTCTCTTGCGGAAGCGGATCACCGGTCATATCATAAGCGCAGCCGCCCATTAAAGCCTCTTCGTAAGAGAACTCTATATCGCAGCACGAAGCCACGGCGTCTAAAACCTTTACAGCTTCATCTATAATCTCAGGGCCGATTCCATCGCCTTTTATCAGTGCAATTTTATAAGTTTTCATTATTTACCCTTAATTTCATTTTGTGCGAAGTTCATAAGTCCGCCAGCGTCTATAAGCTCTTGCATAAATTGTGGAATAGGAATAAATTTATAAACTTTTCCTGATGTTTTATTTGTAATTGTTCCATTATTCATATCGACGCTTATCTCATCGCCCTCGGCAATTTCTGCGCTCTCTTGAAGCTCAAATATAGGAAGTCCCATGTTGAATGCATTGCGATAAAATATTCTTGCAAAAGTAGGAGCGATAACGGCAGCCACACCAGCGGCTTTTAAGGCTATCGGAGCGTGTTCGCGTGAACTTCCGCATCCAAAATTCTCACCTGCAACTATAACATCGCCTCTGCTCATTTTTTTTACAAACTCCGGATCTGCATCTTCCATAACATGCTTTGCTAGCTCTTCAGGTACCGAAGTGTTTAAATAACGAGCCGCTATTATTAAGTCAGTATCGATATCCTTTCCAAATCTCCAAACTTTACCGTCAATATTTGCTTTTTGCATATAAATTCCTAACTTTATTTAAAATTATTTTTGCGATTATAGCCAAAATGAGATTGTAGTTTTATAAAAGGGAGTGACGAAGAGATAAAAAACTTATAAAATCAGCTTGATATTAATTCGTATCAAGCTGATTTAAGGAGTTGCTATCGCTTTAGATTATTTGTGGTTTGGAGCATTTCATCACTTGTTGTGATTACTTTTGAGTTTGAATCATAAGCTCTTTGACCTGTAATTAGGTCCGTTAATTCAACAACAAGCTCAACATTGCTAAGCTCGACAAAGCCCTGACGAAGCACTCCAAGACCATCCAATCCCGGAGTTCCCTCAACAGGCTGTCCTGAGCTGTCCGTCTCTATGTATAAGTTATCTCCCATAGAGTGAAGACCGGCTGGATTTATAAAGTTTGTCAGTGTAACCTGCCCTATCTGCGTTGCTTGTGTCTGACCTGCTTGAACAACCGTAACCGTTCCATCAGTGCCTACGCTGATATTTGTCGCATCCGGCGGAACAACAACCTCTGGAACCAGTCTGTATCCATCACTATTTACAATTGTTCCGTTTTCATCAATTTTAAATGCGCCATTTCTTGAGTAAACTTCAGTACCATCCGGTAATTCAAGCTTAAAAAAACCTTTGCCGGTAACCGCTAAATCAAGCTCATTATCAGTCTGTTTCAAGCTTCCCTCTGAAAATATCTTATTGATAGCGGTAGGGCGAGAGCCTAGACCAACCTCTATGCCGGTTGGACTTTTGGTAACATCACTTGTCGATGTTCCTGCATACTCCATGACTTTGTACATCAAGTCGGCAAACTCGGCGCGAGACTTTTTAAAACCAATTGTGTTTACGTTGGCAATATTGTTCGCCGTAGTATCTATTTGTGTTTGCATGCCCAACATTCCTGTTGAAGCAGTATAAAGTGATTGCATCATTGTCTAAACTCCTTAAGCTTTTCTAGCGATTTTTTCAATTGCATCGCGGTTCATATCATTCATTTGCGTATCCATTGCCTTTTGATACATTCCAACCAGACGGTTTGTCTCTATCATCTGTGTCATCATCTTTACGGCATTTACATTGCTCTTCTCAACAAATCCCTGCATAACTGCTCCACTTTGGTCAAAGTTTTCAAACTCTTCCACACCGTCATACCTGTAGAGACCGTTGCCCTCTTTTTTTAGAAGATCAATATTATCAGGCTGTGCTATAAAAAGTTTTGAGCCGGGAGTAAGGTTTACGCTGTTTGGAATATCCGTAAAAATCTGTCCATTTTTGTCTATCTCGATTATGTTATCCTCTTGATTAAACATTATGGGCTGATTTGTTATAAAGTAGTCGCTTGGAAGAACTTCATATCCACTCTTAGTTATTAGTTTGCCCTCGTCATTTTTTGTAAACGTTCCGTCTCTGGTAAGTCTAACTCCCTCAGGCGTTTTTACTAAAAAAAAGAGCCCCTCTTTTGAGAGAGCCATATCGAGCGGATTTGAGCTTTTTTGAATATTTCCGATAGAGTGGTCTGTATAAGCATCTACAACTTGCGGTGCTTTATTCATAGCTCTATTTAAAAATTGTGCCGCCTCTTTGGTTTGATTTGCGTTTGGCAGCTCATCTCTGGACTCCTTATAGAGGCGCAAAAAATCGCCAACTACAAGGTTGTCCTCTTTAAAACCTGCCGTATTAACATTGGCAAGATTATTTGCAATAGTATCAAGACGATTGAACTGAGTAACCATTCCAGCCGCCGAAGAGTAATATCCGCTTTGCATTTAATACCTTTGTTTGCATTTTTTTCAAGTTAAGCAAACCGTGTTCCAACATTCAAGGAAGAAATTGTTAAGACTTTTTCGGTATAATCCACTTTTGAAAAAATCTTATTCAACCCAAACAAGGCGCATCCATCCATGACAGCTAAAGAACTCAACAAAGCTATCGAATCATTTTTCGCAAATCAAAAACCAAAAGAGTGTTCTACCTACGAGTCGCTTATAGAGCTTTTTGACAAACAACCTACTTTAGCGCAAGCGGCAAATATTCATAAACTTATACAAAAACATAAAGCTTGTATCTACACGTCATCTGAACACGCAAAACTTCTTAACGATAAAGAAGCTGAGGCTAGAAAAAGCGCTCAAAGAAAGATGATAGAAAACAACGAAACGGACAGTTTTGACATACTAAAAGAGCATGAGCTTCTTGAGTGGTCTCGCTCTGACTCTCCTGTTCGTATGTACCTTCGCGAGATGGGACAAATTCCGCTTCTAACAAAAGAAGAAGAAATTGAAATATCCAAAAAAATCGAAGGCGGAGAGAGCATTATTATTGATGCTATATGTTCTGTTCCGTATCTTATAGACTTTATCCTAGATTATAGAGAACCTCTAATCAACCGCGAGAGAAGAGTGAAAGAGCTTTTTAAAAGCTTCGAGGATGAGAAAGAAGATGCAGATGACTCAGACATAAACGATGACGAAGATGTTGAAGATAACGAGTATGAAGAGGTTGAGAAGACACTGACTGCAAAAGACAAAAGTAGGGTTGAAAAAGTTACCGTAAGCTTTAAAGCTCTTGAAAAAGCCAAGAAAGAGTGGGTTAAATTAGCTGAAAAAATACCTGAAAACGGCGATGGAGAACTTACTCCCGAAACTGTTTTGCACTACCTGAGTGTTACATATAAAAAAGTTGTTTTAAAAGAGAAGTTATTGGACCTAGGACCTACATCAAAGCTTAT
>Ga0172380_10002197_pt1 | contig 31058 bp, 41 predicted proteins | sample Leawe162metaG_FD_119747 | JGI IMG/M metagenome (GOLD analysis project Ga0172380, IMG submission 119747) | Leachate microbial communities from a municipal landfill in Southern Ontario, Canada - Leachate well 162 metaG | ecosystem: Engineered > Solid waste > Landfill > Unclassified | place... | reverse complement strand
TGGGCTTGCTTCGATCAATGGTGATAAATTGCTTGCTGATGGCGGTTCTACCTTAAAATATATATAAATAAGCCATTCTAACTCAAAGTGATTGAATTAGGGTAAGTCCGACAGACTCCTAGGGGTTAAAATACGGGTTGTTTCAATCCTCGCCCGCCCCGAAGGACGGGCGCTACTCTTTGCCGCCCAGGGATGTCCTGATTCCGCCAAGTTTCAATCCTCGCCCGCCCCGAAGGACGGGCGCTACGGCGGTTGGAGCCGCAGCCCCGGACACCGCGACCGGTTTCAATCCTCGCCCGCCCCGAAGGACGGGCGCTACACCGCACCGTTGCGCTACTTCCTCCAGCAAAAACCGTTTCAATCCTCGCCCGCCCCGAAGGACGGGCGCTACAGCCGGAAGAAAAGCGTTTGAAAGCCATCCGCGACGTTTCAATCCTCGCCCGCCCCGAAGGACGGGCGCTACCCAGCGCCGAGCATTTCATCGAATCTTTTGAAGGATGTTTCAATCCTCGCCCGCCCCGAAGGACGGGCGCTACCAACGCGCATGAAAAACGAACAAGACATTGACCGTGTTTCAATCCTCGCCCGCCCCGAAGGACGGGCGCTACCCGCGTAACGCCTTCGGTTATAGGCGCATAGCCAGTTTCAATCCTCGCCCGCCCCGAAGGACGGGCGCTACCATCAAGCGGCTGGCGGACGTGCGGCCTATAGCGGTTTCAATCCTCGCCCGCCCCGAAGGACGGGCGCTACCCTACCCGACCTGCACCTGGAAGGGGAGTGACAAAGTTTCAATCCTCGCCCGCCCCGAAGGACGGGCGCTACCTATGTCCTGCTACATCACTGACACAAGATACCTGGAGTTTCAATCCTCGCCCGCCCCGAAGGACGGGCGCTACTTCCGATGATTCGGCGAGACAAGCCGCAACAGCTGGTTTCAATCCTCGCCCGCCCCGAAGGACGGGCGCTACCCTCCAGATCAATTTTAAAAAGGCGTATCATGAAGTTTCAATCCTCGCCCGCCCCGAAGGACGGGCGCTACAGGACGCGCGTCGCCGCACGTTTTCACATCTACCAGTTTCAATCCTCGCCCGCCCCGAAGGACGGGCGCTACTAGCGGCGGTAGGGGAGTTGGGGTTCAGGACCTCACTGTTTCAATCCTCGCCCGCCCCGAAGGACGGGCGCTACATATTGCAACAACTGTTTGAAAGGCTAAACCATGGTTTCAATCCTCGCCCGCCCCGAAGGACGGGCGCTACCAGACGCGCAGCTTATCACACACTAAAATATATTCGTTTCAATCCTCGCCCGCCCCGAAGGACGGGCGCTACGTGACAAAGCACTTCCAAGCCGATTCGGACAGCCGGTTTCAATCCTCGCCCGCCCCGAAGGACGGGCGCTACGAATCCCCCACAGAGAACGAGCATTCATTCACCATCCAGTTTCAATCCTCGCCCGCCCCGAAGGACGGGCGCTACCTGTTTGATCTCATTGGCGTCATTATTTTAGCTTGTTTCAATCCTCGCCCGCCCCGAAGGACGGGCGCTACCCCGCTCCCCATCCACCTGGGCGCATGGTCGCTCAGCGTTTCAATCCTCGCCCGCCCCGAAGGACGGGCGCTACCTGATCCGATGTTCGTAAAGCTCATCGAATGTATGGTTTCAATCCTCGCCCGCCCCGAAGGACGGGCGCTACGCAATCTACAATGGGATTGGGAGATACCCGTACCCGTTTCAATCCTCGCCCGCCCCGAAGGACGGGCGCTACTGTTTCTTTTTCATTTAAAAAATTCCACGCCATCGGGTTTCAATCCTCGCCCGCCCCGAAGGACGGGCGCTACTGCTATTGAGGTGGACGGCGGAAACCGGATGGCAAGTTTCAATCCTCGCCCGCCCCGAAGGACGGGCGCTACCAGGAGGGCGCTTGGAATCCCCGCTTTTATGGGAAGTTTCAATCCTCGCCCGCCCCGAAGGACGGGCGCTACCAAAAGCGCGCACAAGAACCGGCTGGCGATTGATCTGTTTCAATCCTCGCCCGCCCCGAAGGACGGGCGCTACAACGCCTTGACGCGCTTGTGCGCTTCTTCCAGGAAGTTTCAATCCTCGCCCGCCCCGAAGGACGGGCGCTACTTTTCCGGTTCGTCGATTATCTTGTCATATTCCAGTTTCAATCCTCGCCCGCCCCGAAGGACGGGCGCTACCTGACTCAAATGGGCAATTATTTAAATACCAAGGTTTCAATCCTCGCCCGCCCCGAAGGACGGGCGCTACGAGGCGCTGCCGGTGGATGTTCAGCGGGCGGCGGGTTTCAATCCTCGCCCGCCCCGAAGGACGGGCGCTACCCGCTCCGGTGCCGTTGATGGTGTCTTGGATTTCCAGTTTCAATCCTCGCCCGCCCCGAAGGACGGGCGCTACTGATGCCGGTTGGCGTCCCCCCATCGCTATCAAAGTTTCAATCCTCGCCCGCCCCGAAGGACGGGCGCTACTTTGAGCAAAATAATTCAGGAGGTGGGGAAGGTGGGGTTTCAATCCTCGCCCGCCCCGAAGGACGGGCGCTACGGGCTGGGTTTTTAATGACTGCGCTAATTACAAATGGGTTTCAATCCTCGCCCGCCCCGAAGGACGGGCGCTACTAGTGCCTCGATACAGGATAGTGTCATCATGGGAGTTTCAATCCTCGCCCGCCCCGAAGGACGGGCGCTACTTTTCGTTACCTAAGAAAAAGTTAAAATTCAAGTGCGTTTCAATCCTCGCCCGCCCCGAAGGACGGGCGCTACCCGCCGCCGACACATCGACCCCGCCCAGACAGCGGTTTCAATCCTCGCCCGCCCCGAAGGACGGGCGCTACTCGCTGCCGTCCATCACGACAGCGTCAATAAACGACGTTTCAATCCTCGCCCGCCCCGAAGGACGGGCGCTACGTTCATCCGCCCGCAAAGTGCCGTTCGTCAGCACCTGTTTCAATCCTCGCCCGCCCCGAAGGACGGGCGCTACGTCTGCATGATTTCGCGCTTGCGGCCAGTGATGATGTTTCAATCCTCGCCCGCCCCGAAGGACGGGCGCTACATTCTCCCGAGCGCCTCCCCTTTTGCCACGCGCATGTTTCAATCCTCGCCCGCCCCGAAGGACGGGCGCTACAGTACATTTATAACTTATTGACACCGAAAGAAAATTCGGCAAAAGGCCGCGAACCTCGTTTCCAGGTGCGAACCGGGGTTCGGGATTTTTTGGAAGGTTAACATCATTTCGTTAATTTACAACAAGTTAAAACTTGCGCGAAACCCCCGGCAGTTTCACCATAGCTGGGGGTTCGCGCGCTCATACGATCAACGGCGCCTCGAAATCCACGGCGCGGAAATTTCCGTATTCCTTGACGTGGAGTTCCACCGGCTCCGTCAGCCGGTATAGCCGCAGATTATCCTCCCGCTCGTCGATTTCCGCCAGCAGTCGGCGTTCCAGGTCTTCGTATTGCATTTGGTTGACGCTGCATTCGAACACCGATTTTTGCACCCGCTGGCCGGTGCGCTCGCAGACTTTTGCCACGCGCCGCAGGCGCTTGCGTCCGGCGGCGGTTTCGGTGGATACGTCGTAGGTGACGATAATCAGCATGGCTATTTGGCGAGGAAGGGCAGATAGCCTTCCATTTCGCCGCGTATCGTGCGCGCCATGAAACGCGCCTGGAGTTGCGGCAACAGGCCGATGGGGACGCGGGTTTCGAGCAGGGGGTGGGTGATTTCTTCCTGCTTGCGTTCCTGGTAGGCGACGACAACCGTCTTGCGCGCGTCCCCTTCGAGCATCACTGCGCCGCCTTCGCGCTGCTGGAAGCCCGATTCGCCGATTTGCCCGCGATTGACCAGGGTGAGCGCCAGTCGGTCGGCGAGTATTGCGCGGAACTCTTCCATCAAATCCAGCGCCAGCGCGGCGCGACCGGGACGCACGGCATGCAGAAAGCCCAGTTGCGGGTCGAGGCCGACCGATTCCAGCGCCGAGCGGCAATCGTTCATGACCATCGCGTATAGGAACGACAGCAGCGCGTTGAATCTATCGCGCGGCGGGCGGCGGCTGCGCCCGTCCATGGTGAAGGCGGGGCGCGCGCTTTTTTTGACGACAAACGGTAGCGCCGAGAAGTAGGTTTTCGCGGCATCGCCCTCGACGCCGCGTAGCGCATCCAAATCCGCCGTTTGCGGCAGGTTGCGCACGGAGCGCGCGAGGCTTTCCGCAGCGTCGTCCAGGCGCTTTGCGTCTTCTTCGTCGTCCGCTTCGCGCGCGGCGCGCATCAGCACCTGACGGGCGTTGCGCACTTTGCCGGCGATCACCGCGCGCGCCATATCCAGGGCGAAAGCGCCGTCACCCGCGACGCGGTGCTGCGCCTGGCGCAACAGGATGTTGCCGGACACCGCCCCCTCCAGCCGCGCCTTGAAGCGCCCATTGTGATCCAGCAGCACCAGCGCTATGCCGGCATCGGCGCAACGGTGCATTGCGGCGGGCGAGACCATCACGTTGCCGAAGCATACGACGGCGCCGATATGGTGCAACGGCACTTGCATTTTCTTTTCGTGATCGACATCAATGCGCAGGGTGTCGTTGTCCAGGTGCAGGTAGGCATTGGGCGTCATTACGTAAAGGGTGTTCAGGATTTGGCGCATGGTTCCTCCGGGTTGAATAGCGCGCCGCGTAGCGCGTGGATTTTGCCGCGCGCCGCCAGGGCTTCCGGCTGGCAAAGGTCGTTAAGGGAGCATTCGCGGCACCGGGCGTCGTTGGCGGGCGGCGGCAATATGCCGGAAGTGAGCATCGCGCGCACTGCCGCCACGGTTTGCTCCAGTTTGCGGCGCAGTGCCGCGTCTATCGCCACTTCGCGACGGCGGCGCGAGCCGTGGTGGAATATCGCGCCCTTGGGAACCGGATGCCCGGTCATTTCTTCCAGGCACAGGGCTTGGGCGGCGAGTTGGAGGTCGTCGTGTATCTTTTGGCGCTTTTTCCCGTGCTTGTATTCCACCGGGTAAGGCACGCCGTCGGTTGAAAACTCCACCACATCGCATTTGCCCACCAGCCCCAGGCGTTCCGACCACACCGGCAAGGCGCGCTCCACCCGCACCCCGGTTTTTTCTTCGAAACCCGGCTCGTCCACCCGCTCATGCACCGCATTGCCGCGCTGGGTGTGGACATTCTGCTCGAACGCCTGCTCGACATGGATCAGCGCGCATTGGCGCGGGCAATAGCTCCAGTGCTGGAGGGCGGAAAGGGCGATGGGGTCGAGGTCAGTCACGAATATTCCTTATCCTGAAAATGGATTAAGTATTTGCAGAGTCGGCGTAACCCATAAGCCATGATGCATATCTTCGCTGTAAAGTATGCCGCAGCCGGCATGTAATGCCGTCGCTACGATCAGCGCATCCCAGTGGGAAAGCGAATACCGGCGCGTCAGTTCAATGGCAAGATGTACATCCCGTGGTTCGAGCGAGATCACCTCGCAACTCTCCATCAGAAAAATCGCCACCTCTTGCGCGGCAGCAAGGGGACGTCCGAGTTTGCGAACCTGAACATTGATCGTTTCGTTGACCACTTGTACGCTGATGACAGGTCTCTGAAGCAGCAATTCCGTCGCAATGCGATATTGCGGCAAGGTCGCATTCAGGCCATAAATCACGACATTGCTATCAACGAAGACCTTATCGGTCATTCAACTCGTCCCGATTGAATTTAAGGTCGGTGGCTGATACCTGGTGCCTGGCAAAAAAAGCCTCAATTTCCTTGCGTCGCTGTTCAAGAGACTCATATGGCACCGGCACCACCATGATTTCGACCGGATGGTTAAGGTAAGATTCGGGAATATCAACAGTTAAGGTATGTTCGGTTGGTGTGATGGTACGGATGAGCATGGGATGTATTCCTTTGTGTGCTGAATAGTTGTCAAGCATCGCGTATTGCAGCGTTCTGCGCAAGACATATCATATAGAGCAGGGGCTTTGTGCCTACACTGAATTTGTCGCCACGAATGCCAGTGCAGCCTAGAAGTCTTCCCGCGTAATGTGTGGATAGGATTCGATAATATCCTCGACCGACCAGCCATCCGCCAGCCCTCTTAACGCCATATACAAGCGCGCCGCTTCCTTGCGCCGGCTGCGCTGGGGCGAAAACGGCTTCTTTTCCACCACCAGCAGATCAATGTCGGAATCAGGCCGCGCATCACCCCGCGCACGGGAACCGAAGAGAATGATGGTTTCAGGGGCGACTTCGCGGACGATCATTTCCACCATTTGTTGCAATAGGGCTTTTTCGTTGGTATCCATAATCCTAGAAACCTCCGTTGAACGGGCTGGAGTGTGCGGTTTTCCGGGTGCAGGGCAAAGCGCAACGACGCGCAATGGTTGTTCCATTGCAAGGAGTTGCAACGCCGCCATGCGCCCGGAAAACCGTGCAATCCAGCCCGTAGCGTTCTCACCAAACAGGTGAACACAAAATAGATGACAAAGTTGTTTAGAACCACCATGTTACACATCTTGGCAAGCGGTCAACGGAGGTTTCTAGGATAATTAGTTCTTTCCCTCACGGCTCAAGCCGACAAGCACCAGAGCAATTCTTCCCGTGACACGTTGAAGTGCGCAGCAACACTCGCCGGAATCGCCCCCAGTGTGCCAACACGAAGCGGATCATGCTTGGGAATAGTGACATGGTGTTCACCGTTGGACTGTGTGCTCAAGCGAAGATGGCTTCCGGTTTGGCGCGTCCTCCTGTAGCCGAAACGCTCCAGAAGCCTGACCCTGTCCGCACCGGAAAGATCGCGTGGCAGTGTCTCATGCCGCTATCACCTCTTCCCGCGAGAAATGCAGGCGGATGAGGCACGGCGCCTGTCCTTCATCGAAATGGCAATGCACGGCATCGCGCACCTGCTCATGCAACGCGGGAATATCGTCCGCCTCGGTAAAAATACCAGCCCCCATCGCTCGGGCAATGTAGCCGCCCTCCTGAGCATCTTCGACGATAAAATGGATTTCGGTCATGAAAGGGTTTCCCTTTATCAGCAAGCAATCATTACGCAATCAACTTTCAGAGAGTCTCCTGCCCAGTCACGGTCGTTTTGCCTGCACCGTTCGGCTCCGCCATTAGCAACAGCCGAGGTTGTTCAGCCGAGATCATGAGACCAGCGCTGCATCCCTGGCGCGCGCATCTGCTACGGCCTCAGCCAGCTTGCGACGCATCCAGACGGTCGATTCCTGTTGGCGCACCATCGCCAAATCGCGCGCCTCGCCCATTACATCGGCCAGTTCCTCATCAGTCGGCTCGGTATCTGCGGCCAGAGGGAGGCGTTTTTTGGATAAATCAGCCATGCAAATCTCCTTCGGCCACATAGCGGTTAACCGCTTCCACGCTATCGAAACGGGCGAATTTTCCGAAATACTGGGTCCAATCAGGGGAGGCGCTCTGGCTCGGGCGCTGCCGCACCAGAACAATCACCTCGGCCAGCGTCCCTTCTGGAAGGTCGGGTGTGGGGATATGCAAAACGTGGTCGGCGCTCACCTGAGCTTCATAACGAATGGCTTGCATGGGTTTTCTCCTTCATCAACGTTCGACACAATACTTCAGCCTTGCAGAACTTTCGTCTTGAGCCAAATTGCCAATTTCACTTACCGCCTATTTTCTCAGCACACCCACGATTTCGGTGTTGCTCAGGAGCAGTTTACGGCCATTGGGCAGACTGATTTCGGTAAAGCTGCGTCCTATATCGTATTTTCCCTCCAACGCACAGCCGCTCTCGGTGGTTGAAGGTGCTGCGCCCGCCGTTTTCGCCAACGAGCAACCGGCGGGGCGTAGCGCCAGCGTACCTTGACGGGGAAAATCCGGGGTGAGAAGCGCCATCGCCGCCACGAAAATAAGCATGGAGCCGTAATATAGCCAACCAGTGGCGCCGCTCATTCCTCTACCTCGGCAATAATAGATACTTCCCGCATCCGGGCTATGTAACCGTCTTTCTGAGCATCTTGGAAGATAAAATAGATTTGAGTCACGAAGCAGCATCCATTTTAACAAAACAGCTATTATTCAATCAAAATCCATCAATAATTTCAGGGGATAATCCATCAAGCACGTCAAGCGGGAAGCTAAAGCTACCATCTGCTTGTAGTTTATCTTTTGGTAGAGTGCGATGCACCTTGGCTGAAGAATACTGGCCTGATTTACAGTTATGTTTCCACCAAACCACTTTAACGACTTCCATACTCCCTGCCGGTCTGGCGGACGACTCATCGTTCTCAAACAGCCTTGGCAAAATTTTCTTGATGGTTTCGGCGTCGGCATCGCTGAATCCGGTTCTTTCGGCCAACTGCGGATTCATGCTGCCGAAAAAGACATAAACGCCTTTATCCACACGGTGTTTCATGCCCATTGTGTCGGAGCCGCGCTTGGTGCCGTCCCCCTCGCCACTGACGCTCTTGGTAATCTGGGTGCTGCTAATGTCGACAGGCTCCACGCTGAAGGCGGACTGTACCGTGACGGGGCCGCGGATGCCGATGGACACGCCACTATCGCCTTCGGCATCAGCATCTTTTTTGCCCTTCTTGTCAGATTTGAACGCAAAAAGCTGGCCAAATGCACGAACGTCGAACCATTGTTCGCAAGCCAGCTTTGCCGTTTCGCTTGATCCCAGCTTCTTGCCGAGTGCGGCTTCTGCCCTTGCTTTGAGGCTTTTTGCATCGTCCACTTTTCTATCGTCGGACTGCACGAAAATGTTCTGCCCACCTTCCAACAGGCGATCCCTAAGTTTGCGCTTGAGGCAAACATCGGTGATTTCTCCATGTCCGTCATAGTCGGCACGGGGGCGATTGCCATTCAGCGGGTCGCCATTAGGGTTCGCGTTTGTGACGCGCAAGACAACGGCAAAGTCGATTTTGTTTTGCAATGTGCTCATGGTGGCTTCCTTAATTGGTTTCGGCAATGGTGGCTTCTATATTCTCGTCTTGTTCCGTTTCAGGCTTGGTTCGGAGTGTCTGCCGCTGGCAGTGGTAGCCCAGCAAAAACTCCCCGGTTAGCTTTTTGTCCTCCATAAAATCATCTGTCCGAAACAAATTAACAACATCATCAAGTTGGTTTTCCATTGCCGCGAGAAATGCCGGACGCTTTGCTCGCAAGCGGGTTTTGTATGGGCTTAACGAAAGCTCAATGGTTTTCCAAGTTGAAAACGGATGGTCCGCAAAACGTTGCATCAGCTTTGCGGCGCTGGTGTCGCGCTTTTCACCGCCTACATACAACGCCCGATCTTCGATGTTTTCCGCAATCGCCAAAAGTCGGCCATACAAGTAATCACGGCTGGTTCGGTTCAGTTCTAATGCCATTTGGTAATCCCTTTCTTTGTGATAGCCTTTGAATAAAGCACAAGCAATTCCGAGATATTTTTCCCATTCCCAATGCTCAAGCCCAACTCGATTACTTGCCCTGTGTGTGGTTGATTCCACCAGGTCGCGAGGAACATGTTGCCCGTCAATGATGCAAGGCAGCAAGCGTTCTACAGTGGCCTTGCGGAGTTTTTCATCCAGCCTGCGTCCAAACGCTGCTTCGGCAATATCCTTGGGCGCCGGCGCACCAATGAACTTCGTGTCTTTGCCGAAATTTTGATACCAGGCATGGTCGGTGTGCCATGCTTCAATTCGGTCTAGAAATTCGGAACCGTCAAGTTCTCGGTAGTAGGTAATCGCCATGCGGCCAGGGGTGGCTGAATCCAGCGCCATAACCACGATCTCATTGGAGGAACCAAGCTCTGCCCGATACCCGGCAAGGAGTTTTGCCAAGCGCAGTCCAAAAGCTTGCCCGGCGTTGTTTTGATGCGCTTGCTCTTGCTGGGCTTCCGGCTCGTCTGTTTCAACCCCGAATAGATCAAAGGAGCTGGCAAGAGGATCCGGTGTTCTTTTTCCAGACACAGCCCATGCAACAACAGCTTGATCGCCATTTCGATAAGCCTGCCGCGCAATCAGCCAACGCAAAGCGTTATGTGCTTTTTGTGTGATTTCGAAACCTACGCCACAGGCTTGGTTCGCATCGATAAAGCGCCCGCGAAACGTAAAACCGCTGGTGTCGTTGGATGAAATAAATTTTGCTTTATCCGCACCGTGCCTGAGTTTGGCGGGATGTTGCTCTGCCAAACTCAGAATGTCGCCTGTGACAAAACAAAGTCCCTTGTTATCTTTCTGGTTGCTGTAGAAACCAATCCATGCATCCATCAAGCCCTGATCTTTCCAGGTTTCAGGTATGGGGTCGCCAGGAATTTCCACCCGCCAGCGAATAACAGCGCCATCCGGCGGGTTGCCATTAGGCATAATACCGAAAATCGGTGGCGCATCCTTTTTTTCGCCTCCCCACTCCGCCAGCAACTGTCCTTCCTCATTGGCAGGCAGAATTTTTGCATCAATTAAGTCACCAACCAAACTTCCTTTCCGTACATAAGATTGAATCGCAACCAGCTTGGGATGCGTGAAAGTGGAACTGGACCAAGCGGATAATAAGGTTAGGTAAATCTCGTGCGGTTCGGTTGGATTGCCCGCAAACCCTGATGTCACCACACCACCATACTTGATGAAATCTCCCGCAAGGTATTGAAGCTTGTCACAAAGCGGATGATTGACGGGTTTGCTGCCGGCTCTGCCGGCAGAAGCTTCCGTGCATGGCACAAGCGTCACGCCTTGCCCTTTCGGAATTGTATTGGCGCGTAAGAATCCCCCTTTGCCGTCGATACTCACCTCAATGTGCGCTTGTTGGGAAGTATGGCATATGGGTTCCAACAATGTCCCGGAACTCGACAGATCAGCCTGACCGGCGCACTGTTCATACGTTTCATAGAGTTTCTGAATCCAACTCATGTCAGCTCCTCCAAAGACAAGGGTTCCTCTTTTTCAACGTCAAGAAGGTTCAGTCCTCGTTCGAATTTCTTGGCAGTCATTTCCCGGACGAATTTACGATCTTTGCACTCTTCCGGGCGAACAAACTGAATCACGCCGTTCACCATCGTGGGACGCCAAAAACGCGTGTGGAGAGTGTTGTCGCCAGTCTCGTCAGGATAATCAAACCCGTGAAACATGATCCCGTAAGCAAGTTCACCATCATGATCGTAAGCGCCTTCTCCAGAACCGAATTTACAGGGTTCGACATAACCTTGACAATCGCGGGTGCCGAGGAATATATCCTGGCGACCGCCGCGTTCCAGCATGCGCTTGGCGACAATGTGATGTTTGGCTTCGTTGCGGTCTTCCGCCAGTTCAGGCCGGTGAATATTCCACTCAAAATGCGCCTTCACCTGATATTCGACATCCGACAGGAAGGTGTAGATTGCCAAGGTGTTGCCCCCGCCATACTCCAGCGGTTTGGTGCCTTTGGTCTGAGTGCGGATGCGCTTCATCACCCGGACTTCGTCTATCACCCAGGTAATGGTGGGCTTCCAGTAGATCGACTTGGCAACGCCTTTGAGCGCCTCGTAAGTCGGGATATGGTAGGAGCATTTCTCGCCGCCGATTTTTGTCAGCGGATCGGTGAACAGGGCAAATCGTCCCCATACCTTGAATTCGATACTGCTTCTGGTCAAATCAGACACAATAAACCTCCATCGGTTTGGGAGTAAGGCCAAGTCCAAAATCGTCGTAGTAATACCGGGAGTCGAGATAAAGTATATCGATGCCTTCCTGAATTTCCCTTACAGCCCCGGCGTCAAGCAACTTTTGCAAATCATGCGAAAAAACGTTAACGCTGTATTGCCGCGCGCTACGCAAAAGATCGAACTGCTTTTCGATGAGATAAGCGCCTTTCATTTTGTTGATCAGTTCTTCTCCTTCTTGCCCGTAGGGAACGACCACGCCTCGGGTTGGTGCATCAATTGACTTGAACGCCTTGGCGGCGGACATGAAAGACTGGCGAAGATACAGACTGGATGGCTTACCTTGACAACGGCGAAGCTCTTCTGCCGCGTTGGCATTACCAGCCAACAGGTTTAGCAGCGTGTCGTCATGCCCCAATACTTTACTGCCTACCGGGTAATCCATTTCACCGCGCCGTTCTGTAAAATAGTAATGAAAATAGCGCTCTATAGCGGCTGGACCAAGCAAATCATTATCAAATCCAGCGGGGTCTTTTTCAAATTCGTCGAGAAGCCGTTCCGTGACGCGCTGCCCGCAAGCAATGTCTGCCAGCATATCTACGCACTCTTCGCTAAGGTTGACGACATAGACACAGCCAATATCCCGCAATCCATTCCGATTGCATCTTCCCGCAGCCTGAGCAATGGAGTCCAGCCCAGCAACTGAACGGATAACGGCGCCAAAATCAATGTCCACGCCCGCCTCAATCAACTGGGTGCTGACGCAAAGCAATGGTTCCTTTGCGTCAAGGCGCTGCCGGATTTCATCAAGAATGGTACGGCGGTGAGCCGGGCACATATTCGTGCTCAGATGGTAAACAGGCAGGCTTGACCGGCAACGGCATAGCTGAAATATTGCCTGCGCCGATTTTTTGGTGTTGACGATTACCAAGCAACTATTGGCGTTCGTTGTTTCTTTCAGCGCGAGGGCTGCAACCTCTTCATATGACCAACCACCGGGTTTCCTTTGATTAAGCACTTCAACCCGCTTAAGTTTTTTAAAGAGATTGCCGACATCCGGCATGATTTCGTTGTCCGGCGGAATGCGCAACGCCCCTTTGGATTGCGCCACCCTATCCATAAGCGGTTGTGTTGCGGTGCATAAAACAACGGTTGTACCGCAATGCTCTACAAGAAAATTGATGGCGTTGCAGAAGAGATGTATGCAATTGACAGGCAGCGTCTGGATTTCATCAAAAACCAATACGGCATTGGCTAATTGGTGTAAGCGTCGCGCGCCGCGTGTCCCTGCGCCGAACAGCGTTTCAAGCATCTGGACATTGGTGGTGTAAATAACCGGTGCATCCCAATTTTCAACCAACATCTTGGTCTTCCAGTTTTCCTCTTCCGGCATGAGGTTGGAATGATGCTCAAGAACAACGCTGCCTGCTTCAACACCACTAGGCTCAAGAGTTTTTTGATTTGCATTGGCAGACTTTTGCCTGTCGGTGCCTTTTATCCAGCAAAAACTATTAGGCTCAAGAACCTCCCTGACCACATCAGCATTCTGGTCAATGATGGAGGTAAAAGGGATGGCATAAATCACCCGATCCATTTTGTGTTTTTCCGCATGATGCAGAGCAAAACGTAAGCTGGCAAGTGTCTTGCCGCCTCCCGTGGGCACCGTCAGGGTGTAGATGCCTTTTCCCCCTTCTGCTTTGTCACGGCAATGTTGAGAAATGTTACTACGGAGTTCGTCGATGGGTTTCTCCACCACAAAATTTGACAGCCGAGCCTCAAGCCGGTTTGTCAGGCTCCCCCACGCATCATATTGCCCATTTCGCCTTGCCTTTGCAGCGCGCGGCTTTTCAAAATCCGCACTATCAATACGGTCTGCATCAATTAAACAACTGAACAGATAGCGAACAAGAAGCCCCACCTTGAAACGAACGATTTGTTCATCACCGCGTTCCTTTTCAAATTCAGCCACTTGTCGGAGAAATCGTATAACGCCATCAATCAGTTCCGGTTTGCTTAGTAAATCATTGAGACGCGCCGCAACGGCTTTGTCCATCCTGGCGATAGCCTCTCGGAAATGGGTGAGGTTATCGGATTTACCGATTCTCTTTGTGAAGCGGTCTTCGCCAAAACTGCCGGTGTCGGAAGATAGGCAATCAATCAGACCTGAATGATGGGAGGCGATACACAAAGATAATATCTGCCCAACAATCGGCCCCATTTTGCCGCGAGTGGAAAGCGTCTGCCAAATGAACTGCGCTCCGGCAGTGGAATGATCCACCTTTCCCTTCTTGCCCTTTGCATCAACGAAATCATCTTCATCCTGATCAATCAAACCGACTGCGGATTTCAGGTAAACCTGAAATTCATCGCTGTACTTGCCCAAATCATGAAGCAAGCCAATCAACTCCCCCTGTTCCTGCAAGCCGATTTTTGCCGCAAGGGATTTGCTAATGTCGGAAACCTCAAGCAGATGCTTCTCAACACTTTGTATCGCCCCATCCGCTTTCCTTTGATGGGCAATATAGGGGAGTGTCTCACGGATTCCATTAATTTCATCATGGCCGACAGATATTTCCATGCAGTCACCTTGCCTGAATTTTGGATAAATTCACACCAATTCCATTCGCGCAGACCAGAAAGTGCGCGGTGTGAGTAATGTCTTTTGCAAACAAATAGGCAATAACCATCAGGCCAAACAACAAGGTGCTCAGCAACAAGGCATAAAATCTGTCCGTCTGAAGAAGCCTCAACGCGTGAATAACTTTTGACCAATCCATAGCTGCCACCATCGCCATACATCTAAGATAGCGGCAGCATACCACAAAAATTCCTTCCTAGAAGAGGTGGATTGATTATGTTCTAAAATAAGCGCATAATCTCCTTGCGTCTTTCGAGACGAGGATTGAAACCTAGATGAGGTAAAAGTGCTTAAAAAAAGAGGTGGCGGGGGGCTTTCCCTCGCCATCTTCCCATCCCAAAACAAACGATTCAAAGGCATTATATCATAGCAGGAAAAATGGGCTTATTCTTTCTCGCGGATATTTCGTAAATTTCCACCCATCAAGCGTTCCTTTTTAACGCCCGATAAACCTAATCTCGTCGTTATGTTTGCCGACCACGCAGGATGCGTAGCGCTTCATCGCTATAGTCGTACACCACCCGGTATTCGCCGATGTCCACTTGCCGGTGCAGTGAGATACCTACTGCCGGAGTATTGACGGCAAACCCGCTTGCTATCGCCGGCGATTTCAGAAATATTCGTCGCAACATGACGCGTTCCCGATTTTTCGACAAAGACCATTATCCACACCCACAGGCTCAAAACCCGAGCCTGTGGCTGGGATTCAGCAAATTTATCTTGCTTCCCATCCCATGGCCGATTCCCTTCATCGCGTTGCTTCGTAAACCCTCAGATAGCCCGCCCTGGCATAGGCTATGATCCGCTCGTCCACTGTCGCCAGTGTGGCATCGAGAGCGCGGGCGGTCGCGGCCAGGATGCGGTCGGCGGGGTCGGGGTGGAATTTGCCCGGTAGCCGGGTGCTGGCGATGGCGATTTCCGGCTCCAGGCCGATCAGCCGCAGGCCGGGTAATTTCAGTGCGTTTTCCACCCATTTCTCGCACGGCGCGCCGAGGGTGATGCGGCCTTTTATTTCGAGCATTGCGATTTCCCAAGGCGTAATCGCGGAAACCGCCAACTTCCCCTGATAGGCGGCATCCTCGATTTGCCGGCGCGCGCCTTCGCCCAGCCTGTCGGCATTGCCCAGTGCGAACCACAGCCACACATGCGTGTCGAGTAGCAAAAGGTTATGCGTGGTCATTTTGTGGGTTCCTCCGCTTCATCCATGGCTTCCCACATCGCTTCCAGCGGGGCGACGATGTCGCCGTGGATGGTGGCGGTGCCCGCCATGTAGCCGAATGAGCCGGCCTGTTCCCGGTCTTCCACCGGCATCATCCTGGCTACCGGCCTGCCGCGCTTGGTGATGACCAGCGGTTCGTGGGTGCGCGCAACCTCATCCATCAATTTCAGGCACTTGGCCTTGAATTCTCCTGCGGAGATTTCCATTTTTGCTCTCCATTGCCATGGTCACGATATCATGGTCATATCATAGCACTTCTTCTTTGCCGTCACGCGGGCGAGTCATGCCGGTAACGGTCATATACCATGGCGATGCAACTTGCAACTTCCTTTCGCAATGCTTCCGGTTCCACCACTTCCACTTCTTTCTCGCTGATCTTCCGTAAATTCCCACCCATCAAGCATTCCTTTTTAACACCCGATAAGCCTCATCTCGTCGTTACGTTTACCGACTACCAGGATACATAGCGCTTCATCGCTATAGTCGTACACCACCCGGTGTTCACCGATGTCCGCGCGCCGGTACGGGCTGCCGGAAAGCTGGATGGAATCGTGCGGCATCGGGTTTTTCAGCAATCCCAGAATAGTGCCGACCACTTGCCGGAACTGCTTGGCGGGCAAGCTCATGACGAAATCCAGCGCTTCGCGGGTTGGATCAAGCATCCGCATCGAGTCGCCCCTGAATCAACTTCATGGATTCCTCGTGGCCGACGAAACCGCCGGCTATCGCCTGTTTTGCCCGATCCAGCCAATAGGCGTCCTCCAGGGCGCGAAACCGCCGGTATTCCTCGATAGAAATCATGACGGCGATGTCGCGCCCGGATTTTTCTATGGTCACCGGCTCTGTCCGGGACATGTCCAGATAAAGCCCAAACTTGGTTTTAGCTTCGGTTGCGGTAATGGTTTTCATGATGCCTCCATGCGAATGTTCAAATCGTGCGATTCGATCATTTTAGCCTTTGGGTTGCGCCAGTCAACAAACCATGCGTCGCAAACAGGGTAAATTTGTTCTCGGGGAAATGAGGAACAAATTTACCCTGTCCTCACTCCACCGCAACCTTAACAATCACCTTGCGTATCACCCCCGCGCCGACCAGCGGCGCGTGGGCGTCTTCCGGGAAGAAGATGCAGTAAGCGCCGGGTGGGGTGGCGATCCAGCTTGCCGGGGTGTCGCGGAAGAACTGGATGTCTTTTTCGGCATGATAGTCGGCGAGTGGCTCGCGGCAGTCGCATAGCGGCTTCCAGCCCATTTCGTCGATGCCGCCCAGCACCAGTTGGATGTCGATGTATCGGCGGTGGCATTCGAGTTTTGCCGCGTCGCGGCTGCGCCCGGCGGACGTTTCCACAATCGCGACGAGGTGCTCGCCGTCGATTGGGTGGCGTCCCGGCGCCAGTGCGTTCAGATCGGTGTTGCGCAGGAATTCGAAGGCGCGCGGGAAGCGTTTGTTGAGCGTGGTGTAGCGGTCGGCGTTGGTCAGGGTGTCTAAGATCATCTGGGTTTGAGTTTTGCGTATTTGGCGATGATGGCCTGGATTTCGTGTACGGCTTGTTCGATTTCCGGGCCTTGTTCGATGCCGGAATGGAATTGTTCCAGGCTGGTGTAGGAGGCGCCGAGCGGCACGGTGGCGGCGGAAATGGCGCGCTCGGCGAAGTAGCGGCTTTCGTCGCCGAGCCGCATGCCGATGGCGCTCAGGTTGTCGCCGGTTTTGCCGCCGCGCAATTCGGCGTGATCCATTAATTCCGGCATGGCGTCGGCGATGGGGTAATTGTCCAGGATGGCGCAAATTTCGCCGATTTCGAGCTGCCCCCACAGGCCGTCGCTGCACAGCAGCAATAGGTCGTTGTCCATCATGCCGACACCCTGCGACAGTTCCACCTCGGGCAAGTTGTCGCCGCCCAGGCAACTGTATATTTTGTTGCGGTCGGGGTGGACGGCCATTTGCGCGGCGTCGATCAGCCCCCGCTCGAACATCTGCTGCACCAGGGAATGGTCGCGGGTGCGGTACAGCGGCTTGCCGGCACGGAAATAATACAGCCGCGAATCGCCGCAATGCGCCCAGTAGGCGCGGTTGTGCTGCACCACGCAGGCGACGCAGGTGGTGCGCGGAAATTCGGCCAGGCGATGGGCAAGCACGTAGTCGTTGATGGCGCGGTGGGCGTTGAACATGCCTTTGTGCAGGAATTCCAGCGGCGCTTCCAATGTCGGGGCAGCCTGGCTCTGGAACGTATCGACCAGCATCTGCACCGCGATCTGCGCCGCCAGCTCGCCGTGGAAATGGCCGCCCATGCCGTCCGCGACTACCATCAGCAAGGCATCCCGGCTGTAGGCGTAAGCCAGGCGGTCCTGGTTGTATTGGCGGCCGCCCTGGCGGCTGGTTTCGAAAATGGCGAATTTCATTTGTTTGTCACTTTGCGTAATGCGGCGCGCATTCCATCGATCATGCTCGGTTTGCCCGATTTGCCCGGCTTGTCCAAGTCAGGCGGGGCGATGTGCTCCCTGAGCGCTTTTTGCAGCGCAAATACGCTTTGCGGGCGTTCGAGGTGATCGAGGTGCAGGCACCAGTCAATGATTTCCAGCAGGCGGTCGGAATATTTTCCGCCCCAGATTTTTTTCGCCGGCGCCTGATTGTCCTCTTCCAGGCGTAGGTTGGCCGCCTGCGGCGCATAGCCGCACAGGCAGGCGAAAATCGAAGCGCCCACGGCGTAAATGTCGGTCCACGGGCCGAGCGGAACGTCGCCGCCGTATTGTTCCGGCGCCGCAAAGCCGGGCGTATACATTGGCGTCAGGCTGGCGTTTTCGCCGGTCAATGTACGCCGCGCCGCACCGAAATCGATCAGCAACGGCGAATTGTCCAGGCGCAAGTAAATGTTCGACGGCTTGATGTCGAGATGCAGCAGCTTGTGGGTATGCACTTCGCGCAGGCCGTTGAGCAATTCGATGAATACGCGGCGGATGAAATCTTCCTTGAGCGCACCGTGCTTGTGCGCCTGAATGATGTCCTGCAACGTCCGGCCTTGCTCGTAGTGCATCACCATGTACACGGTTTCGTTGGCGCGGAAAAAATCGACCACGCGCACCACGTTGGGATGCACAATTTTGGCCAGCGTCCTGACTTCCTCGAAAAAACTTTTCAACCCGTGGTGGAAGGAAGATATATTGACGGTGGCCGGCACCTGGACGTGCAGCGCGAAATCCTGCTGGCGCGTGACCAGTGTGCCTGGAAGATATTCCTTGATGGCATAAGGCGTGCCGGCTTGGTCGTGCGCCAGATAGACGATACTGAAGCCCCCGGCGGAAAGCGCCCGGTCAATAGTGTAGTCGTGTAGCTGGTAGCCATCGGGCAATGCATGGCTAGGGTGTTGTGAGGCCATCCCACCGTCTGTATCATAGATCGAATCGGCATTTTCCCCGATTCACCAGAAAATACAAGGTAGGCGCTAATGATTTATAGTATGACAGGCTTTGCAGCAGCCACGCTGGATATTCCTCAAGGGTCTTTGGCGCTCGAACTGCGTGCGGTTAACCACCGCTATTTGGATGTCACGCTACGCACCGAGGAAGCGTTGCGCGTGCTGGAGCCGGCAATACGCGAATTGATCGCCGCGCAGATCGGGCGCGGCAAGATCGAATGCCGCTTGAGCCTGACCGCCGGCAACGGCGACAACGACGGCCTGCAACTGAACGGCGCGCTGGTGCGCCAATTGGTCGAGATGGGACATGCGGTGCAGGAATATGCACCGGACAGCCGCCCCTTGAGCGTCGCCGATATTTTGCGCTGGCCGGGCGCCGTGGGCGGCGCAACCCCGGCAGCGGAGAGCCTACGCGAGCCGTGCCTTAAAATCCTGCAAAGCGCGCTGGAGGAGTTTTCCGCCAGCCGCAGCCGCGAGGGCGAAAAGCTGAAAGCCCTGCTGCTCGAACGCCTCGCGCAAATGGAAGCCATCGTGGCGGGCGTGCAGCCGCACTTGCCGCGGCTCATCAAGGCTTACCAGGAAAAGCTCGAAACCCGCCTGAAGGAAGCGCTGGGCAGCGGCGACGACGAACGCATCCGCCAGGAACTGGCGCTGTTCGCCCAGAAAATCGATGTGGACGAGGAACTGACGCGGCTGCGCGCCCATTTCTCCGAAGTGCGGCGCATCCTCGCCAAGGGCGGCGCGGTCGGCAAGCGCCTGGATTTCCTGATGCAGGAACTCAACCGCGAGGCGAACACGCTAGGCTCCAAGTCGGTGGCGGTGGAAACCTCGCAGGCGGCGATGGAGTTGAAGGTGTTGATCGAACAAATGCGCGAACAGATACAGAACTTGGAGTAGCGCTGCATCCCATCGCATCCCGTCGCACAAACCCAACAAAACCAGATAACTACGGGTTTTTTTTGAGGGGAAAAGTGACGGCGACGGCCTTTACTTGGCCTATCGTAAAGAATTTGCAGTTCCCCGCTGGCTCTTCCGTTACCGGTTTGCGGGGAAATCCCGGATCATGGGCATCGGCGCCTATACTGAGCTATCCCTTGCCGACGCCCGCAAGACCGCCAAGGAACTGAGCGCCAAGGTATCCCTTGGGCATGATGTGGCTGGCGAGAAGCAGGAGCGCAAGCAGGAGGCCGTCGAAAAGATCAAAGCCGAGAAGAACGCCATTACCGTGGGGCAACTGGCAGACGAATATTTCGAGCGCAACATTTTGGGACGCTGGAAGCACCCCAACATCGTGCGCAGCCGGATTGAACGGGACATCAAGCCCAACATTGGCAAGCTGGCAGTTGAAGATGTGAAGCCCATGCATATAGATGCCATGCTGCAAGCCATCGTCAAGCGCGGCGCACCGACTACCGCCAATGACGTACTGCGCTGGGTGCGGCGCATGTTTGACTTCGCGGTGAAACGGCACATGGTGCAATACAACCCGGCCACGGCTTTCAATGTGGCCGACGCGGGCGGCAAGGAAGAAGCGCGCACACGCTGGCTTACTCGGGATGAACTGGTGCAACTGTTCGAGGCTATGCGTAGCGCCAAGGGCTTTACCGTGGAAAATTTCCTGACGGTCAAACTGCTGTTGTTGCTGGCGGTGCGCAGGCAGGAATTGACAGCGGCTAAAGTGGCGGAATTTGATCTTGATAAAGCCGTCTGGCACTTGCCGGCAGAGCGCACCAAAACCAGCGCACCGATTGACATCCCCTTGCCCAAGCCCGCCGTTGAATGCCTGCGCAAGCTGATTGAGTTGGGCTGTTCCAGTGACTACCTGCTGCCGGCGCGCAAGCGTCAGGAAAGGATGCTGCCGCACATCCACGAAAACACCCTGAATGTCGCTATGTCCAAGGTCAAGCCACTGCTGGGCGACATGGAGAACTTCACCATTCACGATTTCCGGCGCACTGCCCGCACCCACTTGGCGGCGCTGGGTGTTGATCCGCACATTGCCGAGCGCTGCCTGAACCACAAGATAGAGGGCGTGGAGGGCATTTACAACCGGCATGATTATTTCCCCGAGCGGCGGGAAGCACTGGCGAAATGGGCGGGTTTTCTGGAAGCCTGCGAGGCCGGCAAGGATGGCAACGTGATTCCCATTCGCGGGAAGAAAAAGACCGCCTGACCGTTCGCCCACCATTGCACAGCATGATACTATCGGCGGTATAATGACAAAGCTCAAAAAACTGTTGGCTTCCATACGCGACAACCCCAAGGGGGTGCGCTTTGATGACGCTTGCAGGGCAGCGGAAATGCTGGGTTTCACCCACAAGAGCGGGCAAGGTTCACACCGGGCTTTTTCCCGTAGCGGCGAGGCGACCTCGCTCAATTTCCAGAACCGCAACGGCCTGATACCGCCCTATCAGGCGCGGCAACTGATCGAGATGATGGACAGATACCAAGATGGAAAAGACGCCTAAATATCCGCTGGAAGTTTTCTGGAGCGATGAGGATGAAGGCTATATCGCCATCGCCCCCGACCTGCCCGGCTGTTCCGCCTGGGGTGAAACCGAAGCCGATGCGCTGGGGGAAATCCACCATGCGGTGGATGCCTGGCTGGAAGCCGCGAAGAAAGCCGGCAATCCCATCCCCGCCCCGACCATACCGGGAAGCGCCAGCGGAAAATTCCTGATGCGCATCCCCAAGCGGCTGCACGCCGATCTATCGAGAGCGGCTAAGCGCGAGGGCGTAAGCCTCAATCAGTATGTACTTTACCTGCTGGCGGGAAACCATGCCGCAGCCCGCGAACAGAACCTAAGCACATAACGATTTTGCTGCGCCTAGCCCGAGGCTGATCCCCGAGGGCGAAAACCGGGAAACCCTTGCCCGGCGGCGTGGCTCCTGATTTGAGGGCGAAGCGTGAAAGGGGCGCAAGATGCTTGAAGTTATATATGGCACATTTGTCATTGATGAACTGAAAAAACTCATACCTGATGGTTCGTTTGCCTCATGTCTCAATGAAAGCATTGGACGTGAGCTGCAAGGCACGATTGAGGCGCTAGACGAAGAAGATGAGAAAGGTTTTTGGGGGACATTTCCGGTTCAGGAGTTATACGAATTGCTTGCTAGCGGGTGGAACCTAGATCATGAATGGTTTCAATACACCGATGGCGTTTACAGAGATGACAACGAAAACGAAATACCACTCTCGATACCACGCTCCTATACCGCTGTAGAACAGATTGCCGCGTATGGTTTATATTGGATAAGGGACAACATTAACGCATGCGGCCAGCTCCCAGATGAGGGTTATAACGATCAGGGATGGACGCGGGAAGGAATAATTGAGCATAAAGCTGAATGCTTACTTCGAGCCTACCAAGCGCTTGTCTACGGGCAAAAACTGATGATCGGCAATCAAATAGTTTCGCCCGCCACCCAAGAGGAAATCGAAAAAGCCGCCCGTATAGCTATGGCGCGCAGGGCTGCGGATGCACTACACAATGGCCCTAAAGGTTTTCGGGTAAAGAGAAAAACGATCCAAGAAATTTGGGCTAGCGGAAAATATAGCAGCCGAGACATATGCGCAGAGCAGGAATGCGCGGCACTGGAAATGTCATTTTCTACTGCGAGAAAAGCCCTTCGGGGAACGCCTGACACGATTTAGCCTGTGCAGGCGCTGGCTAGCCGCTGCTTGCACAGGGAATTCAAAGCTATTGCCGAACAAATCAGCATAGCGTCTTTCAACCCAGAAAGGCGCTACACATGGCACACCACAACCCGAGCGCAATCCCCGACGCGCTCAAAAATTTCGATTCTCTCCCCGATTCAACCCAAGCGCAACGGGCGCGATTGCATGACGCGCTACGCATTGCGCCAGTATCCACCATCGAAGCGCGGCGCAATCTGGACATCATGATGCCCGGCACGCGCATCCACGAGCTACGCCACCGGGAAGGATTGAACATCGTCACCCACTGGAGCAAAGAGCCGACCGAGTGCGGAAAGTTGCACCGGGTGGCTCGCTACGTCTTGCAAAGCGAAGTGGCGTAATGGAACCCCAACTGCCCCCTGCGGCAATTTGATGGAAACCCAGCGACAACCCACCGGGTTAGCCAAAATAACCGACTGGGTTTTCTTCTGGCGATTGACGCCACCGCAAACCCGGCGCATCATTACCCCAATGCCGCAACAACGGCAGGCGGGTTTAGTAGCCCGGAGAAAAGGCGTACAACCGCCGCTCAGCGGCTTTTTTGCGTCTACATTCATGGTGTACCCCTTTAATGGGCGCGCCTTGTGGGGCGGCTTCGGCTGCGCCGGTTCCTTTTCCCGGTCTACTAACCCGCAAGGTCGCGCCCACCCGTTTAGTAGCGGGTGGCGCGATTCTCAATCCGCTTGAAAAGGAGTCCCTCCACCATGAGCACCACCACCGCAATCAAAGCAGCAATCGCCGAACTGAGCGGCGCCATCAACACGCTGTCGTGCTTCCCCGAAACCGATAAGAGCGCCACCGCTGCGCTACTGTCATCGACCACCGCACGAGCATTCTTGCGCGATGCGCTGGAAGAGGCAGCGCCGGCCAGCACCCAGGCCGACGTTGACCAGCCCGCCACCACATCCACCCCAGCCGCATCCACGCCGAAGCACCAGACCGCAGGCTATCCGTTCTTCTCATGCAATCCCCAAAAAGACAAGCTGTTTTCTGTGCGTGAGGGCATTCCGCTGGAGGGCGCACTTCTACAGGCGTCTTTGTTTCTGGATTCGGCTCAAGCCATTACAAGCAACGCCGACGACACAGTTCCAGAAATGATTTTTGGCGCGGCCTATCTGATTGAACTGGCGAAGGCCGTAGTCGATGCCATCGTGTTTGCCGCTCATGCCGAAGAAATGGGAGGAGGCCGGCCATAGGCTGTACCGGCCAGAGCTTTACCGCTGCCACACCCACCAAAGGAACAAACTGCCCGGCCATGTGCCGGGTTTTTTTCCTTTGGACTAAAACCGGGATTTTTGGTACTGTTGATTTTGACGGCGCGTTCCTACCCATGAAATAGTGTGTACCAAAGCGTGTACCAAATCGAAAGACGCATTGGCGTATGGCCAATTGAATCATTGTATTACGTAGTCAATGCAGATTCAGATACAATTTGGAGTAGCGCTGTGCTTCCCGTCGCTATACTTGCCGGTGGAGCGCACCAAAACCAGCGCACCGATTGACATCCCTGCGCCCAAGCGGCAGGAAAGGATGCTGCCGCACATTCATGAAAACTGGAGTCATGCAACGAACGGATCAATGACCACCAAACCAGCGATGCGTCTGAAGTCGCCGGTGTTGCATGTCATCAGAGGCAGGTTCTCAGCTAACGCACTGGCGGCGATGATGGCGTCGGGTAGTTTGATCGTGATGGTGGAACGGATGTCGATAACCAGCGCGACGATGGTGAGAGTGAGGGAAATTTCCATCAGTTGGGTCAGCAGCGCTGCTGTTTCGCGTCGGCTGTCCGCCGTGTGGCCGTTCCAGCCCAGCAGTTCCATGCGTGTGACCACCGAATAGCGCGCCTGATTGGCAATGGCGTCGTCTATGCGTGACAGGATCGACGCTTGGGCGTTGCCATTGAGCGCATGAATCAGGACATTGGTGTCTATCAGGCAGGGCGTCATCTACGGTTTTCCCAACCGCGACCCTCCCATTCGGCGCGCATGTCGGCTGCCATCCGGCCTATTTGTGCTTCCCCCGTTTTGGGCCAAGCGCCTCGCGCTGACGCGAGAGCTGCCAGGACGCGCTTTTTGTGTTGATCTTCATCCAGAGCTTCGGTAACAATGTTTCTTGTCGCGATGAATTCAACAAAGTCATACACCTCGGCCTGCTTTTCCTGTGGCAAAGTTTGTAGCCGCTGATGAACCAATTCGGCGTAGCCCATGCTTTTCTCCTCTAATCAACAGTGTTTATGCTTTGCGCGGGGGAAATTGTCCGGTTGGATTGCCCTCAGCGGACGCGGCTTTCTCGTTGCAAATTGCTTACGTTCCTGTCCAAAAAATCAGGACAGGATGAACAGGATTTACGGGATGAAAGCCCTGCGCCATCTTCTATTCTACAGCGGTTTCACCGAGTATTGGTTGATGTATTGGCACCCATTGACCATTATTGTATTGATATTTTTGTGTGGCTATTCTTGATTGAAAATGCTGTATTCGGCGGCGAAGGAAAAGCGGGTTAATGTGCGTCTCACAAAATATTCTTGACGGATGTAACCATATTTCAGTTACAATAAATTCCTTTCCGGGAAACTTTTAATGGCAAAGCACCTCAAATTGCTTGGGAAGTTATGTGCAACGCCAACACCATCGGACATTAAATGGAATGAACTGAAGCGTATTTTGGAACATCTTGGATATGGCGCGCTTAACAATAGTGGATCACGCAGGAAATTTTTCCACAAAGACAAGAATGCGCTGATTATCTGCCATGCACCGCACCCGTCGCCGGATGTCGATAAAGCTTGCATTGCGGACATAGTTGAACACCTATGCCTTGCGCGGGGGAAATTGTCCGGTTTGATTGCCCCCAGCGGGCGCACTGCCGCGTTGCAAATTGCTTGCGTGAGAATGACCACGCGGCACAATTTGCGCCTTGCATTGCATCCCGCTGGGAACAATCCAATCCGGACAATTTCCCCCGCGCAAGGCATAGAATCACACGGGTTTATCCAGTAGAGGACAAAATGGGAATTCTCAAGTACAGGGATTACGAAGGCACGGCTGAACTTGATACCGATCGTATGGTTTGCCGTGGAAAAATTTTATTCATAGACGATCTCGTGACCTACGAGGCCGAAGCGCCAGCGGAGCTACAGAAAGAATTCGAGTTTGCAGTGGATGATTACATTGAAACTTGCACCGCTTTAGGCAGAGTGGCAAAAAAGCCGCTGAAAGGTCAATTCAATGTTCGCATCCCGCCGGAATTGCACAAGGCGGTTACACTGAGAGCGTTGTCCGACGGCGTTTCACTCAATGACGTTGTGGTGCACGCCCTTGATGCCTTTGTCGGCGTTCACGCCGATATGAACCATAATGTCAGCGTAACGGTTGATATCGAACAAGGTTCGCTGCTTACGCTAGTGTCCAGCGCATCAGGGAAAGCGCAATGGGGGGAAATCAGCAATGCTAAACACTGAGAAAGAAACAGTGCAAACTCCCACCCCCATAGAGCCTCTACTATCCGCGCGCGATCTTACAGAGGTGCTGATAAAACACTATGGAATTCACGAAGGCTTTCATGATCTGATGATTGCGTACCAAATCGGCATGGGGGGTGTTGGTCCAAATGATGCAAGCATCTCGCCAGGCGTAATGATAGGTATTTCAAAAATTGGCTTGACGCTATCATCAAGACACGGACCAAATTCTGTTGATGCCGCCATTGTTAACCCCGTAAAGAAACCACGCAAATTGCGACCCAAAGAAAGCCTATCGTCAGAATAGCCAATATCCCCACTTCGGCGGGGTCTGTTTTTCTACGGCGCAGCCATAAATTTGATGTCGCCACAACTAAGTCCATTAATTACCTCCCGATCTACTCGCATGGTGTGCCTACTTGCAGCCCCCCCTTCAAGGGGGAGAGCGTAGCGAGGGGGCAACCGGGAGGGGGATGGGGTTGTTGGCACTCATAAAATCGACATGTTGTAGTTGTAACTAATCTGCGGTTTTAAACCCATCCCCACCCCGACCCTCCCGCTTTTCGGGGAGGGAGCACCAATCCTACCGGCTGACGTCAGAAGGGAAGTAATTAATGGACAGTTTCTAACCTTGTGCAGATGCTGATATATCAATGCAGGTTTCAAGTACAGAACTTGGAGTAAACATGAACAAAGGCAATATTTTCGTGGTCACGGCGCCTTCCGGCGCGGGCAAGACCAGCTTGGTGCGGGCGCTGTTGGAGGCCGACCGGCAGGTGCAACTGTCGATTTCCTACACCACCCGCGCGCCGCGCCCCTTGGAGGTGGACGGCAAGGACTACCATTTCGTTGATGAGGCGACCTTCATTGCAATGCTGGAGCGCGGCGATTTCCTCGAAAGCGCGCAGGTGTACGGCAACCGCTATGGCACTTCGCAGCCGTGGATTGAGAGCGTGATCGGCAGCGGCGCCGACATTCTGCTGGAGATCGACTGGCAGGGGGCGGCTCAGGTGCGCCGGATATTTCCCGAGGCAATCGGTATTTTCATCCTGCCGCCTTCGCTGGAAGTGCTGACCGAGCGGCTTCAGGGGCGCGGATCGGATAGCGCGGAAACCATCGCCCGGCGTCTCGCCGCCGCCCGCGACGACATCGGGCATGTCGAGGAATTCGATTATGTTATCATTAACGACGATTTCAACACGGCACTGCAAGAATTGCTGACCGTCGTCCGGGCGCAACGCCTGACTGCGATGCGGCAACTGCAACGCTATGCCGGGATGATCGGCAGAATGAAGTGAAGCGGGTGATGGGAAATGGGGGATGGCCGGGAGGTTTTCATCACCCATCACCCCCTACTCACCTCTAACAATATTTTAAGGAATTGCAAAATGGCACGCATTACCGTCGATGACTGTTTGAAACTTATACCCAACCGCTTCGAGTTGGCGCTATGCGCCACCTACCGCGCCCGCCAACTCGCCACCGGCGCAACACCCTTGGTGGACCCCGACCGCGACAAACCAACCGTCATCGCACTGCGCGAAATCGCACTAGGCAAGGTCGGCATGGAAATCCTCAACCGCGGAAGAGCATGATTTTTTAGAGGGTAGAGGCCGGAGACTGGAGGCTGGTACTCTGTCTTCTGTCCTCTGTCTTCTGTCCTCTGGCTATGTCCGACCTCGAAACCCTCATCCCTCAGCTTTCCTACCTCAAACCGGAAGACATCGAGCAGGTTGTAGCCGCCTACGCGCTGAGCAAATCCGCCCATGCAGGCCAGCTTCGCATCAGCGGCGAGCCGTATATTTCCCATCCGCTGGCGGTGACGAAAATCCTGGCGGAATGGCATCTTGACGGCCAGGCGCTGATCGCCGGCCTGCTGCACGACGTGATGGAAGACACGGCCATCACCAAGCAGGATATCGCCGGGAAATTCGGCAAATCGGTGGCGGAACTGGTGGACGGCGTCTCCAAGCTCGACCGGCTGGCCTTTCAGACCGAAGCGCACGCCCAGGCCGAAAATTTCCGCAAAATGCTGCTGGCGATGGCGCACGATGTGCGCGTGATCCTCATTAAGCTGGCGGATCGCCTGCACAACATGCGCACCCTCAACGCAATGCGCGAGGACAAGCGCCAGCGCATCGCGCGCGAAACGCTGGAAATCTACGCGCCGATCGCCAACCGCCTGGGGCTCAACAAAATCTACCAGGAACTGGAAGACCTGGGTTTTTTGCATGTCCATCCGAACCGCTACCAAGTGTTCACCAAAGCGATCAAGGCGGCGCGCGGCAACCGGCGCGAAGTGGTGGCCAAAGTGCAGGAAGCGATCAAGCACAAGCTGGAAGATAGCCACATCGAAGCCAGCGTGACCGGGCGCGAAAAGCACCTGTACAGCATTTACCGGAAAATGCAGGAAAAATCCCTGCCGTTCTCGGAAGTGTTCGACATCTATGGATTTCGCGTAATCGTCAAGGACGTGCCGACCTGCTACCTCACGCTGGGCGCGCTGCACGCGCTGTACAAGCCGATTCCCGGCAAATTCAAGGACTACATCGCGATCCCCAAGGCGAACGGCTACCAGTCGCTGCACACCACCTTGTTCGGCCCGTTCGCCACCCCCATAGAAATCCAGATTCGAAGCACCGACATGCACAAAATCGCCGAAGCCGGCGTGGCTTCCCACTGGCTGTACAAGAGCGGCGAGGCGGGCGTGAACGAGGTGCATCACAAAACCCACCAGTGGTTGCAAAGCCTGCTCGAAATCCAGTCGGAAAGCGGCGATGCCGCCGAATTTCTGGAACATATCAAGGTCGATCTCTTCCCCGACGAAGTCTACGTCTTCACCCCCAAGGGCAAAATATTCGCGTTGCCGCGCGGCGCCACGCCGGTGGATTTCGCCTATGCGGTGCATACCGATGTCGGCAACCGCTGCGTGGCCGTCAAGATCAACCACGAGTTGGCGCCGCTGCGCACCGAACTGCATAACGGCGACCAAGTGGAAATCATCACCGCCGCCCACGGCAAGCCCAACCCGTCCTGGTTGAATTACGTCGCCACCGGCAAGGCGCGCTCGCACATTCGCCATTACCTCAAAACCATGCAGTACGACGAATCCGTCCTGCTGGGCGAGCGCCTGCTCAACCAGGGATTGCGGGCATTGAGCGCCAGCCCCGCCGAGGTGAGCGACGCGCAATGGGAACGGCTGCTGCGCGAAAGCAGCGCCAAGACCCGCCAGGAAGTGCTGGCCGACATCGGCCTGGGCAAACGCCTCAACATCGTCGTCGCGCGCCAACTCCTGGCGGTCGGGGAAGGCTTGCCGGAAGACCGCCGGGGCGCCGGCTCACTCACCATTCGCGGCACGGAGGGCATGGCGGTGCAGTTCGCCAAATGCTGCCGCCCGATACCGGGAGACTCCATCATCGGCCTGATCAGCAAGGGGCAGGGACTGGTCATCCACACCCTCGATTGCCCGGTGCTGATGAAAAGCCAGCCGGACGCCGACCGGTTGCTGGATGTGGAATGGGACGCCGCCACCCACCGGATGTTCGATGTCGCCATCCGGCTGGTGGTGGTCAACCAGCGCGGCGTGCTGGCCAAAGTGGCCGCAACCATCGCCGAGGCAGGCTCCAACATCGACAATGTCAGCATGGAAGAAGAAGACGGCAGCGCCTACACCGGTATGCTGTTCACCCTCCAGGTGGAAAACCGCGCCCACCTAGCCAACGTGATGCGCGGCTTGCGCAAGTTGCCCGAAGTGGTAAGAATCGCCCGACAGAAAGATTAATTGCGGAAAATGTTCCATAAACTCAAGTTCGGCGCCCAGGAAGCCGACCTGCTGGAAGCGCTGATACACTTCACCCGCCTGCGTGAGCGCGAACCCTTGGAAATCGGCTTGGTGACGGCGCTGAACCGGATGATAGGGCCGCGCAGGATCGCGCTATACAAAATTTATTATCGCCAGGGCGTGCAGGAAGTCATACCCGACGTTGTCCTCGACGACGGCAAAATGGCGCTGCATTTCGACGAATACGACAGCGATGTGACGTTCCGGCTGGATAGCCGGACGGATTTCGTCGGCTGCCAGGACAGCGGAAAAATGGTGGCGAGCGAATTTCCGTGCGACGGGAATACTTGTTATAACTATGTCTATCCGGTATTCGACAATCGCGACGCCATGGCCGGGTTTTTCGAGATTGTCTGCGAACAGCTTGATGCAGGCAGCCACAAGCTGATCGATGGCTTCCTGGAAATCTACCATAATTACCTGGCCATCATCGACGACTGCCAACGCGACACGCTGACCGGACTGCTCAACCGCAAAACCTTCGACAACAACATCGCCAAGATTATCGAAACCCAACAGCAACAGGACCAGCCGCACCAGAAACACCAGCCGCGGCGGCGCAAGGGCGTAGCAAACGCCAGCCACTGGCTGGCGGTGATGGACATCGACCATTTCAAGAGCGTTAACGACCGATTCGGCCATTTGTACGGCGACGAAGTCTTATTGCTGCTGGCGCGCATCATGGAACAGACTTTCCGCCTGCAGGACAAACTATTCCGCTTTGGCGGCGAGGAATTCGTCGTGGTGCTGGCGCCGACCAGCTTCGAAGACGCGAAAAACATTTTCGAGCGCTTTCGCAGGAATATCGAGGAATACGATTTCCCGCAGGTGGGCCGGGTCACCATCAGCATCGGCTTCGTGCGCGTCGCCCACCATGAAATCCCTTCCACCTTCATCGGCCATGCCGATGAGGCGCTATACTATGCCAAGCACAATGGCCGCAACCTGGTGTGTTCGTATGAAAAACTGATCGCGGAAGGCGTACTGGAAAGCGAGCACTTCAAGAGCGAAATGGAGTTGTTTTAACCTAAGCCGGACTATTGCCGGAACCAAAAATATTTACCGCAGAGACGCAGAGACGCAGAGATTTTGTAGAGTAATGGCACGGTTCACCCTCCGTTGTATTTCTCCGCGCCTCGGCGTCTCTGCGGTAAAAAAGAATCACCCGGAGAGCCGCGCCAGTGCTTGATCTACGACACATTCTTCGCAAATAATGTGA